>Ga0247758_1001708_pt1 | contig 14860 bp, 16 predicted proteins | sample UWRJL156409C4_FD_180950 | JGI IMG/M metagenome (GOLD analysis project Ga0247758, IMG submission 180950) | Plant litter microbial communities from Arlington Agricultural Research Station in Wisconsin, United States - UWRJ-L156-409C-4 | ecosystem: Environmental > Terrestrial > Plant litter >...
GTCGCGATCACCGTGCTGGTGGACGGCGGCCAGGTCGGCGCCACGCTGCTCGGCGCCGACGGCGTGCTGAGCGGCGCCGGCGGCGGCGTCCTCTGCGTGGACATGTCGACGATCGGCGCTGGCCCGGCCCGGGAGATCGGCGCGGCGGTCGCCGCCCGTGGGGGCGCGTTCGTCGACGCCCCGGTCACGGGCTCGTCGCCCCGGGCCGAGGCCGGCACGCTGACGATCATGGCCGGCGGGGCCGCGGAGGACGTCGCGCGCGCCCGGCCGCTGTTCGACGTGATGGGCGAGCTGTTCGTGCACGTCGGTGACGTCGGCCAGGGCCAGATGCTGAAGCTGATCAACAACGCGGTGGCGGCTGCCAACGCCGCGACGCTCGCGCAGGCCCTGATCGCGGCGGACGCGACCGGCGTCGACCTCGGGGACGTCGTCACCGTTCTCGGCGCGGGAGCCGGCGGCAGCGCGATGCTCGACCTCAAGGCCGGCCCGATGCGCGAGCACGACTACACCACGCTGTTCAAGCTCGACCACATGCTCAAGGACGTGCGGCTGTGCCTGGACGAGACGCAGGCCGCTGGCGTGCCCTTCCCCGCCGCGGCCACGACCGCGGAGGCGCTGGCCGCCGCCCGGCACCGTGGCTTCGGCGACGCGGACTTCGCGGCCGTCGTGGAGGCGTTCGAGGGGCTGGCGGGACGCCGGCTCTGACTGAAGCGGAGCGATGTCACACAGCGAACGGCCGGCCGGGCGCGTTCAGACTCTCGGCGTGTCTTGCCTTCTGGAGCCTGAATGTGTGTGATCCACAGCACACAACCACCCGTGGGACGGCGCCGAAAAAACGCTGATCTCCTGTGTTGACGACCTGTAAAAGTACGGCGTTTGCAGGGACATTTGGCGGATCAGCCGCCTTCTGCGACAATGTGGTACGTCCCTTGGCTGGAGGTCGTTGGGTTATCGACTTCGCCACGCGGATCTTCTCTCGTTCCTCTCGTCAAGAAACCTCACTACACCTATGCCAATTGCCTTCAAGGAATGGGCCGTCACGGTCCGCGCGCTCGCCGAGGGTGAGCAGCTGCTCACGCTCCGCAAGGGCGGCATCCGTGAGCCCAACAAGCACTTCGCGCTCGAGCACGATCGGTTCTTCCTGTATCCGACGTTCGATCACCAGCGCAACGACCTGATCCGGGACTCGCACCTCCCCGAGCTGCGCCGTGCGCTCGAAGAGGGCGTGTGGCCGGACGGCGAGCCGCCCGTCCAGGCGCTGCTGCGCGACGGCGGCATCGAGCAGCCGGAGCGCGTGCGCATCCGGTCGTGGGCCGAGGTCGCCGGGTCGTTCACCGTCACCGACCCGCGCATCGTCAACGAGCTGTCCCCGTTCTACATCTGGACGACGGACTACGCCGACAAGCGTCTCTCCTGGAAGCCGCGCCACCCGCTGCACGTCGTGCTCCTGCGCACGTACCGCATCCCGCGCCCGGTCACTGTTCGCGTCCGCGACGAGTACGGCGGATGTCGCTCGTTCGTGGAGATCATGCGAGACCTGCCCTTCGAGGGCACGCCGGTCCTGTCCGACGACGAGTTCGATCGGGCGACCGAGGAGATCGGCAACATCTGCAGCGGTCGCGTCCCCGCGTTCGCGTAGCGACGTCATCTCCGCAGTCCCCTTCCGCGACACGCCGCTGCACGGTGCCCAGGGTGTTCTCACCCTGGGCATCGGTGGCGGCGGCGATGTCGTCGGAGCCCTGGCCGTCCATGCCGCGGTCCGCGCGGCCGGCCTCCCGTCCGCCGTCGGCGGCATCACCTGGGAGCGCGGTCCGGTCGACCCGCTGCCCGGTCCGCGCCGGCTCGACGAGCTGACCGGCCTGCGGGTCCTGCACCGCGCCGCCGGCCTGGCCGGCGCCCGCACCCGCGGCCCCGGCGACGTGCGCTTCGCCGAGGGACGCGTGGCCGAGCTGCTCGGCGAGCCGACCGTCCTGGTCGACCCGCACCCCGGCCCCTCGGTGATCGCCGACGGCATCGCCGCCGCGGCCACCGCCCTGCACGCCGACACGGTCGTCCTCCTCGACGTGGGCGGCGACGTGCTCGCCCACGGCCGGGAGCCCGGCCTGGCCAGCCCACTGGCCGACTCGGTCCTGCTCGCCACCGCCCCGCACCTGCGCGAGCGCCACGGCCTGCGGGTCGTCGGCGCCGTGTTCGGCGCCGGGTGCGACGGCGAGCTGACGCCGACCGAGGTTGCCGCCCGCCTGGCCGAGGTCGCCGCCGCCGGGGGCGACTTGGGGCACCTCACGCTCGACACCGCGGCGCTGACCCTGCTCGAGCAGGCGGTCGCGGTCGTCCCCACCGAGGCCAGCGCCCTCGCCCTGAAGTGCGCCTCCGGCCACATCGGCCGTGCCCCGATCCGCGGCGGCCGCCGCCATGTGGAGCTGACGCCGGCCGGCGGCATCGTCGCGTTCTTCGACCCCGAAGCCGCGATGCGCTCCGCCGCCCGGTTGGCCCACCTCGTGCGCGACGCGCCGGACCTGGAGGCCGCCAACGCGCTCATCACCTCGCGGGGGATCCGCACCGAGCTGGCGTTCGAGCGCGCGGCCGCCGCCGACGGGCCGCGCGGAGGCCACTGATGAGCTGGACCGAGACCCGGTCCGCGTCGTTCGCCGTGCGCTTCGAGTCCGAGGACGCGGGCGACGTGGAGCAGCTCCTGGACCAGCTGGAGTCCACGCGCGAACGCCTGATGGACGGCTTCGGCCGGCTCCCCGAGGACGTCGCGATCGTCGTCCACCCCACCCCCGCCCAGCTCGCGCTGGCCCAGCCGATCCTCCCCGTCGTGCGCCGCATGACCGCGCCGGCCGCCCGCCGCTACCTGGCCGGGTGGTACACCGCCAACGAGGTCCACGTGCTCGCCCCGCGCCTGCTGCGGGAGCGGGCGTCCAACGTCCCGGGCTCCGAGGAGATGCTGCTCCTCAGCCCGTCGGCCCTGTACGTCCAGCTGGTCGTGGGCAGCATGCACCCGCGGCTGCCCCCGCCGTTCCGCCCCTCCTCGCTGCGCACCTACTCCAAGTGGGCGTGGCTGGTCGCGGGCGCCGGCTCCTGGTTCTCCGGCCAGACGGCCTGCGCGCGGCCCGCGATCATCCGCCGGTTGCGGGAGGGCGGCAAGCCCGCGTTCCCGCCCGGCGTCTCCGACGCCCCGCTGCTCGGCGGCACCCTCTACGACCTGCTCGTCCGCGAGGAGGGGCAGGGCGCCGCGGTGCGCCTGGCCCGCGCCCCGCTGGCCGACGGGCCCCGGCGCGTGCTGGAGCGGGCGTTCGGCGAGCGCGCCGCGGTGCACACCGAGGGCACCTGGCGCTCGCACCTCACCCGCATGGCCACCGCGGCCGGCGACCGCTGACGCCCTCCCCCGCGCGGACGAGGATCGGCGCGGCGACGTCATCCAGGTTGTTGCCACCCCTCGGCAATAACCTGGATGACGTCGGTGTCGGGCGCGGCTAGGGCCGGACCCGGGCCGGGTTGCCGAGCGCGGTGGCCCCGGCCGGCACGTCGCGGGTGACGACGCTCCCCGCGCCGACGATCGCGTCGTCGCCGATCGTCACGCCCGGGCAGACGATCACGCCGCCGCCGAGCCACACGTTCTCCCCCAGCGTGATCGGCCGGGCCGTCTCGACCCCGGTCCGCCGCTCGGCGGGATCGCGGGGATGGTCGGGCGTCAGCAGCTGGACGGCGGGGCCCAGGCGGCTGCCGGCCCCGATCGCGATCGGGGCGGCGTCCAGGAAGATCGCGCCGGCGTTGACGAACACCCCGTCGGCCAGGACGACGTTGTAACCGTAGTCGCAGAAGAACGGGCGCTGCACCTCGACGCCCTCGCCCAGCCCGCCGAGGACCTGGGCGAGCAGGACGTTGCGCGCGACGTAGTCCACCGCCGCGTCGGCGGCGCGCAGCACCGCCTGGCAGCGGGCGCGGTCCGCCGGCAGCGGAGCGTCGCCGGGGTGGTACGGCGCCCCGGCGGTCATCCGCCCCCGGGCGCCGGGGCCGTTCACAGCGCCTGGGCGAGCAGCACGACGAGGGCCACGACGGCCACCGCGACGAGCAGGCCGCCCAGCAGCAGCTTGGGTCGCACGATGGGCGCGGCGGCCGTCAGCGAGAGCATGTCCGCCTCGTTGAGGATCCGGCGGGCGGCGTCGGCGCCGGAGTACGGCACCTGCACGTCGCGCGGCCCAGCCGCGAGCATGTCGGGCACGTCGAAGCCGGCCGAGCGCTTGACCGTGCTGGGGATGCCCGCCTCCAACAGCATGCCCTGGATCATCTCCGCCTCCGGCTGCTGCCGGGCGGTGATGACGTGGACGAGCTTGCCCCGCGCGTAGGCGGGGTTGATGCGGCGGGCGATCTCGCGCTGGTCGTCATCGATCGTCAACGACGACCTCCACCTCGGTGATCGTGCCGCCGTCGATGAGATAGCTGCGCACCACGGGCTCGTCCCCGGCCAGGCCCACGATCAGCCACTCGACGCCGGGCCAGGGCGCGGCGAAGTTGACGTCGGTCTGTGACGGGTAGGGCTCCGAACGCGTGTGCGAGTGGTAGATCGCCCCGTGCTCGAGGCCCGCGTCCTCGATCGCGGTCAGCGCGCGGTGCAGCTCCATGCCGTCGACGTCGAAGCGGAACGGGCTGTGGGCCTGGTTCTCCAGTTCCCGCACGTCGACCGTGACGCCGTCGCGCACGCCGGTGATCCCGCAGCATTCGTCGGGAGCGTCACGCTGGGCGTGCTCCACGATCGCGTCCAGCCGGGCTCGGTCGATCACCATCGACCAAACCTACTGCCTCCACGCTGCGTGGAACTAGGAGACCGTCTCCTGCTTGGCGGCGGGCGCCGGGGCGTCGGGATCGGGATGCACGGCGGCCTCGGTGGTCGGGGCCGGCGCGGGCACGGGCGGGTCGTCGTGACGGGCCTCGACGCGGTTCTGCGCGAAGGCGTCCTTCTCGTCGTCGTCCCCGCCGATGCCGCTGACGGAGTCCTTGAACTCCCGCAATCCCTTGCCGAGGGACTTGCCGACCTCGGGGAGCTTCTTCGGGCCGAGGACGATGAGCGCGATCACCAGGACGATGATCAATTCCATGGGGCCGACGTTGGGCATGCCCACATGGTGGCAGACCGGGTGCGCCGGCGCGACGCTGGGCGCGCCGGCCCCGTGCGGGGGTCAGCCCGCGTTGACTACCACCAGACGGTGGAGTCCAGGTTCGCGACCTCGTCGACCGGCAGCGTGTAGACCCCGCTGGACAGGTACTTGGACCCGTCGTCGCAGACGATGAAGACGACGTTGCCCTCGTCCATCTCGTTCGCGATGCGGACCGCGATCGACGCGATGGCCCCGGAGGAGACGCCCGCGAAGAGCCCCTCCTCGTCGAGCAGCTTGCGCGTCCAGATGATGGCGTCGCGGTTGGTCACGAAGATCTTGCGGTCGAGCAGCGACAGGTCGATGATCGGCGGGATGAAGCCGTCGTCGAGGGAGCGCAGGCCCTGCACGGGCTCCCCCTGCATCGGCTCCGCGGCGACGATCGTGACGCGGTCGCCCAGCTCCTCCTTGAAGCGCCGGGCGTTGCCCATCAGCGTGCCGCCGGTGCCCAGGCCGGCGACGAACGCGTCGACCTGGCCGTCGAGCTCGTCGAGGATCTCGGGGGCGGTGCCGTTGTAGTGGGCGAGCGGGTTCGCCGGGTTCCCGTACTGGTAGGGCATGTAGTACGACGGGTCGGCGGCGGCCATCTCCACGGCCATCGCGACCGCGCCGTTGGAGCCCAGGTTGCCCGGTGAGTAGACGATCTCCGCGCCGTACATCTGCAGGAGCTGCGTGCGCTCCTGCGTGACGTTGTCGGGCATGACGACCTTGAGCTTGTAGCCCTTGCGCTTGGCGATCATGGCCAGCGCGATGCCGGTGTTGCCCGAGGTGGGCTCCAGGATGGTCTGCCCCGGGGCGATGAGGCCCTTCTCCTCGGCGTCCTCGATCAGCGAGCGCGCCACGCGATCCTTGACGGAGCCGGTGGGGTTGCGGGACTCGAGCTTGGCCCAGATGCGCACGCCCGGCTTGGGCGAGAGGCGCTTGAGCTCGACCAGCGGCGTGTTGCCGATCGACTGCACGAGGTCGCCGTAGCGACCCCCGCAGGGCTTGTTCTTCAACGGAGGCAGACCCATGACTTCAGAAAGTGTAGCGGCGGCGCACGCCGCGCGAGCGCCGTGACACGCGATAGGGTCGACAGCGTGTCAACTCTCGTGAAGGTCGGGTTGTGCGAGCTGGCCCTGGGTGCGCTCAGCGGCTGGGTCGTCGTCCTGCGCACCGAATACCCCGACGTCCTGCGCAAGCTCGGCGTCCGCAGCCCGCGCCGCGTGCTCCAGGCCCACCTCGACTGGATCATCATGGGGCTGATCCTCATCGCGGTCGGCACCGCGCTGCCCGACCTGCCGACCTGGCTGGCCTGGGTCCTGGGCTTCGGCGCCGTCGTCAACGCCACGCTGTTCGTCCCCCTCGCGTTCCGCGAGTCGGCGAGCAAGGCCCTCCCCTACCGCATCGTCACGCTCGTGTCGTTCACCGCGATGAGCGTCGGCACCGTCGGCGCCGCCGCGTTCGCCCTCGGCGCCTGACGCCTCCCGGCGGCATACCCTCCCCCACATGAGGATCATCGTGGTGGGGGTCGGGCACGTCGGGGCGACCATCGTGGAGACCCTGCACGGCGAGCACGAGATCGCGGTGATCGACCTCGACCCGGTCCGCCTGCAGGAGCTGGCCAACGCGTTCGACGTCCGCACCGTCACCGGTCACGGGGCCAGCCGTGACGTCCTGCTCGAGGCCGGCATCGCCGACGCCGACCTGGTGATGGCCTGCACCGCGCGCGACGAGGTCAACCTCGTGGCCGCCGCGCTCGCCCGCCGCCTCTCGAAGGCCAAGACGATCGTGCGCACCCGGGAGAGCGCCTACTTCGACGCGTGGCACGACGGCGACCTGGACGTCGACTACATGGTGTCGTCGGAGCTGCAGACCGGCACCGCGGTGGCCGCCACCGTCTCCGTGCCCGCCGCGCGGGCCACCGACATCCTCGCCGAGGGCCAGGTGCAGGTCGTCGAGTTCGACATCTCGGCCGAGGCGCGCACCTGCGGCCTGGTCGGCATCCCGCTGGCCGCCGCGCCGCTGCCCGAGGACTCGACGGTGGCGATGATCGTCCGCGACGGCGAGGTGCTGACCCCGCGCGGCGACGCCACCATCCTGGCCGGGGACCGGGTCTTCGTGATCGGCTCCCCCCACGCCGCGCGCGAGTGGAGCCAGACGCTGGCCCCCGACGACGGCGCGGTCGAGGACGTCGTGCTGTTCGGCGCGGGCCGGGCCGGCGTGGCGATCGCCCGCTTCCTGCTCGCCCGCGGGATCCACGTGCGCATCGTCGACCCGAACCTGGAGCGCTGCAACGACGTCGCCGCCGCCCTGCCCCGCGCCCGCATCTTCCACGGCACCGGCCTGGACCGGGAGTTCCTGCGCCAGGAGCGGATCGGCCAGGCCAGCGCCGTCGTGACCGCGATGGGCGACGACGCCAAGAACCTCTACGCCGCGGTGCTCTCCGCGGCGCACGGCGTCCCGTTCACGATCGGCCTGGTCGACGACCCCACCTCGTCGGTGGTCTTCGACCGCGCGGGGATCGACGTCGCGGTCAACCCGCGGACGGAGACCGCCGAGGAGATGATCCGCTTCGCGCACGACCCGCGGACCCGGCAGGTCGTGATCCTCGATGACGACCGCTTCGAGGTGCTGGACATCGTCGTGCGGGCGACGAGCGACGTCGCCGGCGTGCGGTTCGCCGACCTCCCGCTGACCGGCTCGGCCATCGGCGCACTGATCCGCGGCGGCCGCGCCCTCTTCCCCCACGGCGACGACGTGCTGCAGGCCGGGGACCGGGCCATCGTGCTCGTCGAGTCGGCCCGGGCCTCGCAGGTCGAGAAGGCGCTCTAGTGCGCGGGCCGCTCGCGCGCCACCGCGCCGATCGGGGCCGCGTCCAGGTCGACGTCGGCGCGGTCTTCGACCTCGTCGGCGGCCTGCTGAAGTGGGTCGGGCTGGCGTTCCTGGCTCCCGCCGTCGTGGCGCTCTTCGCCCACGAGCCCGCGTGGCCGTTCCTGGTCGGCGGCCTGGCCACCACCGCGACCGGTCTGCTGCTGGACCGCATCACCCACGACCGCGACGAGGGGCTGATCGGCCCGCGCGAGGGGCTGATGGTCGTGGCGATGATCTGGCTGCTCGTCCCGATCTTCGGCGCGATCCCCTTCCTCATCGGCAGCGTGCCCGGCCTGGGCCGCCCGGTCGACGCGTACTTCGAGTCGGTGTCCGGCTTCACCGCCACCGGCGCCACCGTGCTGAAGGACATCGAGCACATCGGCGACGCGATGCAGTTCTGGCGCCAGCTCAGCCACTGGCTCGGCGGCATGGGGATCATCGTGCTCGCGGTGGCGATCCTCCCCCGGCTGCGCATCGGCGGCCGCCAGCTGCTGCAGACGGAGCTGGCCGGCCCCACCGAGATCGAGAAGCTCAGCGCCACCATCCGGGAGACCGCCCGGCGCCTGTGGACGCTCTACCTGTCGCTCACGCTCGTCTTCACCGTCATCCTGGCGGTGATCGGCTGGACGGGCCTGGATCCCGCCATGGACGTCTTCCAGGCGTTCTCCCACGCCTCGTCGGCGATGGCCCTCGGCGGGTTCTCGCCCAAGAACCAGTCGGTCGCGGCGTTCGCCCCGATCACCCAGTGGGTGCTGTGCCTGGTGATGCTGATCGCCGGCGTCAACTTCCTGCGCCTGCACCGGCTGTTCGTGCGGCGCGAGGTCCGGTTCCTGGCCCACGACGAGGAGATCCGGCTGTACTTCGCGTTCCTGGCCGTCGGCGCGCTGCTGCTGCTCGCCGAGCTGTGGGGCGACGGCATCGCCGGGGGCGAGAGCGCGGTGCGCCTGGCCACGTTCCAGGCGGTGTCGGTGATGACCACGACGGGGTTCGCCACCGGCGACTGGACGCTGTGGGGGCCGCTGGCCACGATGACGCTCCTGCTGCTCATGTTCATCGGCGCCTCCGCGGGCTCGACGGGCGGTGCGATCAAGGTCGTGCGGCACCTGCTGCTCTTCCGGATCGTGCGCCGGGAGCTGGTGCAGACGACCCACCGCTCGGCCGTGGTGCCGGTCCGGGTCAACGGGATCGCGGTCGACGAGAAGGCGCTGCGGTCGGCGATCGTCTTCGTGCTGCTCTACCTGGTGATCTTCGCGCTCGGGTCGCTCGGCCTGGTCATCGACGCCGACCGCACCGGCTCGGAGCTGACGGTCTTCGAGGCGATCGGCGCGTCCGCGTCGTGCATCGGCAACGTCGGCCCGGCCTTCGGCGTCGCGGGGCCGTTCGGCAACTACTCGAGCTTCAGCGACCTCTCCACGTGGATCCTCTCGATGCTCATGTGGCTCGGCCGCGTGGAGATCATCCCCGTGGTCGTGCTGCTGACCCGGAGCTTCTGGAGGGCGTGACAACGGATGAGGCGATGGCCCGGGGGCCATCGCACACCCGTTGTCATTGGAGGTATTGCCCGGTGCGTCCTCGCTGATCCGGCGCGGTTAGGGCAATACCTCCGGCGGAACGTCGTTTGACGGCCCCCCGGCCGTCATCACGGCGTTTCGCAGGCGGCGCAGGCCCTCGGCGATCTCGGCCGGGGAGTGGGTGGTGAAGGAGAGGCGCAGCGTGCGCGGGTCGGCCTCGCCCGCGAAGAACGGCGTGCCAGGGACGAAGGCCACCTCGTGGGCGACCGCCTGCTGGAGCAGCGCGGTGGCGTCGTGCCCCTCGGGAAGCCGCGCCCACACGAACATGCCGCCGCCCGGGCGGTTCCACGTGCTGCCCGGGGGCAGGCCGTCGGGCAGGCCGGCCAGCAGCGCGTCGCGCCGCTCGCGGTACACCGCGCACAGGGCCGCGATGTGCGCGGGCAGGTCGGTGCGGGCCAGCCAGGCCGCGGCAGCCGCCTGGTCGACCGTGGAGGTGTGCAGGTCGGCCGCCTGTTTGGCCACCACCAGGCCGCGCAGCAGGGCGTGCGGCGCGCGCACCCAGCCGATCCGGATGCCCGGAGCCGCGACCTTGGAGAGGGTCGACAGGGCGAGCGTGCGGTCCGCCACCGCGGGCATCCCGGCGATCGACGGCACCGGCTCCCCGTCGTAGCGCAGCTCCCCGTACGGGTCGTCCTCGACGATCCACAGGCCGTGACGCAGCGCGACCTCGGCCAGGGCCACGCGCCGCGCGGCGGGCAGGGTCCGCCCGGTCGGGTTCTGGAACGTGGGGATCGTGTAGACGAGCACCGGCTTCTCGGCCGCGGCGGCCGCCTCGAGCGCCTCGGGAATCAGCCCGTCCTCGTCGCACGCCACCGGGACCACGCGGGCCCCGGCGAACGCGAAGCACTGCAGCGCGGCCAGGTACGACGGGTCCTCGACCAGGACGGTGTCGCCGGGTTCCAGCAGCGTGGTGGCGATCAGCGTCAGCGCCTGCTGCGAGCCGCTGGTGACGAGCACGTCCTCGGCCTCGGCGGGGATCCCGCGCCCGTGCAGCAGCGCGGCGATGCGCGCCCGCAGGCGCGGGTCGCCCTCGGTCGTGGAGTACTGCAGCGACCGGCCGGCCGCCCCGTCCGCCAACACCTCGGCGAACGCGGCCCGCAGACCCGCCACGTCGAACAGGGCGGGGTCCGGCAGGCCGCCCGCGAAGGAGATGAAGCCCGGCTGCTCCGTCAGCGCGAGGATGTCCCGCACCGGCGACCCCGCCACTCCGCGCAGGCGGGCAGCGGGCTCGCGCGGAGGGGTGGAGCTCAGCTCCCCCCCGCCATGGCGGGGAGGATCACGAGGGAGTCGGTGTCGCGTACGACCGTGTCCAGGCCGTCGAGGACGCGGACGTCCTCGTCGTTGAGGTACACGTTGACGTAGCGGTTCAGCTCGCCGTCGGCGCCGAACAGCTGCTCGCGCGTGGCGGGATGCGCCTCGGCGAGCGCCGAGAGCACCGCGCCGACGGTCTCGCCGTCGGCCGATACCTCACGCTCGCCGCCGACGGACGGACGCAGGACGGGGGGAATGCGGACGGTGGCCATGATCGCCAACCTACCCGGCCGCGGCGCAGAACGCCTCGTAGTCGGGGAAGACGCCCATCTCCTCGTCGGTGATCGCGTCCGGCTCGCGGGAGCAGATCGGGCACTCCGGGTCGCGTCGGATCTTCAGCTCGGTCGTCGTCGCGTCGAGCGCGTCGTACATGAGCAGGCGCCCGATCAGGGGATCGCCGATGCCCACGATGAGCTTGATGACCTCGGTGGCCTGGAGCAGCCCCATCGTGCCGGGCAGCACACCGAGCACGCCGTTGGCACCGCAGGACGGGGCCAGCTCAGCCGGCGGCGGCACCGGGAAGAGGCAGCGGTAGCACGGGCCGTCGTACGGCTTGAAGATCGACAGCTGGCCCTCGAAGCCGAGGATGGCGGCGCTGACCACGGGGATCTTCAGGCGCACGGTGGCGTCGTTGAGGAGGTAGCGCGTCGGGAAGTTGTCGACGCCGTCGACGATGATGTCGTAGTCCTTGATGACGTCCATGATGTTGGACGCATCGAGGCGGAACGCGTACTTGTTGACCTTCACGTCCGGGTTGAGGTCGTGGATCGCCTGCTCGGCGGAGTCGACCTTCGGCACGCCGATGCGATCGGTCGTGTGGATGATCTGGCGCTGCAGGTTGGACAGGTCGACCACGTCGTCGTCGACGATGCCCAGCGTGCCCACGCCGGCCGCCGCGAGGTAGAACGCGGTGGGCGAGCCGAGCCCGCCAGCGCCGAGCAGCAGCACCTTGGCGTCGAGCAGCTTCTCCTGCCCGACCTGGCCGATCTCGTTGAGGAGGAAGTGGCGGGAGTACCGCTCGCGCTGCTCCTTGGTGAGCTGGCGCGGGATGTTCACCTCGTAGCCGCGGTCCTTCCACAGCGTGTAGCCGCCCGTCATCGAGACGACGTCCTCGTAGCCCAGGTCGGAGAGCGTGTTGGCCGCCAGGGCCGAGCGCTGACCGGACTGGCAGTAGAGGATCACGCGCTCGGTGCGGTCGGGGGCCGAGCCCTCGATGCGGGACTCCAGGTAGCCGCGGGGCACGCTGGCCGCGCCGGGCAGGTGCCCGGCCGCGAACTCCTCGCCCTCGCGCACGTCGACCACGACGGCGCCCTCGTGCAGGAGCTCGTTGACCTCGGACGGGTCGATCTCCTGCACCTGCTCGCGGATGCGCTTGATGTATTCGGCGCCGGAAGGGGTCATCGTCAAATCACCTGAAACTGGGTCGGGATTACTTCAGAAAGTATAGCGGTTGCGTTCGTCCGGCGAAAACGCCGGGTCAGGGACCGTCCGAAGGACGGTCTGCCTACCATGGAGGGCATGCCCGCCCGCGTCCGGCTCAGCCTCATGGTCGTCGGTTCGCTCGCCCTCGCGGCGATCGTCCTCGCCGTGGTCCTGGCCCGCACGCAGGCCCAGGACACCCCGGTGAACGAGGACGGGTGGGCCGGGGCCATCAGCCCCGCGATGCCCGCCCAGGACTTCTCGCTCCGCGACCAGGACGGCAAGCGGGCCAGCCTCGCGGAGTACCGGGGGCGCAACGTCATCCTCACCTTCCTCTACTCCACCTGCCAGGACACCTGCCCGGTGGCAGCGTCCACCATCCGCGCGGCGCTCGACGACCTCGGCACCGACGTGCCGACCCTGGCCGTCAGCGTCGACCCCGCCAACGACAACTCCCTGAACGCCCGCCGCTTCCTGCTCAAGCGCGGCGTCAACGGGCGCATGCGCTTCCTGCTCGGCACCCAGGCCCAGCTCGCGCCGGTGTGGAAGGCGTACGGCGTGCTGCCCCAGCGGCCGGGCAAGCCCACCGCCGACCCGGAGTTCGCCCACTCGGCGCGCATCGTCCTGATCGACCGGCAGGGCCGTCAGTGCATCGCCTTCCCCATGGAGGAGGCGACGCCCGAGGGCATCGCACACGACCTGCGCAAGCTGCAGACCGAGGCCTGCCCGGCCAACGGCCGGCCGAGCGCCTAGGCCTGGCTCGCCGGCTTCGCCGTGGCGGCGGTGCGGCGGCGCGGCCGGGTCAGGCTGTGAATGCCGGCGGCGGCCTTGCGCGAGCCCGCAGTGAAGGCTTCCTTCACGTCCTCACGCACCGGCGCCCGGTCGGCGACCACGCGGATCCCGTGAGGATTGCTGCTGTCGAGCGGGTTCGTCACGCTGCGCATTCTACGCCGTGCGGTCGGACGGCTTCAATCCCAGAGCTGCACGAGCTGGTCGTGGAGCGCGACGTCGACGGTCTTGCGCACTCCGGGGGCCAGCCCCTCGGCCACGTCGAAGATCGACGTTCCCGCGGACTGGGTGGTGGTGAGCGTGGCGGCCCCGACGAGGATCCGCTCGCGCTGCTCGGACCGCGTCCACACCAGCGGGATGCCCCGCACCGACCGCCAGCGGCTCGCATAGGTCTGCGGATCCCATTCCACGACCGAGCCCTGCGTAATGGCCTCGACCGCCACCCATTCAGACCCCCAGGCCAGCGGCACGCCCGTCAGCGTCGTGCGATCGGCGTGGATCCGGTCCGACGCGGCCCAGAGCATCACCTCCCGGCGATCGTAGTCCATCCCCCACAGCCCGAGCCCGAGCACGGCGTCGCTGGGGTCCGCCCCCACCGCGGACAGCGCGCTGCGCACGCCCGCGAGCGAGGCGGCGAGGATGTCGCGGACCTTGCGTTGCCGCGACTCCAGGCTCGTCGTCGCCGGCAGGCAGCGACGGCGGCCACGCTCGGCCCGCTTCTGCGCCCGCACGGGATAGGGCGTCGGCGGCCTCCCGGGTCCCCGCAGGCGACGGGCCTCGTGCATGAGCTGCGCGCCCTCGGCGTAGAAGTCCGCCCAGTACGCCGTCACGTTGGCCTGGCCCAGCCGGGCACGGCTGGCGGCCTCCAGCTCGCGCCGGACGTCCGGCGCGAGCCGAGGTGCGCTCTGCCGGGCGAGCACGGCGACGTGCTCCGTGCCCGCCGAGCCGTAGATCCAGCGCAGCAGGTTCTGGTCGGTGAAGGACAGCCCGAGGAAGACGCAGACCCCACCGAGGGCCTCCTGCATGAAGTCGTCCTGCCAGTTCCCTGCCGGCCAGCGCGCGTAGTCCCCTTCCGTGAGGATCAGCGCGTCCTGCTCGGGCGTCCCGGAGAGCAGGCCGTGCAGGTGCCGGACGACCGCGACCCCGTCCGGGGCCGCCGCGTTGTCCTGCCGGGGCCGAGCCTCCAGACCGACGTCCCGCATCGCGCCCTCCAGCAGCAGGTCGTAGTTGAACGTGGCGACCTCGATCTCCGGGTAGTCGCGCTTCCACGCCGCGATCTCCCGGGCCAGCGGACCGGGATCGAAGTCGTTGAGGCGCTTGCCCCCGTACAGGAGCGCCTCGACCCGCCGCACGAACTCCTCGTCGCTCCCCGCCAGCGCCCGCGCCGTGGCGGCCATGCTCAGCAGCCCCGGCTCCGCCGCCGCGTCCAGCCACGCGCTCCGGTCGGCGGGACTCAGGGTGCGCGGAGCCGCCGACTCCAGCAGCCCCCGGACGAGGGTGCCCCAGGACGGCAGCCCCGCTTCCATCGACGCGCCCGCACCGACGACGAACGTCAACCGGGAGGCGGACGCGAGACGTTCGACGATGGGTTGGGGGTCGTTCTCGCCCTGGGCGACCAGGAAGCACGGGCGGTCGCCGACCTCGACCGGCGGTGGCGCACCGAGCTCCGCGACCAGGGTGGTGGCTCGCGCGAGCACGTCGGAGAGGTCGGTCAGTCGCGCGTTCTGCACGCCGGCAACCGTACGCGGACCCCCCGACGAC
>Ga0247758_1001709_pt1 | contig 14857 bp, 13 predicted proteins | sample UWRJL156409C4_FD_180950 | JGI IMG/M metagenome (GOLD analysis project Ga0247758, IMG submission 180950) | Plant litter microbial communities from Arlington Agricultural Research Station in Wisconsin, United States - UWRJ-L156-409C-4 | ecosystem: Environmental > Terrestrial > Plant litter >...
CGCATCTGCGGCCAACGCCTTCGATCTCTAGCCTTAGAACGACAAATCGACGGTCGTATTGGCGCTCAGCTTCTCGCCAGAGTCGCCGCGAACTTCAACGTCCCCGAGCCCGAGTTGACCGCTCGTGTTGTAGCCCCAGCACTTGAGCGTGCCGTCGTCCAGGATGGCGCAGGTATGTTCCTCGCCCACCGCTACTTGCACCGCAGCGCGCCCACCTAGGTCGACCGAAATCGTGCCCGTTTGCGTCCCATTGGCGTCGAACACGACGGGCCCACTGGAAGCCAAGACTGATCCGAGACCGAGCGCGCCGTGGTACGCGTAGCCCCAACAACTGAGCGCGCCATCGTCGGTAGTCGCGCAAGCGTGATACGCGTCGACATCGCTCACTTTCACCTTTCTGCCCATACCCATCTTCATGGCTGGCAGCATGGTGAAGTCGTCCGGCGGAAGGCCGGCGTGTGTCCAGCCTTGATAGCCGAAGCCCCAAAGCATCAACGCTCCATTGTCCAAGATCGCCTCCGAAACGGGCCCGGCAACGATCGATTGAGCCTTGCCGCCGCCGAAAGACAGGGCGGGTAGCCCGCTGATCTCGCCGGGGTAGTCCCCAACCCCATCGCTATCGTCGATATTGGCCGCCGCGGGAACGGGCAGGTACAGCGCATTCCCCCAGCACTTCACGCTCCCGTTATCGAGCAGAGCACACGTCACTCCGGCGGAGGCGCTGACGGCCGTCGCCGGGCGCTTCAGATCCACGGTAACGAACTGAACCGGAGAGAGCGCATCGTAAGCGCTCTCTCCGCCAAGCTGGCCAAACTTGGCCGCGCCCCAACACTTGACGCTCCCGTCGTCGAGGACGGCACAGGTGTAGTTCGAGCCAGCGCTGATCCCGACCGCTTTTCGTCCCGCGCCGAGCGGGATGGGTTTGAGCGCATCGCCCATTTCTCCTGGCTCGTCGCCACGATTGTCCGTAGTTCCGGTGCCCAATTGACCGAATTGATTGTTACCCCAACACTTCACCTCGCCATGGTCGAGCAAAGCGCAGGCTGAGTTCGCTCCAGACACGGAGATGGCACTTGCCGTGCGATCCGTACCCAAGTCGAGCACGGGCAACTTGCTCGGCACCTGGCTCTTGACGTCTCCACGGCTCTTCGTATCGCCGAGTCCGAGCACGCCGTGGTCATTGCTGCCCCAACACTTGACTCTGCCCGTAGCGGACAGCACGCAAGTCGTCGCGCCACCCAAGGCAATGGCGATAGGTTCGATTCGGCACGCTGCGCTGCAGCCGTCACCGGAAACTTGATTGGCGTCATCACACTGCTCGTGCTCCGCGGAGATCACGCCGTCCCCGCAGCGCGCTTTCTTGCACTTGATGCACGAGTCCGAGCCAGCCTTGCCGTCGTCGCACTCCTCGCCCGGCTCGACCTTCTGGTCTCCACAACTCGGCTTCTGGCACGCGCCGTCTTTGCACAGGCCTACGCACGTCTCGCCTTCCGACGCAGTGACCAAGTCGACGCCGCAGGAAAGCAAAACATCACCGCGACAGACCACATCACCCGACGCGGCGCCCACGCAATCCGGCACCACCCTGGCGCACGCTCCCGTTCCAGAATCGCACAATTCGTCCGATGCACAGGTGGGCCCGGCGAACCACTTCGAACCATCACAGGCAAGCCGCTGGGCCTGCGCTTGCCCAACGCAGGCCGTTTGCCCCAACTCCGAACACGCGCCAAACAGCGTCGGTTCTACAGCCCCTCCTTCACCACCAGAGCCGGCTGTCGCTGCGCTCGCCGGGTCGCTCGAAGCGCCCGCCGCTGCACCCGCCGTGCCCACCACGTCGCTCGGTCCCCCGCCTGCTCCGCCGGTCGAACAAGACGGCGCCGTACACGCGGTGAACTCTGGCGAACACGCCGCCGTCAGCGCGACAGCGGCGGCTGTCGCGCTCAACAGCAGCCAGGACTTGCAGTTCATGCTCTTGTTCCTTGATCTCGAAGCTCGACCACCGCCATGACGATTCTCGTCGCGTCGGCTCCCACGAATCCCCATAGGTACGCTGCGCAGGGCTCAGAACGATAGGTCAACGGCACTGTCGGCGGTGGATTTATCGTTGCTGTGCCCTAGCCCAAGTTGGCCGCTGTCATTGTCGCCCCAGCACCTGAGCGCGCCATCGTCGAGGATGGCGCAAGTGTGATGCTTGCCGGCAGCCACTTGCTGCGCAGTCCGGCCACCGAGACCGACCGCAGAAATCTCACTCGGAGCCGTGGTCGTTGCCAAGGTCGAGCCCAGCCCAAGCTGGCCCTCTGAGCCGTTTCCCCAGCACTTGAGCACTCCCCCGTCGAAAACCGCACACGCGTGATCTAGGCCGATGGCGAAAGACTTGACCTTCTTTCCGCCCGTTTGCACGGCCGAAAGGCCAGCCAGTGAAGCGGGACTCATGCCAATTTGCGCAGAACCCAATGCGGGCTGGCCCAACTGAGCGCCAGTCCCCCACAGCCTCAACGAACCATCACTCAGGACCACGGCCGAGACAGTACCGGCAAGGATGGATTTGGCCGGGCTGCCGCCGAACGTCAGCGTCGCGAGGGCGCTCATCTCCGATGGCGCATCACCAATACCGTAGCTGCTGTCCAAATCGGCCGACGCGGCATGGGTCACTCCGTCAGTGGAGCCCCAACAGCGCGCGCTCCCGTCATCCAACAAGGCGCAAGTAGAGCCGCCGTTCTCGCCGCCTTTGCCGTTGAACAGGAAATTGGACGCGCTGACCGCCACAGCGGGACGCGCGAATTGGATGCTCGGCAGCTCCTTCGGCGAAGGCGCGTTCTGTTTGTTGTCTTGGCCGAGCTGGCCATACTCTTTCGAACCCCAGCATTTCACGCCCCCGCCGGCCAAGAGCGCGCAGGTGTGGCTCTCTCCGGCACTCAAACCGATGGCCGTGAGTCCGCTGCCGAGCGGGATCGGCTTCAGTGCATCCCCCATTTCATCAGGGTCATCGCCTCGCGCATCGGCATCACCCGTGCCGAGTTGACCCCAATAGTTGTTCCCCCAGCACTTCAAGTCCGCATTGTCGAGCAAGGCGCACACCGAACTCCCGCGAGCGGAGATGGCGATGGCTTTTCGACCTGCACCAAGATCGATCGCAGGTAGCTTGCTGGGCACTGTGTTCGTTGTACCGCCTCGATTCGCGGTATCACCGAGCCCGAGTTGGCCAGTACCGTTGTACCCCCAGCACTTGACCGAACCCAGCGAAGAGCGCACGCACGTAACAGCGTTACCCAATGCAAGCTCGACCGGCTCGGCCGTGCAGCTCGCACTGCAACCATCGCCGGAAACCCGATTGCCGTCGTCGCACTGCTCGTGACCGGTATAGAGCACGCCGTCTCCGCAACTCGGCGTCTTGCATTTTGCGCAAGCGCCGGAAGCATTCGCCGCCGCATCATCGCAATCCTCTCCCGCCTCTACTTTGTCGTCCCCGCAGGTCGGAGCCTGACAGACTCCACTTTTACATCGACCGTCGCACACACTTCTCGCGCTGGCAGTCACCAGATCTGGGCCGCAGCTCAAGACCGTATCGTTTCGACAAACCACTGCGCCAGGCGCGGATGAAATGCATTCGGTCACCATCGGCAGACACTTCCCGTTGGAAGAATCGCAACGCTCGAAAGCGCCACAGGTCGTACCGGCCTGCCAAGTCTTGCCATCGCACGCGAGCCGCTGCGCGCTCGCCGGCTCGACGCACGCAAACGCTCCCTTGACTGAACAGGCATCGAACAGGGTTGCAAAAATGCCGGGCGCTCCGCCCTCTCCGGCGCTGCCTGCTTGTTCGCCGTCGGACACGGCCCTGCCGGCCGTGCCGCCGGAACCTGCGACGCTGCCAGCCTCCCCGGTGGCATCGTCACTGCCTGCGTCGCCGCCTCCACCACTGCCCGCTTTCACGCCGCGACAAGTGTGCGTGGTTTGGCATGAGCGTTCCAACGAACAAGCTTGAACCGGGAGCCCGGCTAGAACCGCCGCCAAGCCCAGCGGCAGCCAATAAATACGACTCATTTTTCAATCCTCGAGCTGCGATGGTTCACGTTTCACGCGATCGCCCAGCGACGTTCAGCGTGATGGCCCCATCGGTCAGCCCCAAGACACAGTTGCTCACTCCGACGTGTTCAGCGTCGATCAACGGCAATTCGTCGTGCGCGCTGCTCCTCGCAACACGCATTCGGCACCCGCGCCATTGAATTCATCACCCCTAGAGATGCGTCAATGGTCGTGTCGCTGACAATTTTTCAATTGCTAGCCCGGCGAGATTCGCCAGCGCGCCGGCTCTACATCGACGCAGACAACTAGGGCTTCGTATAGACGTCTTGCGCTAATCCCTTCAAGCCGTCGGGAGCGGATACGGAACCGAGCGTTCCGCCTTTTCCACCGGCCGCAGCGGCAGCGAAGCGACGTATGGGCAAATGGATTCGGACTTCCCTTGAACCCAATGCCGACTAGAGCGCGTCCTTCGGCAAAATCGGCTCAGAAGCTCCAGTCTTGCCGTCAGAAGCCCATTTCATTGCATCTGTCCCGAGGCGACCGCCCTGCCCAGGCTTCCCACCTTCGCCAGGGTTGAGATGCGTGCTCCCGACTTGCAAGGGCATGGAGCCGGACCAGAACAAAGCGATCGATGGCCCGCCGGAGCCTCCAGCGCCATTGCCACCGTTGCCTCCATCGCCGCCGTCTCCACCTGTCCCGCCTTTCGCTACACCGCTGGCCGTGTTGCTACCACCGCCGGAGCCACCTGCCACGCCGGTGCCGCCTGCGGACGCGGCGCCACCATTGCCTCCTGCACCACCGAGACCAGCAACCAGTGTCGACCCATCAATCGTCAGCCCGCTGTTCAAGCTCAGCAATGCAACCGATGCGCCGCCCCCAATACCACCGCTTCCCGCAGTTCCCGCGCAACCGCCCATGCCGCCGGCACCGCCGCTCGCACCGACGCACGAACCCTTGCCTTTGCTCGCTCCGCCCCCACCGCCGCCCTGTCCCGGATTGCCGTTCGTCCCGTCACCGCCACTCGCTACCAAATATCCGTCCGCCGAGAAGGTGCCCATCGCTACCGCAGCCGCACCGTTGTCGCCAGGTTTTCCGCCAAGGCCGGGGTTGCCATTCGTGCCCGCCACGCCGTCCTGTGACGCGCCAGCGCCACCATTTGGTTGGGCGGGGGCGACAAGATTCATGGCCGGAACTCCTGATGTGCCCGATTCGCCAGACAAGCCCGCCGCCTTCCCTTTGGCACCATCGCCCCCCTGACTCCCGCATGAGCCCCCAATCAACGCAGACCCGGACGTCGCGGACGACGCTACGCAGGCATCGCTACCGATCTGGGTTGCGGTCGAAGCCAACCCGTCCGCCGCAGGTTGACCTGCAGCGCCATCCCTACCCGCAGCTGCCTTGCCGGCTCTGATCTCGGAATGGCTCAACACGACTCCTTGGCTCGCATTGACGATCAACCCAAAGCTGCTGCCGCCAAAGGCGCTCACCGGAACGGCGTCAGCATCGATCCTTACATCCTGAATCCTCACTCCAACCTTCGCACCGGTGATCGTCGCACCGATCGGGTTCTTCGGCATTAGATGCGCAGGAACTTCCGAATCGTAGCGCCAGGTTCCCCCGTCGCACGTAAACTTGCCGAAGATTGATACCCGATCAGGAATCACTAGCGTGTCCGGCTCTTGGTACTCCCCAGCGCACACGTACACGTGCTTGATCTTCATGATCTTCGCGAGCGCTTGCGTGACCGTCGCATAGGGATGAGCCTGCGTGCCATCCGCGAGCGGATCGTCGTTCGTGGACGGAGCCACAAAGAGGCCAAATTCGTCCGAGATCACACAGGCGTCCAGATCCGGGCCCAACGTGCCGTCGCACGGCGTGGGTGGGGCGCCACCGCTGCCCGCCGCAACATCATTGCCGCCCTCGCCGCTCGTGCCGGAGGTACCGCTTGCGCCCGAGGAGCTGCCGCCCGAGCCACCCCTACCACCATTGACCGACGCGCCCGACGCGCCGCTCGTGCCCACTTCGCCGCCGTAGGGCGCGCAGTTCAAGTTGGCATTGCAGTCCTCGGACTTACCAGCGCAACTCCAGGCGAGGCCGCTGACGGCGAGCAGGCCGAGGGTTCCGATGCTGAAGCGTTTGAGTTTCATGTCGTCCTCGGTCAGTGGCTCGATAAGGTAGTCGCGAAGGCTAGAAGCGACCGTTGACGCCGATGCTACCGGCGCCCGGGCTGATCGCAAAAGTCGGAGCGAGAGTGCTCGAGGCGTTCGAGTGCGAGTGGGGCCAAAGCAGGTAAGCCACGGTGCCGACCGCAGCGGCGCCAGCGACGCTGAACCCAACGATTTCAATCGTGCGCGCGCGATCGATGTCGGAGTTCTTGTCGTGCAGCGTGGCACACTCGGATGCGTACGGTGTACCGGCACCGCAGGCGTTCGGCTCGGATAGCGCGGCGCGCATCTGGTCCGCGTCTTTTTGGGCGGAATTGCCGGTCAGGAGGAAGACAACGCCGACGGCGGCGCCCGCGGCGACGAGGGTGCCACCGACGATCACCGGGACGATCGAGCGGTGCGAGTGGTTGCCGTGGGGAGGCAGCGTGGTCTCGGTGTAGGCGTGGCCGCGATGTTCCGGATCCGCGCTCGCATCGGCGGGCGCGCCGGACTGGGTCAGCTTGATCCAGAGCACCTGTGAGGCGCCTTTGGAGAGCCGAACCGTTTGTTGACTCGGCTCATAACCCTCATGGGTTACTGCGACACCGTGCTCACCGGGCTCGAGGAAAACATCGCCGCTGGGAGGAACGGTGACTGGCGCGTCATCGATCGTGAGCACGGAATCCGCCGGCTCCAGGGTCACGTGCAGCGAGCCAATTTCTTTCTTTTCTTGGGCCAGGCCCTCGGCCAGTGCTTGCTGTTGCTCATCCGTTGAGCTCGGCAACAGATGGGCGAGCGCAAACGCAAAATGCTCCGCGGCGTCCCGGTGCTTGCCGAGCTCAGACTCGGTTTGGGCCAGATTTGCCGCGATATCCGGGCTTTGCTTCAGGCTCCAAGCCTCAGTGTAGATGCGCAGGGCATCGTTGTATTTGCCGGCATTGAAGGCGACCTTGCCCTTCTTGAACAAGAGATTGGCACGCTCGCTGTCAGGGCTATCGCCTTGAGCGTGCCCGCGCAGGGCGATGCTCGTCGCGATCAGCAAGCAAGCGCACGCAAGACCGCGGCTCAGCACCCTTGGCCCAATTCCGAATCGTCTCGATGCCATCATCACTCAGTAGATCGCGCGTTTTGGTTTGGCTGAGGGCGACACGCTCAGCGCAGGGCTGTTCGCTACCGGCTTGAAGGGAGCGTGGTGTGACGCGTCTGCCGACCGTGCGGGCATCGCCGACGCAGCTACAGTCGCCGACGTGACCGGTTCCGCCGAGGAATCCTCGGGCGGGGCGGCTGCGCTTGCAACGGGCGCGGCCTCGGCGGCCGCAAGCGGCGGCGGTGGTGTCGGCGCGGTTTCGATTTTTTTCGGCGCCAGAGTAACGGCCAGCGCGGCAGGCTGCGCTGCCTGCGCTGCGCCCGCTGAAACGAGCAAGCGGGGTAGCGCACGCGCTCCGAGCACGACCAGCAACGAAGCGCTCAGCAACACCAGCAGGACCAAGGGGATGAACGACCGACGTCGCGCTGCGAGCGGGGGTTGGCTGGTGGTGACTACGGTCTCGGGTGGGGGCCAGCCCGAGTCGTGCTGCGGGGGCCAGCCGATGTCGGGTTGCTGCGGCCAACCCGCGTGGGGGTCCGAGGACGGCGGGGGCCAATTTGGATCCGAAGCCGGCTGGATGTGCAGCACCGGGCGCCGCAACTTGAGCTGGGTAGGCAGCTTGCGCGGGTCGATGTCCTTGGCAAGCTTCACCGTCTCGAGCTCGAGCGTCTTGTGTTCGGAGACTGCGTGTAGAGGCTTCGGCTCGTAGTAGACGGGAGATCCGGGGATCTCGTCTTCCGGGATGGGATCCGCGGCGGTGATCGAACGCAGTGTCGACGCGTGCTCGCGCTCGATGGGGCCAAGCCCAGGATCGGTTGTCACTCGGTTGCGCTGATCTGTCACGACGCACCTTTGCCCGCGGCTGAGAAACCGGATGAGAAGCTCAATTCGAACGTAGCTAAGACGATCAAGGTCACGCCCGCCCTCTCCACAGAGCTTGTAAGCGTATATGACCTTGGCCTACACCGCGAGATAACTTGCTCAGGTCGGGCCACGACTCGTAAATCGGGGCGGTTCAACAGCGAGTTGCTAAGAAAATGACCTGAACGCATGAGCGAAGAAAGAGGCCCGCGACCCGGCGGGTCGCAGCCTCTTTCCAATCAGCATGGAACGACTTCCATAAGCGCGCGCTCACCGCCCTCGGGCCCGATCCACCGGGACCGAACTCACCGAGAAGGCGCACGGCGCGCATGACGCGAAGCGAACCGCTCCGTCGCGGCGCTGCTCTACTCTTACGCGCCTTACGCGCGCGAGCGGGACTTGGCGGCCGTAGCCTTGGGCCGGGCGGCTTTGGCTCGCGGAGTCGCACGAGGCTTGGGCTCTTCGACTTCTTCTTCCTCGACCACGGCACTTGCGATCGCCGGGGGCGGCTGGGAAATGCTGGTTGGTTTGCGCTCCGAGCGCGGGACCTCGACAGTAGCGCTGCGCGGCACTTCACCGCCGAATTGCGCGTGGAGGTCTGCCAAGAGCCCGACCAGCAGCAAGTACTGATCCGTGGGATTCAGCACGCTGATCGCGGCCTGGGCACTCAGCTTGGCTTTGGCTTGGACGACAGCGGCGGGGAGTTCCGGCGGGATGAAGGCGCCCGGCGGCGGCGCGGGCGGCCATTCACCGCGCGGCTCGTGGCGCGGGGTGCTGACAGCCACCGTAGTAGGCGCTGGCTTCGACGCGGGCACGACCTCGAACACACGGCGGCGAGGCAAGCCAGTGGAAGAGGATGGCGGAGCAGCAGCGCCAGCGGCCGGCTGCTTGGAGGTGGCGGGGGCGGACTTGGGGGCGTTCGGATCGCGCGGCTTCTTGTCGTTGAAGATCGCGGCGCGCACGTCTCGGGGCAGCCGTTGGCGCGCCAGGAAGAAGAACACTCCACCGGGGCTGCGGCGACCGCTGCCATCGCCGCGCATCAGGCCGCCAGCCTTTTCGATCTTCTCGGTCTCGGCGAGCAGAGTGAGGCACGCCTGGTCGCCCAGGTTGTCTACGACTGCCTTGATCTGCGCGAGCGGACCTTCGTCCGCTTCCCCGAGGGCCTTCGCGATTGTGTTGATAGTCTGATCACTAGCCATGTTAGTTGACCGCGCTTATGCACAGGTCCCCCCGGAGTGCAGCGGCTCGAGATTCTTGGCACCAACACGGTCGGACCGCAATAGGTGTCTGTGAAGGCCCGGAAGCGAGCGCTACAGGACCGAGGCAAGCTAGCCCGAACTCACCCGGGCGCAGCACTCTCAATCATACGGCGTCTCGTCCTCCAACGCTAAGAGCAAATGCGCCGCGCTCGTGATTCCCGGCACAACCGCGAATCCGCACTTTTTTCCAGCTTCAGTCTCCGTGCGTAAGGGGTCAGCGCTCGGTCACGTTCTGCCACGTTCTGCCGTTCTACCCCACGTTCTGCTCTAGCCCTTCGCTAGCCATGCCTAGCCTCGCGCCGTCACGTCTCACCTTGCGCCAGATCGGCGCGCGGACAGGTGACGCTGGCGGCGCGGACAGCCTCTACCTCGCAGACTGTAGCCGGGAGGTTCGCAACAAATCGAAATCCGACACGACCGGACTGCGCGGTGTCTTATACCGGCGGGCCTTGCGCGCTCGTAGCGCGGCTCTATTTGAACCCGTGAAGATGAACGACGTACCATTCGCCACGCCACGAGATGAGTGACGTGAGCTCGAACTCGCGCGACCGGCCCGTCGGCAGTGTGAAGCGTAGGCGGGAACGCAATACGCGAAAGTAGCCCACCTTGTTGCCCTCCGATCCCGGCGCCATCCACTTGGTGTCTTTCTCGGACACGGTGACGCCGTCGAACTTGCTCTCTGCCGCCGCGGCACCAAGCGCGTGGTGGTACTCGAGCAAGTCACGCTTGAAGTTTGCGAGCAGACGAAACTTGTAGTCGCGTTCCGGCTTTGCCACGTCCTTCACCTGCTGGTAGGCGACCAACGGAAAGAACGCGGGCAACGCAGGCTCGACGTCGCCGCTGAGGATCGCTCGCGCCACCAAGTCGATACGCTTCTGAAAGGATGACGAAGCAAGCGTTGGGCGCAGGTCGGTTTGGGCAAGGGGCTTTCCCTGTTCGTCCAGCAACCGAGTAGCGGTCTCACTCTCGGCGACGAGCGGCTCGGGAGTGTTTGGCGCGGCATCCGGTGTCATCGCGGTCGCGCTGGGCAGTGCAGGCGGCGGCCCCGAATCGAGCGTGGGCACCGCGGCCGTTGCGCTTGGAATTGCGGTGGCTGCGCCCTCCGTTCGATCGACCGAGGTCGGCTGCACAGCACTGGAGTCGTGGCAGCCGCCGACGACGATGACGACATAAGCCGCACCCAACCAAAGAAACCAAGGCCGTGAGAGGTTCACCCTGCAGCTCTACACCGCAGGCAGCCTGTATCGCGAGAAATGTGCGCGCTCGCGAGGCTCGGTGGGTCCGGATTCTTGGGACCAGTTGACTGGAATCAGGGACGGGTCTATCCGGCGAGTCCGGAGTGGGACACCAGATGAAGATCAACTGCCATTGCTGCACGCTTTCCGTTCTTTTGGCCGGGCTCTTGCTGAGCGCACCGGGGCACGCCGCCGAACCACTCCCTGACAGCCTGGTGAAGAGCAAGAAGGCGACCGAGGGCAGCACGGACGTGGCGACCTCGGGGTTCGAAGCGGCCGGCAAGAAACCCGACTCCAAGGACGCTACCGAGCTGGAAATCTCGGCCGGTGGCCTCGCTTCGGCCGGCAACTCACGCTCCATCGCAGCGACAACGGCGGGAAAGTTCCGGCTGCGCCGTGGCGCGGATCAAGTCGGCGCGGGGGTTGCAGCCAACTACGCCGAGTCGCAGGTCACCAAGGGCGAGGGCCTACAGACCACGGTCGAAAACTTTCAGGGCAAAGTCCGCTACGACCGGTTCTTGGCCGGTTCGTTCGTCGTGTTCGGTTCGGTGTCGGCGCGCCACGACCGCTTTCAGGGCCTAGATCTGCGGATTAACCTGGACCCGGGCTTTGGTTATTACTTCATCGACGAAGAGAAGCAGCAGCTCTGGTTGGAAGCCGGCTATGACTTTCAGCACGATATCCGGCGCGACGAAGCCATTCAAGATGCGCTCGCCGACAACTATTTCTTGGGCAAGACCCAAGACCGTCATAGCGCGCGCGCGTTCGTCGGCTACTCCAGTGAACTCAGCGATACGGTCAAAGTCGCCACCGGGCTCGAGTATCTTCAGGGGTTCAACCCGGCCACCAACTACCGGTTCAACTGGGATGGGTCGGTCACTTCGGCGGTCGGCAAGAGCTTTTCAATCGCGACGGCAGTCAGCGTGCGCTACGATCACAACCCGATCCCGGACGTCGAAAACACGGACATCATCACTTCGATCAGCCTCGTCTATCACCTCCTCTAGCCACCTCCTGTAGCGCGCAGCGCTAGAACGCAGACCCCCGCATGCCGCAGGCTCTTCGAAATTCCAGGCGCTGGCTCGTGCGGCTGCTCGTCTGTGTCGCCGCTTGCGGGCTGGCCGATTGCGGGAAGAAAAAGGCCCCCGCGGATACGACCTCGATCGATCAACCGCATCCCGCCGATACGGTCCCGGGCGCAACTGCGGTGGCAACGCTGGAGCGCACCGGTTGCTACGGGGAGTGTCCAGTCTATCGGCTTACCGTGAACAGCGACGGCAGCGTGGTCTATGTCGGTACGCGCTGGGTCAAGGTGCTCGGGCGCCAGGTTTACAAGATCTCGGAAGCGCAGATGGCCGAGCTGCAGGCCGCCTTCGAGCACGCAAACTTCAATCAGCTCCACGACTACGACAAGGTCGAGAGCACCGACGACGACTGGGCGCACATTTCCTATCGGCGCGGCGGCGGTTTCAAGCGCGTGCGGCACTATCACGGCGACAATGCTGCTCCGCCCGCGCTCGGTGCGCTGGAGGATGAATTCGATCGCATCGTCGACAGTGGACGCCTAGTCGGGGTGCCGTCAGCAACGACAACCCCATCCCCCTCGCCTTCGTCGGCAACGCCCCAGCCGTCAGTCCCTCCAGCACCGACCGAAGCCGCGGCCCCATCCGCCAGGCTGCCCCATCCGAGCGAAAACGCCGGACCGCCCGACGAAACCACTGCTGATCCAGACAATCATCCCTGAGTGGTTACGGTGCTGTTGTGCCGGTTTGCCCCATTGGTACGCAATTCGGCCCACGGGCAAACCGATGGATTCGTTCAGATGCGAAGGGCTACATTTCACTTTTGAAACACTCGGAGCTCTGAACGCACTTAACCCCTTGTAAGAGGGTTGGCCCGAGATGTGCTTACTGAAGCCGTTCTCCGGAAACAAACTGAATGCGCGGCGTCATCACTACCCGTCACTTGGTCACTCATGCGCCGCTGATCATGCGATTGTTTGGCGTACGGGCTTACTTCAAATGCGTGGCCTGTGTGCTCCGGAAGGGCGGCCGAGCCACCTTCCTGGACGCGGTTTCTCACTGACCAACGCTCGCTAGCCCGCAGTTATTCCGGTCGCGTCACGAGCGCTTGAGGCATGCGTTGCCGTCACGGAGCGCGTGTGACACATATTGCCCGCCCAACGTGAGCAGCAAAGGCCGTCCCTACCGAAGCTTCAACCACGCAGGCTTCGAGATTTTGGTCGGCAAAGCCGCCAGCGACAACGATCACCTCACGTTCAACGTTGCTGAGCCGCATGACCTGTGGCTGCACGTCGCAGGAGGCACGCCGGGCAGCCACGTGGTGATCCGCAATCCCGAGAAGGGAGCCGTACCGGACGACGTGACTCGCTGCGCGGCCGCCCTCGCCGCCTGGTATTCCAAGGCGCGCAACGCGGCCCGCGTCGAGGTGCACCTGTGCCGCGCCGGTGACGTGAAAAAAGCGCGCGGCGCGCCGGCAGGTCAAGTGCAGATCGCGCGCTACAAGTCGGTCAAAGTTGCACCTGCGCCGTTTGCCGGCGAAGCGAGCGCGGATTCCGAAGCCGATTGAAACGCGCGACTCAGGGCGGAAGCTTGGATTTCGCGACGTTCTTCGTGTTTTTGAGCAGCGCCAGATCGTGCTCGAACTTGGCCTTGACGCTCTTGAAGGTGTCCAGCGTTGCCGTATCGAACGCAGCCAGATCAGCGGCGATCGCCTTTTGCTGAGCGGCCACCGGCTGCAATGCTTTCTGAAATGCAGCCTTCTGCTTGGCGTTGGCCTTGGCTGATTTGGGACCCAGCTCGTTGATGGCCTTGTTGACGTCGGCGAGCTCGAGCTTGGCCGCAGACTTGAAGGCCTGACGCGCGACCGTTAGTGCCGCTTCCGCGGTCTTGCCCTGCTCGTCCGCGCTGGCCTGTGCCTTGCTGGTGCATTCGTCCAACTTGGTTTTCGCGTCGGTGGCGTCGGCCTTGACCTGGTCGAACTGTTTTTGCAGCTCATCCAGCTTTTGCTGCGCGGCCTGCTTGGCCTTGCTGGCTTGGTCGTCTGCCTGCTGCTGCACAGCCGCGACTTTCTTTTTGATTTCCTCCTCGTTCCCGCAAGCAACCAGCATCAGCGGCACGATCAGCAGAGCGCTACGCATGACGATCACGCTAGGAGAAGTGACTCGGATGTTCAACCCGAGCGGTTAGCGCGCCCACGTTGTGCGCCGGAAAAATGCGATCTAGCTTCACAACTCGAGCGCGAAAGCGCCCGAAATATCGCACTGCAAAGCTTATCGAGCGAAGCCACCACATCCAGCCGGCCGGAAACGAATTCGGGGTTCCGCGCTAGCTGACCCGAGCCGCTTGCCGGTAGGAAGCAGACCAAAACATAACGGGGCAGCCTAGCGGACACGGCTTCTCCACCAAGTCAGACTCGAGACAGCCAGAAACCATGCGAGGCCAATGCTGAAATGGCCGGCGATCAGGTGCGCGCGCTGCGTGCTGGGGCAATGAAGCAAGAGGATCAGGCTGGAAAGCAGCGCGACCATTCCTGCCGCGAGCGCCCAGACTCGGAACGAAATTCGCTCGTCGCGGTCGAGCACCCAGAGCAGCGCGAACGACGGCGCGGCCAAGGCACTGCCGTAGCCGAAGCAGGTCAGCGAGCGCAGCGCGAAACCGCCACCCGACAACTCCTCTGCGCCGAGCGTGGCTTCAGGAGCAAACCAGAGCACACAGGGCACACACCACGCGATCAGTGCCAAGGTCGAACGCAGGCGGGCAGCGCGCCGTTCGATCGGCAATGGTCGCAACGCGCTGTGAGAAACGAGGCCGAGCAAGCCGAGCAGCAGTAGACCGACGACCATTCGTGTCACGCCGAGGTCACGCAACGACACACGCTTGCGCAGCAACTCGCGAACGAGCAGAGCCGAAGGCAAGATCAGGCTCAATGCCCAGCGCAAACGCGTCGAGCGGCTGCGCAAGAACGCGCGTACGCCCCGTTCCTCCGCGATCAACGCTTCGGTAACGACGAGTTGTTCCGCAACGTCCGGAGCGCTGCGCAGCGTGTCGTCTGCCAGACAGCGTCCGAGCTTCGCTCCGTTCCCGAGCAGCTCAGCGCAATGCGCACACCCCTGTAGGTGTTCGTCTACGGATGGGCCGGAGGGAATTCCTCCGGTCATCAATCCTTGGCGAAGCTCGGCGCAGTCCACGATTCTTGCTCGTGGTATGCCGCTCACCGCTCCAGGGT
>Ga0247758_1001710_pt1 | contig 14834 bp, 18 predicted proteins | sample UWRJL156409C4_FD_180950 | JGI IMG/M metagenome (GOLD analysis project Ga0247758, IMG submission 180950) | Plant litter microbial communities from Arlington Agricultural Research Station in Wisconsin, United States - UWRJ-L156-409C-4 | ecosystem: Environmental > Terrestrial > Plant litter >...
CCGGAAGAGTTTTGTCCGGCGGGGATTGAGACCGTGGTGTTGGCGAGGCCGGTGCCCCCGAGGAATAGGAAGGAGGTGAGGATTCTGGAGGAGGATGGCCAGAATGAAGAGGGTGACGATGGGGTAGGAGAGGGCGGTAGGGGGGATGATGATGTGGGGAGGGAGGAGGATGTGGATGTAAATATGGGTGGTGGTGAGTGAGGTCTACGAACGATGGCTTGTTTGAATGGGGGTTCGTGAAGGGGAGTAAATGATGCTTCAGGTTGTGTAGGCATCACCGCATCGGCGGGAGAGCTGGATGTCAGGGGAATGGGAGGCAGCCAAACGGGGCGGACATGATATCTCCATGATTTGGTTCCTCTATCAACCCTGATATATACGCAACCGAGACAAGCCTAGCTTCGTATTCTGGAGCCTATCTATGTGTCTATGCAATACATTCTACCCTTGGATGGCAAAATTAGCTCGTTCTCGGGGTAAATAAGACGGAATAGTGTGTCTATGTAGTTGCCGGTAGGTATCCCGTCCGCCCACAATGTGCGATGGGTAAACGTGATACAGTTTTGGAGTGCTCTTCTTCGTGCGGTGCGATGACGTGTACTTGTAGGGTTTGGGTTAAGCTTTCTCGCCCAGCAGGGGAACTCCATTATGATTTGCGCTGCATCGACCCCTGTAGCTTACTCGAGTAGCTCGAGCTGAGCAAACAGTGGGGCGCGCTGCATGTCGTACCGTCCCCTACCGTTGCTTGTCAAAAAGCTGCAGGTTCGAGTCTTCTACTGAGTATTGCCTCGTGCAACTTGCAAGAAAAAGTGCAGGTGATTCACGCCAAAAGACTGGCATGAAGCACGGTGCGGTACGAGAGTCCCCTCTCCTTCCCTCTCCTCCCTGTCGCGCTGAGTCTTTGAGACATGGAACCTGAACGGTTGCTTGTGGACCTCGTCGATCTGCCGCCCGCCATTGAGAGCTTGATTTTCCCACTGTTCGCGTGGTTGGTGCCAACGAAACTTGGCAACAACAGTGCTTGGCATGGAATGACCCCCCTGCTCCCCGCTCCCCTCACTCGCTTGAAGTGAAACAGGCAGAGCCAAGACCAACCTCCCACGCTTCCCACTGGGTGCCAGGGCCAGGGCCAGCTGGCATTGCATTGTTGGCCGGGTCCAGGCCCTCTCCGGCCCAGGGCAGCTGACCGGGGGTAAGGAGAGTAGGGAGCGAGTGAGGCGGCTCCTAGCCCGCACGCTGCCTGCCCGCGATGATGTTGGGCTTGGCGTAAGAGACACTGACTGAAATATGGCTGGGCGCCTTCTCTCTGGCAAGGCTGCGTAGGATTCTTTGTTGCCGGGGATGACATCCATCTTATCTCACTCTAGCAATCGAAATCCTGGTGCCTCCGCCTCGAAATTGCCCCTCATTCAGGTTACGATCGTTTGACTCGGTATAACCGACAGGACAGGCAAGGGTATCGGGAAAGCCCGACTGTGCGAGCTGAGTTTCATCTTGAAAAGGGCTCACCCACTGAAGAAGCAGCGGTGGAGCGATACAGACAGACCTATCCAGTTTTCAACAACAACATCTTACCTCACGATCGAGGGTCAATGCAGTAGACGTTGACATCTGCCCGTCATGTCGGCACCAACGCCGATTGTCAAAGAGCCGTCCGCGCCCAGTCCAACATCCCCCAGCGGCAATGGCGAGAAGCCAGTACCCGGGACTTCGCCCTCCAACACCAGTCTCCAGCTCCCCATTCACCATGGCCATACGAGTGTCGGCAGCCGCACCTTTAGCGTCTGGGTGAGGGATATTGTTCAGGTGCGGCCGACAGGAGAGAGCGACCGCAGGGGGTTCAATCCGATAAAATCTGCCAAAATCATCCTCAAGTCGTCGAACTGGGCCTCGCGCCTCGTCAATGTGCTGTGGCCTGTGGTGCCTGTCGCTATTGCGATTCGCTACGCGCTGCCGGAACAGGAGCTGGCCATCTTCATCTTGTCGTACTTGGCTATGATCCCTTGTGCGAACTTGTTGGGATTTGCTGGCCAGGAGCTGGCAAGGAAAGTACCCCATGTGATGGGGGTTTTGACGGAGACGACACTCGGGTCATTGGTTGAGATTATTATGTTCATGGTCCTCCTTAACCGGGAGGACGATGGAGTGGACTACATCCAGGTCATCAAGGCTGCGATCCTCGGCTCGATACTCGCCACCATGCTGTTGTGTCTGGGGCTCTGCTTCCTAGTGGGCGGCCTGAGACGTCAAGAGTCAACGTTTAGTGAGGCCGTGAGCGAGGCGGGAAGCGGTTTGCTATTGACAGCGTAAGTGGCACATCCTGCGTGTTCCGTTGGAATGGATAGGGGCATCTGACCATTCGTACAGCGGTTTTGGCCTTGCTATTCCCACGGTCTTTGCCCATTCACTCGTCAACCGCCCCGGGCTCTCAGAGGAGAGTCTCGCGCACAAAGCGCTCGAAATCTCACGAAGTACGGCTGTCCTCCTCCTGGTCTCCTACCTGGTTTTTGTCTTCTTCCAATCGCAGACACACCACGGCATCTATGACGCAATATTCGTTGAGGAAGAGCTGCGCGATGACGACCGCCACAAGGAGCTCCGGATGCATCGCCTGACCTTCACCGAAGTCTGCATTGCTCTCGTGATCTCTATCGGCCTCGTTACCCTCATCGCAGTTACCTTGGTTGAGAAGATCCACTTCCTCGTGGAAAAACGTCACGTCTCGGATGCGTTCGTGGGTCTGATCATGCTCCCCCTCGTCGAAAAGGCGGCAGAACACTTGACGGCTATCGACGAAGCCTACGATAACCAAATGAACTTCGCTCTGTCCCACGTCCTTGGCGCCACCCTCCAGACGGCACTCTTCAATGGGCCTCTTGTGGTCATCGTCGGCTGGGGTCTCGGCAAACCCATGGGACTGGACTTTGAGGTATTCGATCTGGCGGTGCTACTGCTGGCCATCCTGACCGTGGGAAATTTCCTTCGCGACCAGAAATCAAACTACCTCGAGGGATTTCTATGTGTAGTCGTATATATCGCCATTGCGGTGGCGGCATTGTATTATCCGAACCCAGGACATGGGCCGGCAGCTGCGGTGGGCGGTGAGGTATCGGGCGGCGAGACGGCGGGAGGGGGGCATCGTTAACAAAAATGCAAGTGGGCCACAAGTGGTGTGGCTAAGATGGTAAATTATTCTACTTCAGCCCGGCAATTGTTGGTGGTGGTGGTGTCACTGCATATTTTCAGCGTTAAAGGAGAACAGGGACATGCCAAAAGAGAGACATTTTGGGAGGGTCTCGCAAATCGCGGCGTATGTGACAGTAGGATTCAAAAGGGATTGCAACGGCGGGCGGTTTTTTTTATCGGGTAATGATGATTTGGACATAGCTAGTATTCCAGGTACGAATTCATGATGGTCGAGGAAGCATATTCTTTCATTAGTACTCCCAGAACGGTTCAAGAAATCATCTTGTGCAGCTTGTACACTGGATCTCGGACATAAACAGCTAACATAGCTCAACTTCTAATATAAGCGTCTGGTAAACACTTTGAAAATGCCTGGATATTCTAGAAATACAACAATGGTTCATCACTGAACGATGGCTAAAAGTCTTCTTTGCCGTGAAACCCCATCCGTCGTCTTCTGTTTACTCAACCACAACCCACCCACAAAATCACGAAACATCCCACCGAACTCTGCCCGCCTCCGAGACTAGCTGATAAAACACAGGCAGCCGAGGCCAATGTAAAAGACAAATAAGGGGTAGACAGCCAACCCAACGCGATTCTTGACCACGCCGCTCCCGCCCAGGATGCTCACGCCGGCAGCCATTGACCACCCTACCAGCAATAGGTAGATAGGAATCCGAGCGACCCAGTACAGCGACAGAGCCGAAAGCAGCGCAGCCAAGACGAGTGGGAAGAGCGTATACCCAATGATGCAAACACTCTGCGCGAACGAGCTATTCCAAAAAAGTCAGCAATCAAGTCTCCCCGAAATCAACCACCAACATCAAAGGCTCAGAACTCACATATTCCCCCCGAGCAACTTGATCTGCATCGTCACCACCGCCTCACCAACCCACACCATCGCGAAAACTCCACTGAACACACCCCCCCTCTGCTCCTCCCGCGACTTGAAGCTCAGCAGTGCACTCAGGGCCAGACAGAAAATCAACGGGCCCCATAAATCCCAATCCCTCAATCCAGGCGTCATATAGTTCTGCCCCAGCAGCGCCTCCGAATCCATCACCCGTCCCGCCAGCCCAGCGAGCTCCTCGCGCGCGCCCGACAACCCAGCACCGCGCAAATTCGCGTACGCACCGCGCAGGCCATCCTCGCTTTCAAACATCGTTCCGCCCAGGAGGTACTTCGGGTAGAGGACCTCGCGCATCTTGGACCACACAGCCAGCAAGTCGCGACGGAGGGTGTCCCAGACCGATTCGTCAATGGTATTTGTCGGGGCGCGACGGTCCTCGCCTCCGATGCGAGATGTCCATGCAGATTGGCCTGAGCCCGAACCCGAGCCAGAGGAGCCGCCGATTTGACCTGTCAGAGGCGCGCGCGACGAGGATGAGTGATGCGCAAGGGGGTCGTCGAAGTCGTTGAGGTCGGCTGGGGGGAGCGAGGGGGTTAGTGTAAAGTGCATAATGGAGAGGGAGGGCTTGGGGGAAGATGAGAATACACACCATCATCTGGATCTATCAGCTCGTCGTCTTCGAGCGAAGGGTTGTGGTAGTCTCTCCCGCCCATCGTGGCCATCGTCGCCTTTGATGATGGATCGCCGGGGTGCGATCCGCTAAGGTCTGTGGTATGTTCGCTGGCCCTCTGATTAAGCAAAATAGCGATTAGACCGTGAGATCAACGCTGTTCTTTTGCAGTACGCGAGGCGATCAAGGTCAGTAATGTTTCGCCGTTATGATGGAATTCGTGTTCGTTTGTTAAAGTTCCACGGTTTCCTCAAGAGAACCAACCCCTGCCGCTGGCACTTGACGTCGCCCGCCGCGCAAACATTGTGGTCCAAGCTTCTTACCCGGGATCGGTCAACGGGACCGGTGGGCCAATCAAACGTCACCCATGTTTTGTGGTGTATGAGGCGGGATTACAGAAGTCGGAATACGGACTATCGTCATCTGTTTCCATTCATATCACTTTGTATGCGGCCATTTGGGTAGCTCCTAAGTAGGTATTGGATGCTAGGTATATATCATAAAAGTGTCCATCAGGGCTCCCTCCCTCCCGTTAATGAGAGGCTGCCCGAAAAAAACAAAACATTGGGTATCTTTGCACCGGTTTATGCCTCTCCTGTCATTTCTAGTAAAATGATGAATACCCAAATCTCATCTCTGAATTAGTCCACACGCCATCTCCATGGATGAGTGCTCTGAATCGCCACCCAGGCGCATCTGTTCCATGTGCTGGAGTTCATGAGACCTGTCCATCACTTCGCTCCACATCGCTATTATATAGTCCGAAGTAAAAACCTGGTAAATTGGGTGGTTCTTAAACGCCGCCTTTGAACCTTTGGAGTCCATGCGATTTCGCTGCGTTTTTTGCAACCTGCTGAGGGGTCCATATGCAATCAAATAGAATTCAGTGCCGCCGCCGCCGTATATCTCGGGAGCTATAATACTTCTCCTGGGGTGCTGGTAGCGGTAGGGAGTGGGTACTGGCGCAATCGTGGTTATGCACTCGAGGTACCGTCGGCTCGATACATTGTTGCCGCGCCGAGCAATCGCAGTCGGCACCAAGGGGCGGAATATTGTGGCGCAAGTGTTGTTCCACATCACCACGCCCTAAGTCTAGTCGACGAGGCTCTGGGATATGTCTTTCCGGTTGCCTCAAACCGGAAGATTGCGAGATATGCGTGTGTCCTTCGTGTCGGAAGCTGCCAAGGGCAGGTGCAGAATTGTATCTCTGGACCGACGGCCGTTGGGCAACACAAGAGGCATCGTAGCCAAAAGAAGGCCCTAGAAGTGCTAGATTCCCATCTGTTCCCTGGGAGCCTCGTCTTATCGCTGGGTTCTCGGTGTCCTGATATGGTGTTGTACTAGCGACTGGGTCCCAGATAGGGCCTCCCTGAAGCGGCTGAGCGCCTGTTCCAGGGAGACCATGGCCGTAATTCGCAAGATTTCCGTTGATACCAACAACCGCCCATGCGAAAACAGCAACATCTCGGATTGATCTCATCAGTTCTGCATCGGATTGTAAGTTAGCTTAGCTTCTTGACATACTGTGATATCCACGAAGTCGTTCATATATAAAATGGCAAGTCTTTGCTGATTTCCAAACTTCCAAAAAAACAAGAGAACCGGGATTCACTATACATACGGTCTTGTGGAGGGCCTCCAGCTGCCTTAACATGCTCTTGAAGGGGCATGTACTGAGGGAGGAACGGGGCGCGAAAAGTATAAAGAAGTTCAGGGGGGTAGTAAGGCTCGATTGGCTGTTGGCTCCACGGAGCTGCGAAGAGGCCCTTCTCGTAGTTGAAGGCAGGTACCAGTGGGAGTTGAGGATCCGGAATTGGGGGTCGTGCTCGGCGGAGCACAACGACCAGTCCATCTGAAGTGCACGACACTACAGCCTCGAGCTCAAAGGCGTTGGATCGATCGGCGTTCTGGGGTGTTGCCGGACCATCCGATGGGGGCGGAGTTAGCGGCATCCGATGTGTTCTGTTGGGTCGGTGTCTTGGGATTGAGCTACCACGGTCTTCGATTCCATTGGGAACTTCGTCGTCGTCGAGATCCATATTGCCATCCGTCAACAGTTCTTTCTCATCCCCTTCGTCCTCACTGTCGTTGTCACTGCTGTCATCGTCCCCTTCGTCCTCCGCCACGGGGTCTCTATAGTCATCTTGCCGTGGATCCCGGTACCAAAAGCGTAAGTATGCGATTGACTCGTTCTTTTTAGCGCTTTCCAAGCATGCAATGGCGTCGGCTAAGCAGTTTTGTTGGATGCAATGGTAAAATGGCCTATGCAGTAACTCATCCGGCCTGAGACCTAGTATGGATGTGACGGCATTCGTTGCGAACATTATGGAGAGATTCCGGGTAAATCGGTTCAGTACAAGTGCAGCACGTGGTTCGCGCTCTGTTGGAGGCATCTTGAACTTTGGCGACAAGTGTTCCAGCATGTGGTATCGAGGGTCCCTTGGTGAGCTGGAGAACAGCCTCCTCACTCGAGGCGCTGTTATTGCCCTCCCTGTATTTTCCGTTAGCTTCGAGCTGTATGCGACGACGGATCTTTAGTGCTTACCTTCACTCTTAGCACCGCCATTGTAAATACTTGTGCTTGCAACCAGCACATCGTGGACGATTGTAAAGCAGCATTCGCAGCTCACCCAGCGACCATCCCTCGCTCGAATACGTGCATAATGAAGAACGGCCGCCTTGTCCAGGCGGACGCCCCTGCTATGAACGGAGCGAGCTAGCGGCACCTCATCGGGATGAAAGTAGTCAAAGCACGACTTGTTGAGGACCTCATCGGGGTGGTAACCGAGGATATCAAGGATCGACTCAGACGCAAAGAGAATGTTGGCGTCGGGAGTGAGGTCTAGCGATAGGACCAGGTCAGCTTCAGCAATCCTCAGATTCTACATCGAACCGAAAGCGAGAAATCAGGGCGTACTGTGAATAGTCATAAAGGTCTGATCCTGTGGGTCCATGGTCCGGGAGGGGTCCGCCAGCCGCTCACACGACCTGGCTTAAAGTGCGTTCCGATAACGACAATCTCGCTCCATGCGGCAACAGGGTGGAAAATAAACAATCCGGGGAGTTGTCCTTGGGAGGCTCGTCCTAGCAACACGACTTGACAAAAAGACGAGTTAGAGGCGATGCCCACAAGAACTGCTTGCACTGTGCAAACATTCAACGGCTGATTGAAGCGAGTGAAGTGGGTTTTCGGGCACAAGATGCCGCTCCAGACCGAGGGGTGACCAGGAATTGGCGGGAAATGCTAGTTTCGGGCAATCGGCCGTCTTGCGGTAGTCCACAGGTGCGTCCTGGCTGTCAACTAGGCGGCGTAAGACACAGATTCCACAGTGACAGACAACCGCCGAGTTGGGACCGCAAGCCTTGCCCGCTTCCCTCGGTGGCTGTCCAACAGAGGGGAGCACAAGGTGGCCAAGTAGACGGCAGGATGCAGTTTGGCGGGAGTCAGTTGAACTTTTGCCCCGGCTTCATCGACAAGAATCCAGCAGAAAACGCCTGCGCCTGTTCCACGGCCGGCAAGGCGCTCGGTTTAGTGCAGGGCAAGAAACCGAGAGGGCGGGTGACGGTGCCGCGAGACTGGGCGAGAGGCAGGAGAGGTGTATGCCCTTCGTTTCGGGTTCAACGCCGCGACCGTGGCCGTGACCGCAGGGGCAACCGTGACTGCGACCGCGGGAAGGGGACGAGAACTTGCAGATTTGCTGCTCGTCTCTGTAAGTGGAATCTTGGTGGGTGCCTTTGGAGAGACCGTCTGGCCGAAGAGGTTGCGAGTTCGAGGTTGAGCGAGTGACGACGGAGAGTCCCGTGCGTGTCTTCCCCACGAAGAAAGCGGGACAGAAATGGGTTGAGTTAGGAGGAGTTCGGGACGTAGTAGCGCGCTTCTACCCCCCCTACCCCCCCAAAAACCCTAATGGCAATATGGAGGTGGGAGCTGGAGCGGGAGCGCGGCTATGAATCAGGGGAGATGCCTGACAGCTGCTGCAACTGCCCACGTCCTTGGTCGAGGATTGGAGGAGTTTCGCGTGTGGTTGCGAGCTTGAGGCACGAGCTCCCATCCCCTCCAAGCCGGGGAAATTCAGCCTCTGGGCCGGGTGCATCCGTCGTAATCTCCAGTCGGATTGAAACCCCGGCAGAGGGCAGCGACCTGCCTTGTTTTGTCGATCACGTCGGTTTCTGTTTCTGGCCCGGCTGCGAGTCGACCTCGATGCGCATGTTCGACGCTCCGTTTTGTGTTAGAAAGAAAAAAAAAGAGACGACCGCAGTGTGCTAGTGAAGCAGCGAAGGACCTTCAAAAGCAATTCTGCCCAAACCACCTTGACCAATGGACGAAAGACCTGTCCAACGTTTTGGGCAGGCGGGCAATCCCTCGAGCAATAAAAAAGTGGAGAGAGAGCAGCGGGACTCCCCTTGCTCAGGCGCCGTTGTATGTAGAAGCGAGCAGCAGGGGATGAAAACGGAGCTTTGGGCCAGGTACCGTACCGCTATTCCGTCGAACCAGCGACTGGGAGGGAAGGTGACAGGATGCCACGATGCCACCGCTCGGTACGGATTACCACAGACTGCCCTCCTTTCCACATGCAGCTTGGCATCCGGACAAATTTTCATGACGAAGGTGTTGCTTGGACTTGTTCTCCTGCTTCATTTCAACCATTTGCTGAGGTACGGACTGAACGCCCTGCAGGCCGGACGGGTGGCGTGTTGAATTAATGACAGGGCGTCGTAGGCACTCACTTATTCCAGCAAAGCTTGCGAACTCCCGGGCACAGGCGGGGGATCGCCGCCAACAGCCCGGTTATTACAAGGGACCACTGCCAGTCGTAGGGCTGGAGTGAAGACATCGAACTCCACGATAATCGCAGAACTTGAGCACATGCGCCGTTACTAAGCACAAAACACTAGCAAGCAAGTAGGTTTTTCTCGGGCAGGACAGAGTAGACGGACCCTAAATCATGGACAACAGATCGCTGCTGCCGTGTTTGACAAGAACCAGTCAAGGAAGAGGGTTAGGGTTGGGAGCTATAATCTTGTCAACAAGGGCTCCATGATTAGCCGGCCGGGCTCATGCGGTCCCTGCCGGTCCCGTTCTCGGGTCCCTGGCTGTCTGTCCGTTTTCTGGAGTCGCGGTCCGGCCAGCACGACGAACAGGCTTGTCAAGTGTCCATTTCCGTACCAAGAACCAAGAACAGCTTCAGCTGGTTTCAATGTCGCCCGAGTCAGCCCTTGGTGACTGACTTCGTCCAGAGAGGAAAGCACATCGCCTTCACACCACTTTTTAGATGCCGTTGAAATACGACGCAGCCTTCGTGCTGCTCGGTACCTACTACCTAATAACTTGAATGACAGCTGTGGAGTAACTACGTGCGTACCTGAGCAGGCAACAAATGGCACAGAGAGCTTGTCGACGCGACCTGACCTCCAGATACCGTGGAACAAAAAGCTGACGACAAAACGGGAGGGTCCAAGCTCGCTTTCATGTTCTTTTTCTCCGGCACCTATTCAATTGGCTTCGTAGGGAGCAAAGCACCCAACTGCATACTGACAGAGACGGAAAGGGCGAAGAGCAGCGCTCCGGCGCACGGGCTGGTTCTTTGTTCGTGGGGGGTGAGCCGCTGACAAGTTGGTGTTAACACCAACCAACCCACAACAGCGTCACTGTCGCTGTTGATTGTGACTGAGCATCAGGCTCGTTCGCCGTTGCAACCGCCAGCGAAGGAGCTACATTAACAACGAAATATTCGGTTTGATAATATGAATCGGGTCCCGCCAGCATCGAAGCTGTCGTAAGACGCAGGTTGCCAGGAAAGAGAACAAGAGCTCCCTTGCAGTCCAGCCAGCCAGAACGTGGGGTTGGAGCTGTTTTCCACGAGCCAACGGCCTCTCAGTCCGAAATCATTCGGGGGTGTCTACCACGGCATTCTCCGCTCGTCTCCCTGTGCTCCCACACCCTCCGGCAATGGCGCCCCTCCTGACCCTCGTGAGCCGTCAGTTCCGTCTACCGTACCCCTAAAGCCCGGTACCGAGCGTCTCACAAAAAATGACAACCTTCCCCCCTTTCCTCTGGATATCCAGCTGGCGTTCTTCGCAGGGAAAATGGATAGGGAGAAACGCGGGTGCGAAGGCCCAGGCCAAAAGCGTCGCTTTCTGATTAGTGCGCAACAGTCCTTCCCACAGTCCCATCAAGGAGTCAACCATGAACCGTCCAGGTAGACCCCAGGTTTTCCTTGTTGCTGCAGATCAAACAAAACACCTTCTCAGTATGCCCACTTTCTACCTAGCTGTGTCGTTGAGATTGGATGCCATCACAGTATTGCCATATTCTTTATTCTCTGCATGGCTTGTTGCTCACTAGATTGTGTATACCGTCCAAACACATACGGATCAGAGTGACCAATTTTACCCCTCCTTCCAAACGCCAATGTGGGTGAAGCTGAATCGGTTCCTTCTATGTGCAACTATGTGCGCAGCCCCTACGAGGCGGGAATGTGCTTTTTTTCTTCAACTGCTAGCCGATATCTAACCCATCCTAGCTCATCCTGGGGTAAGTTGAAGATTATGCGAACGATGCACCAGGTGAGACAACATAATAAGTTCAAGAAACAAGCGTGGTTAGATTGTCGAGTTCTACTTCGTACAGAGTTTGTTCTGCCAGATGTAAAGCGGGGGTGGGGCCTGCAAGTCATTCCACTTACCAAAACCGCGTCGCGTCTGTCGCGTCGACGGGAGCTATGAACTTTCGCAGAAACTCCTAGTTTCACCAGCATCGACACATGCACCTGCAGAGCGATGTTGCTGCACATCCGTATTTTCCCCTCCTAGTTGCAGCCTATTTTGGGGGTGCAGAATACGAGAGAAGCCCTCAGACGTCTTCCGACCCAGTGAAGAAAAAGTCCACATCACGGCTTCCGAACTCCGCCTTCCGTTCCGGCGTCGGTATCGGTAGCTGCTAGCGGGTTAGCCATGCCCGAGCCAAGCGAGTGGGATCTCCCCAGGCTGCGTGCTTCTTTCTTGTTTCAAGAGGACCAGAAATACATCAGCTCTGAGGACCAACAGGCTGAGGAATTCTTCGACGTCAAGTTCTATCCGTACAACCCCGAGGGTGCCCCGCCCGTCTTCGCTGCGATAAGTCGGAAGCATGTCAGTCCAACCAGCTCCCCGGCATTATGTCATGCATCTCACTTACCTGACACTCTGCAAACATAAAGGTTGTAATATGTCGGCTGTCTCAAACACACGACAAAGACACAAATCCCTGTGAGATCATCCAGGTCATCAGGGACGAGGATGAGTACAAGACCTCTGCTTCGAACTGCGCATGTTGCTGGTCGAAAGACCCCGAGACCGGACGGGCTTGGCTCTGTGTTTCGGGAAACGGCGCCAACATCAAGGTGTACGATGTGAAAAAAGGAAAGCTTGTCAAGGTGAGTGCCATGTGTTGAGCCTGTCCTTCCCTCTGAGCCCGTGGCTAACTTTTCCCCCAGACGCTGATTAGCCATGGCGGTGTGAGTTGGTTTGCGTGACGACGCCTAATATGATGCCAGCTAAACCATAGTAGGATGTCAACGATCTTGCCACCTCTCCGGGCGACCCTCTGATTATCGCTTCTGCTTCAGATGATACCACTGTCAGGATATGGAGTCTCGCCACAGTGCACGCTGAGCAGCCGTGCGTTTGTCTTCTGGGCGGCGAAGGCCACGCGTGGGATCTTCTTAGTGTGGTACGTTTTGAACCCGGCGGTGGTCATTCTACTGGACATAACTAACTGAATCTTCCAGGCATTCCATGACACTGGTCGATATGTGCTTTCCACGGGCCACGACCAGGTCATAAACATGGTAAGATATTCAACATCCCGGATTGATCGAGGTTTGCGGCTGACATCGCGCAGTGGGCAATCCCAGATCTCCCAAAGCAACATGTTATGGACCCGATCGTCATCCACTACCCCCATTTCTCTTCCTCTGAGATCCACAGTGGCCTTGTAGATTGGTAAGCCAGGTGTGATACACTCTTATAGTGTAGACTGGTGACTGATGGACATAATAGTGTCGCGTTTTACGGAGACCTCATACTCTCTCGAGCTTGCCACGAAGACTCGATTGTGCTGTGGCGCATCGAGGGGTTCTCCTCTGACGATCCAGTACCTTCCCCAGCGGATGCTCCGACAACATATGACCCTAGCAAGCAGACCCGTTCGTGTTGGACGCCAACTCTATCACCGGAGCGACCGGCGCACTTCACCCGCCTACTGCAATTCCATACTCCGGACTGCGGCGTGCAGTTCTTCATGCGGTTTCGCATGTTCCACGCACCGGGCAAACATCCCATCCTGGCGTTCGCCAACGCCAAGTCTCGCACCTTTTTCTGGGACATGACGCGTTTTCTCTCATACAGTCAGTACATGAATGACCTGAGGGAATCGCAGTCTAATCGGGCGTTCCCGCCCCCGCTGAAGCCATCCTGGCTTCTTGTCAAGAAGACCAAGAAGCCTGATGCAACCAACAACCTCCGTAATACGGGGGCGGACAAGGACTCCATGGTATCTGCGAGCCCCGATCCGGAGTCGGTGACAAGCCTGGGGCAGCACAACCAAAAGACACTAACCGAGTGGGCTGAGATGTACGATACCAGCAACTTGCACCATCAGATCAAGCCTCACAAGTCCGTAGCGGTAGATGGGGCATTCGTTGGGAGACAGGTGGGCTGGAGTCCAGGAGGAGAGTGGTGCGTGGTAGTCGGGAACAACAACAGGGCACTCATCTATCAACGATGGACAAAAGACAATAAGGTATCCACACCTGGGGCCTAAGAACGGTTGTCTGTCATAGCGATACAGTAATACTACAGTTCGGGGTCTAGCCGCACTTGATACAGGCAGATGTAGCCCTGGTTTTGGTTCTAATAGCAGCATGCCGGTGCATGACCTATCGCATTGGTAGCGATGAATACATCGGCATGGACGAATACGTCGGTAGCCCAACTGATCCTTCGTCGTCGTCGTCGTCCTCTTCATCTTCCTCCAACATTTCCAGTATCCACTGCTCCTCTACCTCGCCCCCTTTCTCTTTAAATGTGCGGAAGACTTTCTTAGCCTTGTTCCTCGCGGCTTCCCGTGCCCTGGCGCCCTCGATCTCCTCCGCATCAGAGCGTGTGTCCAGAGGCACACACAGGTCGGCAACATAAAGCGCCACCATCCCTCGCAGCCGCAGCAGTCCGGGGTGAGTAGAGAAAGGCGGTACCGCCATCGCATCGTCCATCTTCTTCTCCAGCTCCCGCATCCGCGCAAGCGCCGTCTGTCGGATCCTATCCTTTGCACGACGTAGCTTCCGCTCATACCGGGCGTCGCTCCTCTCCTGGTAATCCCCCTCCCCACCACTCCCACCCCCTCCGCCGTCCACATCCATCGCATCCTCATCCTCATCCTCATCCTCCTCATACCCTCCCTCCCCCCAGTCGAACCGCCCACTCTCCAAATCCTCCTCCGCCCTCTCCACCTCCTTTACCTGCGCAGCATGCACCCCCTCCATCTGACACCCAAACAGCGCAGGGTAGAAATCCAACGCGCTCACGCTCGACAAATGCGTGCTCAGCCACGGATACTGCCTCACCAACCACTGATAAAACGTCGCGACCCTCTCCCGTCCCCCTTCCTCCCCATCCTCACCCCGGTAAGCAGCAACCTCCGCATCCGCCTCCCGCATGAGAATCTCTGCGCCATACTCCCATAGCCTCTCCCGCCGCAGGTCAACAGGCACTCCGTACACGCGCGCGCGCGCAACCAGGCCAAATGCCCTCGAGGCGGAGGGGATGTCTCCGTCAGAGAGGAAGTGCTGCACCGCGGCGGTCAGTGCGCCGAGGCGGGCGCGGTAGGCGGCGGTAAGACGGCTTGGGGTGCCGCTGCGGCGCTGGCTTCGGTTGCTGGCGTGGCTGTGGTCGGTGTCATCGCCGTCGTCGCCGTCGTCGGAGCTGTCATTTGTTGGGTTGGGTGGGGCGTCTGTCTCGGTGGCTTCGTCGTCGCCATCGGCGGCCGAGGCGGAGGAGGCGCGGCGGTTGCGGTTGCGGCTGCGCTGGGGGATTGGGCGGTGAGGGAAGGATGGATGGTCTTGGGAGGGAAGCGGGAGGTCGGAGGAG
>Ga0247758_1001711_pt1 | contig 14830 bp, 14 predicted proteins | sample UWRJL156409C4_FD_180950 | JGI IMG/M metagenome (GOLD analysis project Ga0247758, IMG submission 180950) | Plant litter microbial communities from Arlington Agricultural Research Station in Wisconsin, United States - UWRJ-L156-409C-4 | ecosystem: Environmental > Terrestrial > Plant litter >...
CAGCGGCAGTTCTTGGCGCTCAGGCGCGCAGGCGCCTTACCGCTCCAGGCTAGGCTGGAGCGCAGGAGCCTTTCGTCATGTGCTCTCCTCACACACAGGGAGCTTTCTTTTGTATTTAGTCGGGGAGATTCGCTCCCCCCCTTTCTACCTAATCAAGTCACTTTGCAACTGCACTTCCGCTGCTCCCATGAGCTCCGTACCCTCAGTGAAACGTTCCACATCGAGGCTGTGAAGCAGCTGAAGCAATGGATTCTGAAGACTGTCAGCCCACACCTACAGAGTACAACCTGCGATCCACTCCAGCCTATTACGAAGTGGTACTCGGCCTTATAGTCTTAAGCCGGCATTAGCGATGACGAGGCATTCCGGAATGCTAGGGAGGCCTACCGTACGGCTGTAAAACCACTACTTCGAGCCCCTAAAGACCTAATTAAGTGGTCTGAAGCGTGGGAGCAAGCCATGTCTGTGGCACAGCGAAAAGGGGTCCCTGAGGCTCTAAATGTGAAGAGCTGGCTCTACGATTTTCTGGACGCAGTGAAGCCAATTTTTGGCCACTGGGTTACATCCTACAAACTATTAAAGGCATATTTAACCCTAACCTACCGGGTAGTAGCCCACGACTTTCGGGAGGAGGTGCGGCAATTAACGAAGGCTCGTATTCTAGTTGGCAACCGGATTGTAAAAGGATCGTTTGGCCCCTCCTTTCTAGGCAAAGAAGCCAAAAACGCCAATCCAGAGGACGCTCAGGATAGCGAAGTCGAGCCCAGTAGCGATGGGGGGGAGCAAAATAATGGCCAGAAACAACGCAAGGCAGGCTCTGGAGCGAAGGAAGGCAAAAGACTCAAAGGAAGGCAAAATGCCTTGGGCACAGCCAACCCCCCAGAGGGCAAAAGACCTGCAAAGAAGCCAAATACGGCCCCAGGCACAGCCTTTACCACATGCCCGTGTTGTGGCCAGTTCCACCGTCTGGAAAAATGCTTTTACGCCTTCCCTGAACTAGCCCCTGATAGCTTTGTTGAAAGGGAGCATATTCAAATGAGGGTAAAAGAGGCCCTACTTGATGCAAAACTGCAAGTGTTTTGGGGTATAAAGCTGATGTGGAATTTCAGCTCCCTTGCCCAAAGCCAAGCGCTTTCAAGAGTCTCAGGACACCATACACGTTTGGTGATCACCGTGCTGTTCCTTGCGGGCGGTCACACTGTTTAACAGCTTTCGAGACACTACTTACAGAACTGCGATTTTGGAACGTCGATATGCAGATGGCAGGGATGGACATGGAGCTGGACCAGTGATAACGGCTGGCTGATTCCAGATCGTGAATCGAAGGTTAGAGGGTAAGGAGATATTGGGGGAGGAACGAGTGGAGAGGTCCCTGGCAGGTGTGCTGAAAGCCGAGATATCTAAAACAGGCTGGGTTGTCAAAGATCGAGATAAGTAGTTATAGAGCCGGTAGACTGGAGACATTAGTCGGTTTCTAAAACCTTGAAGTGGTTAAGTCAGCTTATCTCCTTGTTTAAGTTGATCGATTACCGTCTCACTTTAGGTTAGTGACCGTCCTTAGAATCGAGAGTTATAACTGTAAAGTACGTTAAAAGGTGATAACGAAGAGTAATAAGTGGCTGTGATTAACCTTTACTTATAGTACTTACAGATTAAATAAGTAATATTAACTTATTTAATAGAGTCACGCTAGTTGTTAAAAAGGAGGGGGTTCTGGCCAGAGGCCAGAACACCATGGAAGGTGTGGCAATGGAAGCTGAGCTGACGTAGTCAGTTCAGCTGGTGTGAGTCACTATTGCCACTACCATTGCCACCAGCCACCAGCCACAACTATAATAATGGCTCTCTGGCTTCGCCAGAGAACTAATAAGCAATAAAAATCACGCAGTTGCAACTCCTACAATTCCACACAATCCAGAGTGCAGTGCTTCTGACACTAGTAGATAACATCTATAATGTATAGTTATTACGGAGAAGAGTAATTTTATACCTGTTACTTAGTTTCCCTGGAGTAAAGGGCCTACCTAGTCTCCCTATATCGTTTAAGTAATTACCTTCTTTTAAATCCTTTAATATAACCTGAGTTATTAACTTATGTTGTATTAAACGCCTCTCCTTTCTCACTTCTTATTAAATAGCGCTTTAGATACCTTATACGCTCAGGTATATAGCCAGAACTTATCCTGATCGTTAAACTAACTAGACGTAACGGATATACTAAGCTAAACCAGATATCTAGTCTGGAGTTACCTTTATAAGCCACCCTATATAATTTAATATAACCGTATTAGTTAATAATCCCGTTACCCTTTATATTAAACTTAGTGTAAGTAGCTAGGGCGCCTACCTTATACCTATTAAGATAGCTTATATATAGGCTAATATACGTTAATGTAAGCTGGTGGGTTATTATTACAACCTGCACCCGACACAGGCCTTAAGAGGACTGGCGCGGGTTAAGACAGAACGTATAGCAGGACGCTAAAGACTAGGTAGGCGTTCTGAAGACAGCTTATTAAGCTAGCACTCCTAGACGGGGGTTTAATGTCACTGTAGGTCGTTGTCACTATAATGCACAGAGGTAAGTCTAAACAGTAAGATATAAATGAATAATTAAATACTAGCGTGAGGAACCAAGAGTCCCTCACAGCCATTATAGTCACGATGATGACTATCTATACTAGCTAACCACGGGTACCTTATACTTATCTCTATAGACTATGTCTCTGTGTTCCTCAGGGGGAAGCACCACAGAGACCTCCTTCTCTATGACCCCGCAAGTCTCTGTGACTCCGCAAGTCTCTGTTAGCAGAGACAGGTCTTAGCACAGACTCTTCTGACTGGTCGTAAAGGCTTCGGGTCTTTGCACCCCTGGCCCGGTGCGTTAGTACCGTGCGTACTGTCCTCCTGCACTGTTCCTTCTGCGGGGAATCCGTCGGGCCGCACCGGCCCAGGTGACGGCCTGCAAGGTCGTCACAGTTATAAGATATTATTACGACCTGCACCTGACACAGGCCTTAAGAGGACTGGCACAGGTTAAGACAGAACGTATAGCAGGACGCTAAAGGCTAAGGGGCGTTCCGAAGACGGCTTATTAAGCTAGCACTTCTAGACGGGGTAATGCATAGAGGTAAGTCTGAACAGTAAGACATAAATGAACAATTGAATACTAGTGTAAGGAACCAGGAGTCCCTCACGGCCATCATGGGCACAATGATGTCTATTTATACTAGCTAGCTAAGAGGTACTTTGTACCTTGCTCTGTCTGCTTCCTAGCTTAGCAACAGAGTAACTAGAGCAGTTGCTCTGTCTGCCCCCTTGCTCTGTAACAGAGCACCCAAAGAAACAGAGCACCTTTCTGATTAGTTATAGGGGCTTTGGGTCTTTGCACCCCTAGCCCAGTGCGCAGCACCGTGTGTACTACCTTCCTGCAATGTTTCTTCTGCGGGGGATCTGGCCGCGCCGGTCTAAGTAACGGTCTGCAAGGTTGTTACAAAACCACTATAGAAACGTTATATCTAAGTAGCTAAACCTTTAATTCAGCTTATATTAATTTGTAAGTACCTAAGCTGTATATCCTTAGCATCGATGTTTAGTAACGTTATGTCTAGCATACTATACTTGTCGTTTTTTAAGGCGTGGCAAGAGAGGCTTTAAGTATCATTTATCATTTGTTTTTATTTCTTTTTAGCTGGAACTAACTTTCTATAAGCTTTGGTAGGCAGCGACGCAAGGAGATGTAAAGAAGTGTTAGAAGCGCGGCACTTTGGATTCTGTGGAATTGTAGGGGTTGCAACTGCGTGATTGTATTGCTTGTGTTTTTTCTGTTCCTCTGGCTCTAGCTGGAAGCCAGAGGCTTCTGTATAGACTATTCTGCAGGATTCAGGCTTCGTCACTCTGGTGGCTGAGGCTCACTGGCGTACTGGCAGTGCCAGGTATCCAGTCAGCTCCGCTGACTGGATGCCTAGGGCCTCTGAACCCCCTTCTTTCTGACAAGAAGTGAATGTAAATTCAAAGATAGAAATTGCTATATTGATGGGATTTAGGCTGGAAAAATTAAGCATCGTGTCCTTTAGATATACGGTTTTTATGACGTTTATACTACTAAATATTCATTTTAATAAATTCTTAGACGGTCTTAAATTAGTTAATGCTTTAAATATTAGACCTTGGGATCCATTTTCAGACAGTACTAAGGTTAAAACTTAACTAAGGCAAACATATATAAAGACCCAAAGTGGGCTACAAATTAAAGTTGTTCTCCGCTGCATATTCATTTCGCTCTTATTAAATCCATGATAGTACGGTCTCGGTCTAAGTGTCTTGTCACCTCAACAGGGATAGTGTTCGCCTCCTAACTCTTGTAAAGTCTTTAGGTATAGTGCTGTATACAGAATAAGCGAGTGCTGCAAATGATCTATGTAAAATAGGTTAGTAAATGCCTTTTTTTTCCTTGCTTAGATGTTGACGTTAGGTCACGGTTACAGATTTTGGCCCATCTTCTTTGCCTAGATATTGGCTGTAATTGTCAGAAGCACCACACTCTGGATTCTGTGGAATTGAAGGGGGTTGCAAGTGTGTGATTGTATTGCTTGTGTTCTTGGCTCTGGCTGGAATCCAGAGGCTTCTTTATGAACTATTCTGCAGGATTCAGGCTTCGTCACTCCAGTGGCTGAGGCTCACTGGCGTTCTGGCAGTGCCAGGCATCCAGTCAGCGGAGCTGACTAGATGCCCAGGGCCTCTTAACCCCCTTCTTTCTGACAGTAATGTGAGACAAATCTGGGCTTGCAAAATTTCCATTTTCGTACCTCGCCCACCTGAAATTGCTCACCCCAGCTCAGGGTTTCTAGAATGCTGCATGCAGACCTCCTATTCGATGTGCCTCCCTATACCTGAACCTAGAAATCCAGATCAAACTTGAACTTTAGCAAATTCTTCTCCACAATCTTGTCCTTTAGTCCTTCCAGCTCAACCATATCCCAGTTTGCCGAGATATACCGGCCGTTGAGCCAAGTCCTCTTTTCCGCCGTCAACCACACCATGGTATCACCGGCGAGTTCCGGCGTATCTACGAGCAACTTCCTGAATGAGCCAGGTAGCCCCTGCGCGAGGTCCGTCGACACCCCGCCCGGGTGATAATGGAAGCTGCACACCCCCTGATCCCCGTATTGAAGATTAAGAAACTGGCAAAATCTCGCCATGGCAAACTTCGTAATGGTGTATGCTCCGGCGCACGCCGCGCCCAGGGATGCCGCTGAGCCCATAATGGGTACTATCCTGAGACCACCCTCGAGCATTAGTGGCAGTAGCGCTTTAGTCACGCGGTACACGCCGGTAAGATTGACGTCAATGGTTTTGACATATTCCTCGGTGGGTTGATCTAGAAGAGAAGCTTCGGGTCCCATAAAGCCGGCGTTGTTGACAAGTATATCGAGCCTGCCGACTTTTTCGCGCACTTCGGCAGCCGCGGCATCGACCGAGGCTTGCGATGTCACATCAAGCGTGAGATGGACAATTGTGGGGATAGGTCGACCCACTGCGGCGGCAGCATCAAGTATAGCGGCTTCGGTTTCGGAGGCACCTGTTCGGGAGGTAATGATGATGGGGGAGGCACCAGCCTTTGTGTCTAGGGTACCTAAGCGAAGAGCTGGAGGGTCAGGGGTCGAGCCTACATGAGATGGCGGTTGCACGCCCAATGCCTTTGTTCGCAGCAGTGATAAGAATTGATTTGCCAACCAGCGTGTTGATGTTGGCTGGGTTAATGGCGGGATAAGTGTCGCTGTGGGAAGTCGGGGTCAATGCCCAAGCTACAGTTTCTAAGCAAGTGCCAAGTTCGAGCCGAGGAGATCAGAATTTACCGTTGGGGTTAATACCATCCTCTGCCATTAGATCGGTGGTGAAACACTTGAGTGTAAGTTTGCTGGGTAAGGTTCCTCGGATGCGTGGTTTCCGACACACTCGAGATGGAAGAATTGCTGTCTGAAGGGTCCAGAAGGCCATAATATTAGGCTCCCCGTTGAAAATAGGGATCTAAGAGGTGCATATATCAGGTTCCTGCCGCCGATCCGAAGCGGATGAAGCAAGTCTCCCTCACAATGCGCCTCTCCTTCATGGCTCTTTGCCGGCAGGAAGTGACGGAAGAACATCCTATGCAGCGGTGATTGGTAGATAGAGGGTAAGCGCAGAAAGGCAGGGGGCACAGACGAAGTCTAATTGGAAACTAGAGTGGGGAAAAGATAAGTGCTACACACCTGCATGTAGTTTGGTGGGATGAAGGTGGGATTCGTGGGACAGTGTAGAGGGGAAAGAGATGAAAATGCGGTATCCAATCGGCATATCTGCAAGCCATAATCGGGCACCTCAAATTCAATAATTTCAAAAGAAATACCAGTATAATTGTTATTCCCGGCCTCCTTCCTTCTTCGGCTGAGCGAGCTTATCTTGGAAGGTGGGAAAGGTCGTTGGTCCCCATATTAGGGAAGTCGAGATGGCCAAAACTTCATTCAGTCTATCAATCTCAGACGCCCACTCCTTCCTCTAATGGGCTGCTCTTTCGCCATCTGACTGCTTAACTTCCCGAACAACCTTCTTCGTCGGCTACCGCTCGAAGCGCCGACTGAGACATCCCTGTAGGCAGATGGGGACAAAACATAATACCTGAGGACTCCCCCAAGCCTCAAAGCCATTGCGAAGTTGACACATCCGAGTAACTCCGATCCTCAGGTTTCTGCCGTTCTAGGGAAGATACAATCGCCGCTTCCTTACCAGTAGTGCCCACCGTGAGCTTCGCGAAGGCTAGCCGCCCTATCTTAAGGCTCGGCACCGATGCATTACCGTCTTGACTCACTCTCCCGCTCGCCCAGTACCTAAAAACTCTACTTCTCGCCCATTCTCACGCAATAATCTCAAAGTTGCAGCTCACAAACATCAAGAACCTCAATATCAGCATGTGCCAATCGGCTCACGTCTTAATAGCAGAGCTCCTAAACCTCGTCCCAGACCTTAACATGTCGGGCTCAGCCCCTCCTGGTCTGTGCTTCCTTGGGTGGTCATGACCTGGGGTCGTGACACAGATACATTAAAAGAATACCAAACGATTTCCCTGCTATTAACCGTAAGTTTTTATAGTTTAACAGATTAAGGATTTTTATACAGCAAGAAATATATTACTGTATGAGTAGATAAAAGGTATATGTTTATCGCCAAAGTTAATTAATAAAGCTGGCTTTTCAAACTAATTACACTAGTAGCGTATTTAATAACTAACAGGAATGCCGGAGGAGAGCAGGAATTCTGACGTACTACGCCACATCTTCAAGGCGTCGTTGCTGATCAAGCGCCGCAGGCTCGCTACGACGGTGGGAACGAGGCTTGCGCTCGTACGAAGCCATTGCCCGGAATCGAAGACTGGTATCCGAGAATGTTGGCTTCTAGGGGACAGAGAGCGGGAGCGCAGTTGGCATTCCCCCCAAAGGAGATCAGAGCGCCGGGTAGCCGGCCCGTGGTTCCGCCTGGCAGCGCGAAGGACAGAAAAAACGAATGCAGAGAAGTGAAACTAGTTTCCGTGAAATCTGCTGAGATAGGTAAACAAGCAGGTGGACATTGGCTAACATATATCCAACCAATCTGCACCCTCCTGGACGGGAGCTTAGCTGACGCAATGGTACTCTGTTCTTTGATGTAATCGAGGACTTTAGTCCGGATTGGACACCGCATATTTATTGGGAGGGGCCTCTCATATCCCTCATAACCCCAACATGATGAGATACGTAGCCTGCACAGGCGCAACCACGGTCTCGTAAAACTCGCGACGAAAGTCGGGATATTCAAACTCCATTGTGCTTCCAATGCCGCCGCGAAAAACAAACTTCACGCAGAGCTCGACAGCGTCGCCATATCCGTTTCCGATCAGACTACGAACCTCATCCAGCATACTCACCGCTGTACTGTAATCTTCCAGTGGTGCGACTGAGTTAGGCGACGGGCCCAGATTGCTTGATAATTTGAGCCCCGAGAGAGGTTTATTGATGCAGAGTTCGATCAGGAGGATACCTAGTTCGAAGATGAGCTTGTTAGGGATGAGGTGACTGAAGTCGGCCGTGGTTGTGTTCTTTGTTGTTGTTATTTGTTGAGGTGGTGATTCCATTGCGGAAGGCAAGAGGCAGGAGATGCAGGGGTGACGGGACAAAACGTCTCGTCCGGCGTCGGTCTTCTCGATAAGGATCTTTGCTTGCTTTCTTCTCCATTGTTCGCGTAACCACGGGCTTCCACTCAGATGGAGAACTGACCAGCAGAGTGCCGCAGCGATGCCATACCGCTGCTGCGCTGATAGTGCCAGGCGTGACTGGCTTTTCCCTTCCAACTGCTGGCTTGCGATGAGCGATTTCAGCTCCAGCGGCTTGGCCACTCGGGGGACCTCCGTGCCGTCCACGATGTGGTTGAGCAAAAAGATATGAGGCGTCTCGCTCTTGCTGTCCGGGTCGCGCAGCAGTCCAGTCAACGTCCACGCGTCACATTGCCGCCTAACTTGAGCACATAGACCGCGTATCTCACTAAGCGCTGGTGTAACAACGCTTGTAGTCAGGGCCTTGTCGCTAACAATCCGACAGCTTGTGGTAGGTGTGCAGATGCTTGAATCGGAGGATGGTGTGAAGAGGTTGATCCTGGTGAGCTTCGATCGTATGAACGATGTTGGCGATGGACTCCTGGGAGGCTCTCCCGGAGGCGCCAATAGCTGGCCTGTAAGCCCCGTGGGTGCCACCGCCTTGGAGATCACTTGGAATTTCCTCCAGCAACTCGGTGACTGACCGTGAGCCGGCCCATCTTGATATGGCATCGCGATTTGTACCATCCTTTTTAAATCAGACTCGCATGCTGCCCAGTTAAGCTCGACCGTGACTTCATGGGGTGGCCCACATTTGCAGTCTATGCCAAAGTTAAGGGCCCAATGCAGTGCCTTCATCCACTCTCTTATAAGGTTACACTTCTTAGGATCGAACCGCTGCCGTAGCTGCTGCACTGTGCGACTGGCCCCGCCCGCTGCAATTTCCGGCTTCTCAAGGCACCTGCGAAGGTCGTCATTTCGCTTTCTTAAGGCATCGACTAGCTTCTCACGCTTATTCGAGCTGAAGCTACGCCTAATCTTGCGCTATTCCCAGTTCCATCGGGCGGGGGTCTCCTTTATTCAAGTTTTATATGGCAGTTTGGTGCCCATTTGATGGGGTTCATAACAACACCTTTTTATTAATGTCGACTCGCAGATCTTTGAGGAGGTCGGCCACGATGTCCTCCATGCGCTCGACGATGACGAGCAACTCGCTGGCAATCTCGGGGTACTCTGTTTCGAAGCAATTCCTCAACTCCCCCATGGACGGCTAGCGTAACCCCACGTTGGCAAATGTCAGTTCCAGCTGCCTCTGTTGCATTTTCAAGTCGCCCTGAAGCGTCTCCATCGCCCTACGGTAGTCGTGGTATGTCTCCCATGGCTCGGCGTACCTCTCCAAGGCCCAAATGGCGATTGGGATGCCACCAAGTAGAAGTCCTGCGACCTCCGCCACAGATAGTGGTGGTTCGGAGAAGAGAGCGTGCAACTTTGTTGCTGCTCGGTCAGTTCGGGCACCGAGTTTTAATTGAATTGGCAGGACAGATTATCGGAGAGGGGAAGAGATCCTCTGCGTGATTTAGCACCGAGATGGTTTACCCCAAGCAATGCGCCTCTGGGCATCAGGAGAATTTCAGCCCAACATACCCCGCCATTTCTTTCCCTCCAACTGGAAGTGTGAGTGGCCATGTTCCAATAGAAGTGCTTGAAGCGCAGCCATCACGCTCGATAGGGTGCTGTCTCATGCTGTGTCACGAATCCTTTAGGGTTTAGCTCTTGTCCCCACCGGTTATACTTGCGAAAGCTCTCCCAAGTTTCTCCCCACGACGATATTTTTACGTCATCTAAATTCCTGCCAGCACCGCATTCACCGCCAGAGAAGATTGTGCCTGCGTACAGGCAAGGCGAACACTAAACCGTCGAAACATCCGCTATGCCCGAACTCTCTCGCGGGTCTGATCTGACCCTATTCGCAGCTTTCACCCATGACATCAGTGCTTTTGGCAAGTTGTGTGTCGCGTTAGGCCAGGACCTTTGTTTGGCGTCCCGGCTGGGGCATGTTGATCCCATGTCAGTTTCTAATGAATACGGCAGATTGAAAATATGGGGCGATGAAGCGAAGGCAGACCTTCCTGCCCTCGCGAAGGGTTCCTTGGATGATACGCTCCGCCACGATTGCGAACTCCTGGATCTGGTCCTAGGGATCCTGGATCGACTGGCGGGCATCCTGGATGAGAGCATGTGCTTCCCCGCTCTGAGACCAGCTTCGCAACTAAGCTAACACACTACTCTCTCGTCTAGTAACACCGCTTGTGGAGCAAACATTCGACGCGTCTACAAGCCCTGATCAGCAAATTTATGACACCGTTAGCGATGATTCAGACTCGGGCTCTTAGCATGGAGTTAGTGCCGGCCGTGGATCAATAGTACCAAGAACGACCTTCATGGTCCGACAAATCACAGAACAGATCCGTTCCCTCTACAACTTGTCAGCTCTGTTGCGCCGCCCAACAATGTCAAGCAAGTACATCCGCTCCGAGAGAAAAGATCAAGCTCTCATAAGGGATCTGGATACCGATGTCATACCTTTGCACGAGGCGTATAGCACGATCGACAAGCGACATGTTGCTGAGAAGATGCGACAGTGGCGCGGCCCGAGAGGTGGTGCTGACTGTGTTGGAGCCGAAGAACGTGCGGCCGACGTTAAGCAATTCCTTTCTGAACAAGCCTCACTCGCAGGCCTTCAGAAAGAGTGTTGCGAATATGAGGACATTGTGTGGTTACATCAACGGCTCTCAAAGGCAAACACGAAGCGGAGAGAACAGCTCGAATATTGGGTGAAGCATCCTTGCGACCCAACAAAGTGTAATCCTATTGCGGAAGCGGGTGTCGAGGTTCCCACCAGGCTTCAGCGCCAAATGCCGGCAACCATCATCCCTTCGTCGATCATTTGGCCAATCCCTGCTTCGCCTGGCGCGACTTGCTCACATCTCGTATTTTCATGACGGCATTAGCATCACCCAAGGACTTCAGTGCGGCCTTCTTGCCCCGGGCAAACACCTCAGTCTCATAGGTACGCAAGGCCTCCTGGACATCAATACCCTCCTCCCTAATCCTTAAGAGCTGCGCTACCAATCCGTCCACATTAGCCAACGCTTGATTAAGAACTTGCCCTCTATCTTTACCGCTATCAGTATTCTATCAGGTAGCGATGAAGGAAGTTAACCTACTTGGCAACAAACAATAGACCGCATCTCCCGCCAAAGTTACTCTCTCGCCTCGGCTATCCTACGGAACTGTCGGCAAGTACTACAGCTACCTCATGAACACTAAATTTAAGTCCTCTGACATCCACTGCATAGCCGAGCAGAATAGCTCGTTAAAGAAGTCGGACGTCGTCGCAGTCTTCATTCTCGAGATCGCCTCGGACCTTCGCAGCTGACGCCTTTACCTTTCCAGATGTGTACAACCTGAAAGCTGAAAGTCGCAACGTCCGTTCGATCCTTGACATCGGAGACTACCGCACGTCAGTTCCTAGCTTCACAGTACTGCGGCAGAGACCTACTAACGACGATAATTATCCCATCGGGACCAGTATACACGTAACAGATCTCGCTCGGCTCCAGAATAGTATTATAACCTGTACCCAAGGTGGGTAAGACTGCAAGGCAGTACGCCGCGGTGTTATTGACAGTAAGGGAACGAAGGTTGCGTAAAGTCTAGATAGTAACGTTTATCAACTTAAATAGGGTATTCTATAAAGAGCTTAAAAAAGGTATTTATAAGATTATAGACAGAAATATAATATTATTTACGCAATCATACTGACCTTTCCGCTTCAACCCCAGACCATCATCAAACACCACCATGGTTCTCCCAAGAATTTACAAACAAGCCGCCTTCAAAGGCAGCGGCGAGCCCCTGACACTCGAAGACGTCCCGCTCCAGCTCCCCGGCGAAGACCAGCTCTTCATCAAAGTCGAAGCCTGCGGCGTCTAGTACCGAATAACCCCCAGGTCAATAAGCCACTCATGAGCCCTATCTGACGGTCCGTTGTTAGCTCCTACGAATGAGCTTTCTGTAAGCGGCTCGTTTTGATATGAGCCGCTTACAAGGGGTGGGTCTGAAATCCATCGTAACTTTCACCCCTGGGGCTGTTTTTAGGGAAGGAGCCCCCCGACGAAAGTTTTACTTTCCTGGACGGCTTATAATCTGACTGGCTTATTTTATGAATACGGTCCGTTGGTCGCCCATAATTTAAACGGTCACTTAATGGCTTATTCACTTGGGATAAACTCGGTACTGTCTGCTTCTCGGATACCTACGCCCAGTACAACGGCATGGGTGGCGGCTAGTCATGCCGACTGGGGCGAGCCTTCTGGAAGACACGTACCCGCACACTGGCACCTAGGCGAACCCATTTGGCGAATCCGCAACGACTTCAAGTACATCAACTTCTCCCATCAGTCCCCGCAATCACTCAGCTCGTGCACTAAGTGTACCGCCGCATCGACCCAACTATGCTCCCCGTAGTTGCTGCCGCTCTTCCGAACGTCGGACACATAACATGGAGGGTTGTCGCCCCCCCGCGAAGACTATTTGACCTACGACGAGCTATCAGATCATCCGCAGCGACATCCTTCCTCGCCACATCCAACCTCATTTTCACTCAGCTCACAACACTAATCATCACCTGGGAAGACACCGATCCATTCAACCACCAGTTCGACCCAGGCAACTTCCTCGACCCGTCCTCTCCCACCGACAAATTCAGCATCTCCATCCACCACCTCTCCCTCCTCCCTTACCTCAAACACCTCACCCTAAAGGATACTTCATCATCTCCAAAGAAGTATTCGCCCTCGACCCAGCCACCAGTCCCAACGACCCATGGCCATCCCTCCAAACCTTCCACCTCCAACACTCACACACCACCCCCGACGGACAATGGCACTTCACAGGCAACCCCTCCGACGCCCTCGGAACAGACGAGCGTCTCTCGGACGACCCAGACGAGGAATTCGCCCCCTTTGACTCAGCAGACTCAGATACATCCAACTGGGCGCCTGAACTCGCATGGGACAGAGAGAATGGGATGCGTCCCAGTTGCGAATACCGCTGCGTGCCGGATGCAGATACTTATGTGCCATTGTTGATTGTCATGGCCGATGCGGTGAAACGCATGCCTGTGCTGAGGGAGCTTGGGCTTACAACAGGTATTAGCTGTTCAGTGGTGTATATGCAGGTTAATTATTATGCTCCTGGGAAGAGGAACAACTATGAGGGATATAATGATGTTGAACGGGAATTCCATTTGAAGCATGCGACGGAACCGAGATGGGTTATTATTCGGAGGAGTGAGCTGGGGGGGATCTGGGAGGTTCCGGATGCGCTTTGGAGGGCGTTGAAGTAGACGGTTGAGGAGGATTGTGTTTTGGTGATTCAGCGATGGGAAAGACACGTATTCAGGTACCGTATAAATTCGACGACCAATTCAATTAAGTGCCTATGATTGCCTGCTGTGGTATCAGCCGCACATCAAGGTTGCATTCAAGATGCTGGCACGCTGAGGTGAGATCGGAGACAGGTTCGGGTTCGATAAGACTACCGGCTACCGTTGGCTAGAAATTTAGGGCCCTGGAAGCTAGCACCCTAGTTCCATTGTGTTACGGAGGAGAGGTGCGAATTGGGCTCACGTTGTTCCACAGCAGGAAGAAGGCGGGCATCCAAGCCACCGATGACACATCAACGCTCCTTCCCGCGGCGCGCCGAGACCTACATCCGCGGGGGCTCCGGCCGCCAAAGTTTAAATAGACCTGAACCTCACACCAACTTTCAGCTTCCATCTCATCAATTAGCATAGCAGATTCCAAACACGCAAAATGTCGGTCGACCTCTCAGCCCATTTCAACCGCATAAACCTCGTCTACAAGACGCTAGACGGCATCTCCTTTGAAGCGGCCGTGCTGATCCCCAAGTCCCTCACGCCGGACCCCGACAAATCCTACCCCATCATCGTCCATTTCCACGGCGGCGCCCTGATCGTCGGCACCAACCCGGACCCCTCCTTCTTTGCGCGCTGGTGAGCCTATCTCAATCTCCCCCTTCCCGCAATTCCAATCCCATCCCCCTTTTTCTGTTCTTTCCTATTCTTTTCCCTCCCTTTCCCTCCCCTCCCTCCCCCGCTAACCCAACCCAACCCAACTAACCCCTATAACCCCCTCCCAGGCTCATCGACCTCGCCACCACCACCCCGGCCATCATCATCTCCCCCGCCTACCGCCTCATCCCCGAATCCACCGGCGCCGATATCCTCACCGACATCTCCGACTTCTTCACCTGGCTGCACACTTCCTTCCCCTCCGCCCTGCACTCCCCGCCTCCCGGGGCCCACTCCTTCCCCCTCCCCACCCCCGACCTAACCCGCCTCGCAGCAATCGGCGAGTCCGCCGGTGGCTACCTCTCCATCCAAGCTGGACTGTTATTCAATTCCCACGCGAAAATTAAGGCTGTTGCGGCGGCGTATCCAGCGCAATATCCTGATGCTGAGGCGTATAACCCGCGTACAGTCGGGAACTTGGATGCCGAGAGGGTAGTGGATGAGTATTTGGCGAAGGTGAGGAGGGGAGAGTTGGGGGTGAGAATGTCGTCGCCGTGGCCGGAGGGGAAGGAGTTGGTGGAGGCCATGTGTAAGACGGGGAGGCATCGGGAGATGATGGGTGGGGATGA
>Ga0247758_1001713_pt1 | contig 14812 bp, 6 predicted proteins | sample UWRJL156409C4_FD_180950 | JGI IMG/M metagenome (GOLD analysis project Ga0247758, IMG submission 180950) | Plant litter microbial communities from Arlington Agricultural Research Station in Wisconsin, United States - UWRJ-L156-409C-4 | ecosystem: Environmental > Terrestrial > Plant litter >...
TTTATTTGGAAGTTCTGCTTACGCACACACTTCACATTCTGAGCAGGTATTATTATTATTATTATTTTGTTTATAGTGGTTATTTATTATAGTATTTTTCACCAGATTCTGCAGATTCTATTTATTTATATGAGCGAATCTTTGATGGAGTAAATCCATTGTTATATTTATAGAGTATATAGAAGGTTATGCAGGCAGAAAGTATAAGCCTTCTTTCACTTGCCCTTTTGTTATTACTTAGTTATTTTTTGTTATAACGAGAGTATTATTTCCACCAATCTAAAGGATATCTGGAGGCAGTGCAGTAGCACCTATTATATTTATACCTAATTCTGGTATATAGAAACACTTCCTCAGAGTGGCTTCTTTACCAGTATTAGTAAAGGTTATTTTACATGTTCCTTCTCCACGTACTAATAGGGTTTTTACTTCACCCCACTTTACAGTGGTATTTATTTCTTTATAAAAAGTGAACCATGATTTATTACATATTACATGAACTGATGCGCCAGTATCAAATATAAATTTATATATAAGATTTATATCCCTTTCTAAATATAATTCTTTTACCCAATTTAATAGATCCTTTAAGCCATGCTTTAAAACTAAAGGGTTATTAGTTATAATATTTAAAAGGGTATGATTATTATTATTATTTACCTTAAATGCTACGTCGAGAGAGTTTCTAAGTGGAATGTCTTCGAACATAATATCTTCAACTTCAGATTCAGTTTATAAGGCTGTTTCTGATATAGAGGAAGATTCAGGGGTAGATGTGGTTATAATAGCCGCTATTCTTTCCTCTCTCTTTTCACAAGGGAGTTTCTGTTATCTCTGATGGTGTTTCTGGCTAATCTTTTGCACCTTAAAAGCAGCCTTTGAATTGGAAGTTTTCTAACCTTTTAGAGCCTTTTTAAGGTGGAGAAAAGTATAGTTATTATCCGTGTGGCCACGTAATTTACAGTATTTACAGAATATAGCAGTGGGCTTATTCTTCTTCCAGTTTTTCACATACTAAATAGAAGGTTTAGAGACTTTAAGCCGTTTTGCTTCATTAAGCAAATTAGCTGTCAGGCTCTCCCAGTTATAAGCTTGGGGGTCAACCCGTAGGCTCTGGGTTACTTAGGCTACAAATAGTCCAAATTCAGGCTTAAGATTTTACAATAGCTAAGCTATATTAGCCATTTCTGGCATTTTCAAGTCTTGAGCAGCCAGGTTATTAAATATAGACTTAAGCTTACTTACATAGGCTTTAACAGTCTTAAAATCAGCCTGTGAGGTCTGATAGAACTTCTGTAATAGAAGGTATTTACTTATAAATCCATCTGAATTATAAAGATCTTTCAAAGTCTTCCAAGCCTTAAAACCAGTCTTATAAGCCTAGATATGATTGGCTGTATCATATTCACACATCAGGATTATATCAGCTAGTGATTTTTCCTGCATCCGATCGTGTGTATTCTCAGCACTGGTAATAGCCTCAGAGAGGCCTTCTCGTAAGAGATATACCTTTGCCATTATAGCCCAGCCCTGATAATTCTTAAAGCCTTTCAGCTTAGTTATTTAGCCCAGTTTTCCAGCTATAGTGGGCTTTATACCTCTGTAGAATACAGTGGTTTTACAATATTAGGAGTCCAGACTGCTTAGAAGAAACTGCCTGGTAGGCTGAATTTTCTAAACACAGTTCAATCGAAGTAATTGCAGTGTAACATCAGTTAATTCTACAAAGTAGAAAAAACCTTACTTACGTGTAAGTTAAACTCGCAGCCTTCACAAATCCAAAGGTGGAGTGTGGAGGGTTATACCACTAGGCTAAACAGAGTGTTCAGGCCACGTGGGTTATTATTATTCACAACTGTGAACACAACTTATACCTGCGTATTACAGTGTATAATTATTTGCACAGAGTGCAACAAGTGGCTAGAAGCTAAGTGATATAAGTGGCTGGAAGCCAGAATAGTGCAGTGGCTAGAAGCTAAAGTAGTGCAGTGGCTGGAAGCCAGAATAGTGCAGTGGCTGGAAGCCAGAGTAGTGCAGTGGCTGGAAGCCAGAGTAGTGCAGAAGGAGGAGACTCCGGGCTCATAACCTGTTAAAAAGCAAAAGGGGTTAAGGCATTGGAAAGCAGTGTGTGTTGAAGGTGATTAATTCTTTCTATCTTTGAGAGTGGAAGCCGTGTTATTATAGCCGTGAGGGTGGCCAGTGCACAGAGTGCATTGGCCACACTCGCTTCTACGAAGCGAGGTTGGCTGACTGAATACGAGGTTGGCAGTGGAGTCTGGCGTTCTTAGCTGTGCAGATCCACGGATGCAGCCGCGGAGCGGCTACGTGGATCCAGCCACACTGTTCTAACCACACTGGCCGGGTTAGGGTTGTAAAAACCCAACAACTTCCCTTACGTAAGAACTTAAGATTACGTAATTACGTACGTAAACCTTAGATAATAATATTACGACGTTATTTACTGTTGCACAGTAGGGTTCCACAGGCTTGTAGTATAGGCTTGTTACTTAAAGGAAGTAGAGCGGTACTGTTCCAAGCCAACTACAGCGCTAGAAGCGCTATAGGAAGCAAAAGAAGGCCTGAGGTATAGAGGCAGTGCCTCTGTATATGACTGAATGAGTGGTGTAAATTGCTTGCTTAGTAAAAAGTTAAATATAGGAGAGGAGAGGGCCTTTATAGGCTGTGGTTGGCTTCTAGAGCCTTTTATCTACTATACAGAATTGGAATAGTGGCTGTAGGCCACGTAAGTGCTTGTATGACTCACTGGGTTCTTGTGACGACCCTGCAGGCCGTCACTTGGGCCGGGGCGGCCCGACGAATCCCCCGCAGAAGGAACAGTGTAGGGAGACAGTACAGACGGTACTGCGCACTGGGCCAGGGGTGCAAAGACCCGAAGCCCCTACGACCAGTCAGTGTTTGCTCAGTCTGGGTAAACGCGCTCACCTACTGAGCATCTGGAAAGTCACTAAGCAGGAGGTGCTCAGCGACAAGGTGCTCAGTCCCCGACTAAACAGGACCCCACTGAGCAAGGTACGAGGTACCTCGTAGTAAGTTAGTATAAATAGTCATGGTTATGCCTATAACCACCGTGAGGGACTCTGGTTCCTCACACTAATATTCAATAATTCATTTATGTCTTACTGTTCAGACTCACCTCTGTGCATTATAATAACAGCGACCTACAGTGACATTAAACCCCCGTCTAGGAGTGCTAGCTTAACAAGTCGTCTTCGGAACGCCCCTTACCTGTTAGCATCCTGCCATACGTTCTGTCTTAACTCGCGCCAGTCCTCTCAAGGCCTGTGTCGGGTGCAGGTCGTAATAGTTCTAAAGGCTTCCACAGCTCCGCTGTGGCAACTGGAATCCAGTGGAAACTAGTGGAATTCAGGGGGTTTCAGAGGGTTCGGCGCAGTGCGCCGACCCAGTAGACCCACTAGGGCTAGAAACCAACATTTACATAAAGGTAGAAAGTTGAAAAAGTGATAAACTATATGTTAAACTTTAGGAACCTATAGGGCTATAGTATAGAGGCTGTGGCTTAGAGGAAGAAGTGCGTACTGGTCTAAGCCGTATTACAGTGCCTATGGCACTGTAGGAAGCAAACGAAGGCCTGAGTTACAGGGCAGTGCCACTGTAAATAAGGTATCACAGCGAATATTAACGCTGGAAACAAGAGGATCCAGAAGGCAGTGCCTTATTTAATAACTAGAGTAGAATGACGTTGCTTGCTTAACTAGAATTAGATACAGGAGAGGAAAGAGCCTGTTATAGGCTGTGGGAGGCTCTGGAATTCTTCCAGAGCCTTCTGTAAAGTGGAACTAACTAATATAATAATAGAATAGTACTGTTCTAAACCATTCTACATAGTTCTGTTAGTTCCTGAAGTTTAATAATATTAAAAATAACCTAAATCTAGTAGAAGGGACTGTTATAATATATTAGACACAGTTTATAACTAATTAACGTTATAATTGTTAATATATAGCCTCTGTAGCCACTGTAGTGTAGCCCCTACGTTGCTACAACCCTCTGTTGTCCAGAGGGGGGTGCAGGGTACGCAAGCGTACCCTGGACTTAGCTCCGTGCCCCGCGGCTAAAGTTCTAAGACCCTCGGAACCCCCAGGGCCCACAGGGCCCCCAGGGGGTTCACAGCCCCCCTGTGAACCCACTGTGACTCACTGGAACCTAGAAGGTTCTAGAGGGGGTTGACTTGTAAGCAGCGCTGCCGATCGCTGTCTCCGGCAGCGCTTATACCTTCCAGAGCCTCCACTGGCCCTACAGTGCTTATACCAGCCCCACAGCGCTTAGGCAAGCACTCTTCTTGTTCTGTATTATTAGTAGAAGGCTTTAGAAGCCACCCACAAGCCTATAACAGGCCCTCTCCTCTCCTGTGGCTAGATTAGTAGACACAAGCAATTCCACTTATTGTTTCCAGCACTATTAGTGTTGCAACCTCTTCTTCACCGTGCCCTGCGGTCACTGTGAGTGTTCTTATCAGCTCTGTACTACAGGCCTTCAGCTGCGACTACAGCAGTATTGTGACTAGGGATAACCACGGCCCCTAAGGTTGCGGCTTGGAACGAAATGTGGCCCTGTGGGCACTGAAAAAATATACTTTGAACCACGCAATAATTGACTATGGCCTCGAAGGTCCTTGCCCTTTCGAGATACATTCTGGGCCTGTAATGGCCATTTAATACTGAGGTCCTCTGGGGACCGAATCATTCTATAACTCCTAAATGATGGCTCGTTCCGAGCCATCACGGCTTGATGTGAAACCTTCCTAGCCATCGGCACAATCAAGGTTCGTAGGGTTGCCGATCAGGGTGTCAGGGCGTTCCATGTGTGATAAGTAGGCCTCCGGCCGACTGTGTGAGCACTTCCTTCCTGTAAGTGCTCTGGAACCTTCTGTACTATAGAAGCCTTCTAGGCTTCTGCAGGCTGTTTTAACGCCCTGTGAAGCACACCTGGTAACACTTTGCTTCTGTAAGGTCTAGTTTATGTATCACATTGCAATCTGCTCCGATTGGTAATATTCATTGTCCTTGACGATCATCCTTACATTGATCTCCTGTTTATTAAAAGCCTTTATGAGAAGCACTAACTAGGACGTAACTATTAGTAGCTTTAGTTACCAGATTTTAACATATTGTTAATAGTACGGATGCGAGTTAGTGCCGTGGGATAACATCTGTGACTAAAGGCCGGCTATAAAGCTGGGTAGGTAAGGTACATATGTGCCTGAAAAACAACATCATGAGCTTAAGCCGTGCAGACGCCAATTCATGGCCCAGTTTGGCGCACCCTGTAGCTACAAGCTCCTTCAAGAACACAACGCTAAAGAGGCTCTCGCAAAGGAAGATTTCTCTACTCACTAGAAGGCGTGACCTACATCCGAACTCACCTCACACCATCCAGCTTCTCGACATCACAACTCTGTCTATTTTGCTGCAAACCACACCAGATTTTCCATGGCTTCTGTGCGTGAGCAGTTAATTAGGTCAGCCGTCAATAACGAGCGTGATGGTAACCGTATTCAGGAGACAGCTAAGAAATGGGGATTGCCAGAGGCGATCATTCAGGCGTTGCACGATGGATAGATCGCTTTCTAAGCCGCAACTCACAGGTTAAATCGAAGAGAGGTGTCCGTTGGAATCAATAAGAGTACACAGTTCTACTCAGGCTGCGTACCAGGATTTCCGCCGCCGTTTGCGGGAGAAATTGGACTCGAAAGGCATACTGCCTCGCAACATCACAAACATGGCCGCGCACGGCATGCTCAACGCCATGATTCCGCCGCTCAACCGCAAAGGGAACAGTTATCACGACCCCTCAACAGTTAAACCGTATTCGGAAGGCTCTGCAACTGGCTAGAGACCATGTCTGCCCTACTAATCATACCAATAGGTTGGTCCTTGCAAAAGCAGGTCACACTCTCGACCAGAAGAACGCTGAGATTGCGTATTTTAGGCGCAAAACCAAGGGCTTGCAAATGGATTTAGATGCCCAAAAGCCACGCACGAAGAAGAGATTCAAAGAGAATTCCAACCGTAAATTTGCGCGGCTGCAAGATATAATTGAAGCTGAGGAAGCGAGGGAAAGGCCCCCCAAGCGCAGAGACGGGCAGACCCCGGCCCTGTCGTTGAGCAGGCGGAGGAAATGATTATTCAAGGGTTGGATCGTATTCACCAGTCTCAGGAGATGTAAGCCCCGACTTTTGTATCTAAATTCTATGGGGTTGGTGGATAGAATGGAACTTGAATCCCGAGGGTGGTGGGGCGGAATATGTCCGGGTGTGAGGTCACGCCGTCTCAAGGGCCTCCGCGCCGCCCTCCAATCCGCCTCCCTCGGCCCTGCGCCGGTCCGGATCTTGTGGCGACCTTTGCTCCCTGCTGTTAACACCTAAGGAGTCCTGCCTTGCCGTCTGAGCCTTACTCGGGTGCAGGTTGTACCGCAACCGCTACCCTAGTTGCCAAGTCCAAGTAGCAACCGAGAACCTGACAACTAAGGCAACCCCGCCCTCGAAACGATAACGTAAGCTACATGGGTTAATATGCGTCCGTGCGTCATTTCGGGGCACCTTGGGCACCGACGCCGTCCGCCTCGTCCCGCGGTCTGCTTGACACCATCGAAAATACGACGGTCTCAAGAGCAACGGCCCGGCTTTCTTATCCAGGTTCCCTGCCATCTGCCGACTTCGGTTTTAAGCAAATTTTGATCTGAAGCTATTACAGCCTGTCACAGAACGTCTTCTTGGGGTGCAATATCCAGAGGTGGAGAACCACGAAACATACCGGAAAACGGGAAAATGGAAGACCTAGAGATGGCAATCCGGCAAGCCCAAGAAAATGTCGATGGGACGCCGGAAGATCATACAGACAAATCTTTTCATCTCCGAGACCTTGCGATTGAGTACCACGAGCGGCACAGAAGAACGGGAAGCATCGCGGACCTAGAAAGAGCCCTCAACCTCTATCATGAATCTCTCGGTCTATCGTTAGACTTCTACCTCCCGGACCATGCAGAGCTGCTCTTCACTCTCGGGATGGCATACCGGGATAGATACCAAAGGACACGCGCCATGGTAGATTTAGAAACCGCGATCCGATACTCCCAGGCAGCTCTCGACATGACTCCGCTAGATGGCCGCCCTAGCGACCGAGCACGCTTGCTTCAGAGCATTGCGGTTACGCATGCGGAGCAGTATAGAAGAACAAATGCGGCGGCAGATCTCAAGATGTTCATCCAACGATCCCAAGAAGCTCTCGATCTGGCAACATCAGATAACGGCTTAGGCCTAGAGAGATCGGGTCTCTTACAAAACCTAGGCTCAGGAATCCAGGATAGATTCCGAAGAACGAGGGATTTGGCGGACCTGGAAAACGCTATTCAGTGGTTTCAAAAGGGCCTCGATGCTGCAGGTCACCAACGCCCGGCTGAGGGGAAACTGCATTATTGTCTCGGAATGGCATACCAGGACAAGTGGATTTCGGAAATAGGAGTCGAGGCGGATCTGGAGGCCGCCTTTCAGCACTACCAGAAAGCCGTGGACATCACCCCCGATGGCGACCCAGACCAAGCCCTGCACCTTTACAGTCTCGGGCAGGCATACCTCACCCGACATCTCAGGAGAGCAGCAATAGAGGATTCCAAAATGGCCACGCGGTTGCTTCAGGAGGCTCTCGAGCACCGTTCATCCGCTCTCATGGATCGTTTACGGCCAAGCACAGCACTGCTCGGATTATACGCAAGAGCCGGAGACTGGGAATCAGCTTACGATGCTGCTGTGACCACAAATTCGTTGATCTTGCTTATCGCACCCCGATCTCTCCCAACTGCAGATAAACAACATCTCCTTAAAGGTGCTGGCGGGATGGCCTCTGACGCGGCGGCAATTGCGCTCCTGGCGGGAAAGACCACATATGAGGCGATTAGGCTTTTAGAAACCGGTCGCGGGTTGATCCTCGGTTCTTTGAACGAGAAATATACCGCCATGTCCGATCTTGAGCAGCAGCACCCTCAACTCGCGGAAAGATACATCAATCTTCGCGCTGAACTGAGCAGCTCGACATCGCGGATGCAGACTCGCCCCGATACCTATTACAGGGTGGGCCGAGATCTGGAGCAAACAATCCAGGACATCCGGAGGTTACCCGGCTTTGATCAATTTCTCCTCCCACCCCCCGAGAGCGAGCTACGAGCTGCTGCAGTTCGGGGCCCCGTCGTGATCATTAACGTCAGCGACTACCGCTGTGATGCTTTGGTCATCGAGAAGGAGCGGCTCAGGGTCATACCGCTACCTCGCCTTCGCAGCGATGATGTGAGGTGCCGTGTCCTGCGGAATTTGGTGGACCTGGATTTGCTTAGATGGCTGTGGGAAACGATTGCCGGGCCAGTTCTTGACGCGCTGGGGTATACCCAACCCCTCTCTCTTGACGACAGCTGTTGCTGGCCCCGTGTGTGGTGGGTTCCCACCGGATTCCTGACTGGACTCCCCATCCACGCCGCGGGACGGTATCTCCACAGCGGTTCCGATACCCACAGCGTGCTCGATCGGGTAGTCTCGTCATACAGCCTCTCGATTAGCGCCCTCCTACATAGTCTTCAGAAGCGGCCCTCTGAACGGACGACGACGCCAGGGTCAACGCGCAAGGCTATTCTTGTAGGCATGAAAGAGACGCCGGGCTGGGGCGATCTCCCATTCGCATCGCAGGAGGTCAGAAAGTTGGAGGAGAGTTTCGACAACAATGCAGACTCCCCTGTCAAGTTCCAAGTGAGCCGCCCTCGGCCGTTCCGAGAAGAGGTCCTCGCTTCTCTGCAGGGCTGCGAAATCTTCCACTTTGCCGGCCACGGGCTAGCGGACCCGCTGAACCCGCTCAAAAGCGGCTTGCTTCTAAACGACGAGCTGCTAACAGTGAACGACCTTTTGGAGGCGGAACTTGGGAGGGCGAGCACGCCATTTCTTGCTTACCTCTCTGCGTGCGGGACCGGCCGGATCGCCAACAATCGGCTCGCCGACGAAGGGCTTCATCTGGTTGCCGCATATCAGCTCGCCGGTTTCCGGCACGCGATTGGCACCCTGTGGGAGGCCAAGGACAAGTCGTGCTTGGACGTAGCGACGACGACCTACAAGTGGATACAGAAGCGAGGCATGAGCAACGCTTCGGTCAGCGAAGGGCTTCATCGTGCGACCAGGGAGCTCCGCGCCCAATGGATCGCGTCCAATGCTGAGAAAGGGCTATTCGAGAACCCTGGTGGCGGGCAGGATAACCAGGGCGAAGGCGCAGAGAGGGCCCCGAGGGATGCTGTGCTCTGTTTTGGGAGTGCTAGGCCGAGACAGAGACCGAGCCCACTCTACTGGGCACCTTATGTTCATTTTGGTGTCTAAGTTTTTTCCTGTACCGTTCATTTTTTTTCCTTTCCTTCTAAACTGTTGGCTGGCTTTCCCAAAGGATAAGTCCGTTGTATGTACCAGCCGATACAAACTGCGTTTTGTAATTGAACTGGTGCCAGGTTTGGCGGCCATGCCCGTTCGTTCCGAGAGCATTGAGGGCGACAGCTTCCACGACTCCTAGCTCAAATGCGTTTCCTCTCTTAGTCTTACCCTCGGCCGTAGCCGACTTCAAAGGGCGTCCGCGGGGGAACTCACTGGTGACCGCGACTTCTACTGCAGGGGCCTCAAATGAACCCCAAAAATCAGCGGCGCCACAGGTTTGAGGCAACTGAGCTTAGTTTTGTTGGGTTGCTGTTTGCCTTATGTACAGGGACCGATGGCGGGCCGATGGACGATTGGAGCGGCGGCGGTCCGCGGCCCAGTGCCTGCCTACGTTTGAACTATATTTAGCCCGCGCTGCACCTCCCCAGCTTATCGCACACGCGGGAATTTGCTGTCCCTGGTCCAAACCATTTGTTCTAATAGCGAAAAAAAAAAAATCACCATCCCCTCCGAGTGTCTCTGCGCCCGTCGACGGACGTAAATCTACGGAATCGCCCGCTACCACTGCAGCCCCGTATCCCAAATAGCAAACATGAGCTCTGAAGAGTGCGTCTCGTTTCAAGATGGACGGCTACCTAGGTAGAGGAAAGGGGCAATCTGTTGACTTTTTTTGCTTGTCCGCCACAGGAACCCGGAACCGCGACCGAGTTTTGTCTTCCCCCGGGACGGGGACAAGCCCCTCATCGACCGCTACGGAGAGAGTGGCTACGACTTCACGCCGGGCGATAAAGTCGACATTCGGTCGTCGTCGGCGACGAGCGGCCGTGAAGGACCATATTATATTCAGGCCGCGGAGGGCGGAAAATATACACTTTCTGATGAGCATGGAAACGCTGCAAAGGGTGGGAACCAGTACGCGAAAGATGAGCTGGTATTGCACGACGAGTTTGGCAGCTAAAGTCGTGGGACTGCCGGCTGGGCGCCCGCCTGTTCCGGACTGCGGACGGCGGACTGGCGCAACCTATGAAGAGAATTCGTGATCAGGAAGCAAAATAGTCAAGTCTTGAGATGAGTCGCCGATTGCCCGCTCCGTTCTCCTGTTTCACGTGTCGTGCGCACGAGCAACGTCGTGACTGCCCAGTCGCTGGACGGCTCTTGTCGATGCCGCGATCCACCGGGATCCCCGGTGAGCGGGTTGATGAACCTTTGTAGATCCGCGGGGCCATGACGAGAGCCACTCTGACCCAGCGGAGGCAGTATCGTAGCCGGAAAGCTGGTCGGCCTGCTCGTGACAAAGATTCGAAGTGTGTCGCTGGTTTGCTGAGTTGCCTCTCGGTCCCCTCCCTGCTGGGGTTCGACCGTCATTTCCAGAGGGAGCACCATCTCGCCGCTGTCCAGTCCGCTCTTGGGCATGGCAGTGAGGAAACTATCTTGGCCCGCCTCGGACGTGAGGTTGCACACTTCCCAGGAGGATTTGAAGTCGAAGATGGCTACGTACCTGGATTGGTCGTCGAGGTTTCGGAAAGTCAGCGTCAGGTCGCTTCCGTGCGTCACGTTTAGATAGCCGTCCGGCCCGGGGGCGCAGTCGCAGTCCAGCGAGAACGACTTCTCGAAGCTGGGGTTGGGGCACGGATTTTCGAGCCCCTCGAAGAACTTGAACGTTGCCAAGTGCCCAAGCAGATCCCAGAGTGCGGTGGCCCCGCGCGCGTCGGCGACAATTTCCGGTGCGCCTTGGACTCTCTCAGACGCAGAATTACGGATTTCGTATATGCGCTCGTCCGTGACGCCGACGTGGAAAGCCGACGGGCCGGGTCGCAAGTCCGCCCCGCAAATCTCGAGGTAAGGGTGGTGCTGGAGGCTCCTCGCCGCTTCATTCTGCACATCTGTATCGAGTCTGACCAAGATGCGATGGCGGGAGAAGGATGTCTCGAGTTTCGCCTTCCAGCTTGAACCTTGCTCGATCCGAGTTGCTTCGGACGGATCGGTCGCGGAGAGCTTGGACGTAAGACAATCAACTTTCTCCACAGTCAGCTTGAGTGGTGGCGGTAGGCCGGCAGAGTCGGCGGCCTGTCCGCGCGGAAAGACTGGATACGCCAGGTAAAGATCGCCCTTGTGAACTCCGTGTGCTTGACCAGCGAGGAGCACAAGTTCACCGCTCTCAACCTCCCGGTATACCGAGGCCAGAGACTCTCCGGCACGCATTGCAACTTGCTCGAAAAAGGACAGTCTGTCCTTTCCGTAGAGCATAGGGGTCTGCCGTGAATATCGGGCGCGGAAAGCCGCCTGGATGTGTTGGTGAAGCGACTGGTCTGTGACCTGGGCTCGGCGTCTTCCCAAGGCCGCCAGCGAGTCGATGAGAAAATAGCTCAGCGCTCCCCTTCGCGCTCCGCCTTCAAATTCGATTTCCCAGGATGCCTCGTCCGGTCCGCAAGCCGAGAGTATCGTGTAGGTCTCGGGATCCAAAAGATGGCCGAACTTGATCTCGGAGCCTCGGTCCGTGCCAACTGGCACAGAATCCGGGGCGAACACATCGTGGCGCGACCCCACATCGGCAGCTTCGTCATATTCCATGAATCGAACTCCGGCACCATCCCAGTCATCGCCGCGGAGGACGCTTCCCGCAAAACAGCAGTCCAGGACAAGCGTGACGTGCATCCCTCGCTCGGCCATCCGCTGCAGAGCGCCTCTGAGCGTCGACCCAAACAAGTACCTTGTCCCAAGACGCCCCGGGTCGAAGAGCGCCAGAGCAACTGCCCCATCAAGGAGCCGGCGAGTCCCATGTCCGGAAAAGTGGATATAGACGCGATGACCGCGCTTCCCCAAGCCGATGACTCGTTTCAGGCTCGAGCAGACGTTATCGTACGTGGGCAGCGTCTCCTGGGCCTCGGTTGGGCGGCCGGAAGCATCATCATAGGCAGACCTAGCTACCCGGAATGTGGCTACATCTGTGGAGGTGGAGTATGTGCGGAGGTATTCGGCGACGGCAACAACGTCTTGATCGGCTCCTCTCAGCGACCGGTCTGTTCTCGAACACTCTCCGTCTCTGTCAACGGTACTAATATTCACCCCAACACCAATGAGCACCGCCCAGTGACTTGGGCCAGAGTCGTCTGGGGGGTTCATGGCAGTTTCATGGGCGTTGCGAAGTTGCAGGATGGTTGAAACAAGCCGAGGCTCGAATGCGATGTCAAATGTGGTGCCGATGGGCTAAAGAGGGGAAAAGCAGGCTGCCTCGCGAACAAAGAGCGGACCATGTCGGGTGTCTTCCGAGACGAGATAACGCAGCGGGGCGGGCGCGCAGCTGGTTCGGGCGGAGACCTGCAGCACGCCGATCCAAAGTGCTGCAACTAGGAGCGGGGTTGTCGCGAATGAGAGGCGCTGAGGACGGCGGTTGGGTGTGAAAGGCGAGGCGGTCTCGCGGTTCCACGACATTAGCTTGGACGCCTTTGCTGCCTCACCCAATGCACAACCAAATCCGCCCTTCGACATGTCTACGATAACACCCAAACTGTAAAGATGCTCTAGGCGCTGCGGGTATCAAGCCATCCGTGCAATAGGGGAGAAAGAGTGCAGCTGTAAAGTCTTTGGTACAGACTACCTACCTAACCGTCAGGCTCCGAAACACTCTGCGCGCTTGCCCGCATTCAGAGCTACACACAGCCCCTTCCCCGTGCAAAGTACCCTAGGTTGACTTTTCGGCATCCCAGCCCAACCCCTGCAAGAGGATTCTAAGGTCTTTGCCGCCATGAATATGTCAGAGGAGCCTCGCTCATCCATCACATTGAAGCGGGCACACGTCACGAGAAGAGCGGGTAGGGAATAGGCCGTAAGTCCCTTCTTCGACCTCGAACATGGCCAGCACCAACAGCCATCCCGATATTGAACTGGGGGATGAGAATAACGCCGTCTCACTCGTGCAGCGGAGCCAGGAAAGGAATCCTTTTACTCGGTGCCTCCTGGCCATGATGTTCTGGCGCCGACTGGGCGGGTCCCTTGGCAGGTCGAAGGTGAAGCAAGAAGACGCGAGAGGTGGCCTCCAAAGTAAGACTCTATCCAGTACCTGGATGCGGATCATGGGGGGCGGAAGAACAGCATTAAATGAGTCGCAGTCGAGGATTATCGCCAAGGGTACCCTAGATTCTCGGCACTGGTGGCCTCGGACGACGCCTTCACAGCTTTCCGACGCTTCAGCCGGCTTCGCGTGCGGCTGCTCCTGCTCAGGCAGGACAAGTTATCCTTTCTGGAGAAGAGGTTGGACGCCATCGACGGCCAAGAACCCCGTCCGTTGTTCCTTGGATGCCGCAGGATGGATAGAAACACAGAGCGCGAGGCCGTGATCTTGGAGATTGAAGATGCGTTGGCTGGATATGGTACGCATTCTGGGTCCGTTCGCATTGGCCTTGCCTAACACACAGTCCTGGGCGCAGATGCGTTGATCCAACGCAGCAGTCACATATTGGGGTTTGAAAGTCCCGAACCACAACACGTCCTCAGCCTCCAAAATTGGCTCCAAGGAAACGCCTGCATCGCCCGGGAGGAGTCACGATTCTTAGGACACAGCGAGGACCTGTTTACCTTTTCACAGCCGAATGATGGAGTCGTCTCTTGGCTTGAGCGAATGGTCTCGGCAAGTCTGGCATTCCTCGGCATGGTAAGTGCATCCCCGGCACGGTCGACAGACGGATATGCTCAACAGCAGTACCAGCGGTCGCGACCCAATCTGTCGAGAGACCCACATGTTCACATCTTCCCGAAGCCCTACACACACCGGGTGGCTCGTGCCCTCTTGGCTCCGTCCATCCTCTGTCTGCTTCTCGCTCCAGTCGCCATCTGCAGCGCGCTAGAGAGCCCGAGGGCTCGGCTGGCGGTTGTGATTGCTGCTGCCAGCATTTTCGTCATGGCCCTATCCTTGCTCACGAAGCCTAAAACGGTAGAATTGGCAGTTGCTGGCGCTACGTACATCTACCACCCTTGAGACAAGACAGCCCGACTAACCGCTCTCGTTTAGATACTGTACTGTGCTTATCGTCTTTATTGCCGGGCCAAACTCTCAGCCTGTCCCCTAAGGTCTTCAGATACTTCGTCAAAATACACACGGTAGTCTAAGAACAAACCGTTTCTTCGCTAGGGAACAAGTCATCGGGTCGTTGTAAGAAGAGGTCGACATGCGGGGAGATATCACGTGGGTAAACAAAGACGGAGTTTGGGAGCATGATCTGGGAGCATGACCTGGTAGTATGGCCTGGTCTGAGTTTGAATGTGCGGTTTGAGATTCGCCAATGAAAGGAAGCATATGATATCGGAAACCATAATATTCAACCCTAAAATGCGACCGTCCGCAGCTTTCTTCCCTTCAATATCCCCCCCCCACCTAAT
>Ga0247758_1001715_pt1 | contig 14780 bp, 1 predicted proteins | sample UWRJL156409C4_FD_180950 | JGI IMG/M metagenome (GOLD analysis project Ga0247758, IMG submission 180950) | Plant litter microbial communities from Arlington Agricultural Research Station in Wisconsin, United States - UWRJ-L156-409C-4 | ecosystem: Environmental > Terrestrial > Plant litter >...
CAACCTCGCTTCGCAGAAGCGAGTGTGGCCAATGCACTTCGTGCACTGGCCACCCTCACGGCTATAATAACACGGCTTCCGCTCTCGAAGATAGAAATAATTAATCACCTTCAACACACACTGTTTTCCAATGCCTTGACCCCTTTTGCATTTTAACAATTAGTTATATAGTAATGGAGAGGTTTAGGGTTATAGTTAAATTATAGCAGTTTAGAAGCTATAAAAGTAATGTTTAGCCTGGAGATTACGGTAGTGTAAAGGATAAATCCCACCTTACGTTAGTAATTCTGTATTAAAGCTGTAATAGCCTCTTTTAAGTAGATTAGGAGCTTTTTAGTAGTGATAGGGTTCTTTAAAGGTTATGTTATCTCCTTCTTATACTTTTTTTAATTTATGTGGAGTAGGCGTTTTAACTTTATAATATACTCTAACTAGTTTAGTTAAATTAAGCGCTTCTTACAGTTTTAAAGGATCTTTATTTTAAGGAACCACTAGAGTAGCTTACTGCCTTGGAGTTTGTAAGTCTATGCTAAGTGTTTTATTAATTTTGCTATAGTGTGCTGCTGCTTAGCTTTATAAGTAATTATTATATTATTAATGTAGAAGAAGATAATTACACCTCCTTTAGTGAAATAACAGGGCTTATGGGGTACTGGTTTAAAGCCCTTTTTATAAAGGGAAGTACTGAAATGGTGTTATTAGAGGAGAGGGGACTCTTTAAGCCTGTAGAGAGCTTATTAAAGCAGGAGAATAATACTTTTCTTCTTAAAACCTGGTGGTATTTGTATGTAGATATTATAGGGTAGTTTAATGTAAATAAAGGTGTTAATTACGTTATACTGGATTAACTTAAGGTTAAAGCGTACTGTAATCGTTATTAATAACTGGAACGATTAGCCTGTAAGTGTAGAGGTGTAAGTGTTTTTAAAGATTAAACCATATTATTAATCTTTATAGATTACTAATCTTACCTTACATTTTTATAGGAAACTGTGTTTATTAAGCTTATAAGTTAATACTTATATGTAATTAAGTATTTAATAACTGTTTACGTTACTTTTTATAATCTCGATTTAGGATTTTATCTCTTAATAACTTTATAAGTGGATTACCTATACTTACGTAAATTCTGGATTCTAAAGGTAATATTATAACTCTTTAAGGTTTTTTAAAGAAATAGGTAAATCTTTACAGTATACTCTCCCTTTAAAAGGGCGCCCTTTAGGCGCCTTTTTTTAAAGTTTATACTTAAGGTCCTTATTATCACCACCACTTTAGGAGCTTATAACCTTCTTTAAAGCCTTTTTAGTAGTGCGCCTCCCCTTTAGCGTTCCAATGCTTACTGCTAAGTAGTTAACGTTAAACGCTACCTTCTAAGGTCTGCCTTAATGTATTATCTTATATTAATTGTAAGAGGAGTGGTTTACTTACGTGTATGCTGTATTCGTTACGTTTTTATAAAAGCTAGGGAGTCTTTTAATAATGGTGGCTACTATAGCTATATAAGGAGGGGGTGTACTTTTAAAAGTTAGTAACGTCTTAAGTAGTAAAACTGGTTAGTAGTGATTAGTTACTTTTTATTCACACCCTTTAAGTACGCTTTAATTAATAATAATACTTTCTAACTGCTCTATTACCTTTTTTACATGCTTAAGTGTTTTATTAGGACTAAGAAAAAGTACTTCTTTTTCCTTTTCTCTAATAGGACTTAAAGTGTACTTATCTTATTTCCTTTTAGAGAGTTTAAGCTCCTTTAAGAGCTCCTTTATCTTTTATAACGATTGATTTTTAAGGTTATCTTTTAAACACTTTAGATTACTGTGAAAGACCTTTATCTCGTTAAAGACTACATCCTATATGTTTATTACAGTGTTTATAAAAGGGTTTTAAATCCGATAGATATTTAAGGACCTGTAACCCATTAAATAACTGATTTAGGCTCTTAGTTTGAGTTTGTTCTTCTTAATTTCGCTGAGAATCGCTTCTGTAGTGGAGGTAAAGGTTTTACAGCTATAAGTGTGCAGATAAACTAAGTGCGGTTTCCGAGCTTGTTAAGGCTGGCCTTCCAGTTTTATAACGTGGACTATAGTATCTTTATAAGGCGTGTTTTAATTTAGTGATTAGTGTAGCGTTTTGTTATTTAGATATACTGTGTAGGAGATAGTTTCACGTTAAAGGTAAGGGGGTAGTTTTAAACCTGCTTTTATAAAGGTTACCTTCGCCTTAATTACACCCCCTAAGCGCTCCGTACCCCTGTTTTGTTGTTGAGTATTAGGGGTGGAGGGTTTAATCTTTACGCCTTTATGTGAGAAGAAGTGAAGGAGTGCCTTGGTTTGAAAGAGCTTGTTATCGGCTTTTATCTTTTAAAGTTTGTAGCGGAACTGGGTTTTATAAGCTTCCTAGAAGTGTTTTAAAGCTCTTACGATTATTGTAGCCTTTTTATCCTTTAGGTAGACCTTTATGATAAAGCTATTATAGTGATCTGTAAAGAATATAGTTCTTTAGTAGCCTTTGGTATCTTTATGGTGATTTAGAAAGTCGATTGCCTATTATAAGTAGGGTGATTACGGCTATAGTTTTGCCTTTTTACTCTCTTACTTTTTAAGCTTGCCTTTAGTGTAGTTATTAGATTTTATAAGTGTTAGAAATGGGGTAACGTAGTTAATAAGATTAACCTTTTTGTAGTAAAGTTATTGCCTTATAGGTTTTTTTATGTAGTTAGGGGTTTGAAAGCGCACTCCTTTTATATTATAAATGAGGTACTCTATAATAGCTTTACCTAGGTGGCTTAGGTGTAGGTGTTAAAGATAGGGGGTTATTACTATAGGCTTCTTTTCGTGAGTTTTAGTGTGGTAGCGTTTCTACGTCATGAACGAGGTGTGCGTAGCCTCCTTTTTAATATGTTTAAGAACGAACTAGTTATAATAGCTTATAAGGTTAGCAAGTATAGTTCTATCTATAATAATTAGTTAATTTACTAAAGGCTTATTATTCCACTATATACCTTACTTATAGAGCTGCCGAAGTAAGACTAAGTTACAGGTAAAACCTTAATAGAACGTAACGTTCTTAAGGTAAAGGAGTGCTTTTTTACTGTAATAAGTGAGCTTTAGGTCTACTTTACCGTATTTTAGGATTAGAACTGTAAAATCTCTAATGTAAACGTAATTGTTTTCCAGTATATGGTTGTAGTTATGGAACCGTATTAGCTTATTAAAAATATAAAGGGTAGTGTTAGAATTTAAGATTGCAAAGTTTCTTAAAGGGTATACAGCTGCTGTAAAGGAGCCTTTTACTATTAGGAAGCTTATAGGAGCTTTTTTCTTTACTGTTAGATCTGCCTCTTTTATAGGTTATTAACTTTCTTTACGCTTTTATTCCTTAAGCTTTTTAATAGCCTTATTAAAAGCCTTATTACCTTTTTAATAAGAGTTAATTAGTGTGGTTACGGTAAAGTTTGATTTCCACATATTAAGTGTAAGTTTAAGGAATATTAACTAGTAATCTTTAAGATTATAATTATTATTACAGGCGGTACACTTTTTTAAACCTTCTAAGCTCTTAAACCTAATCCTTTTAAGGCTCCGTTTACTGTGCTTCTTCTTAAAATCCGCTTCTTTACCTCTACTTTTACCTTTTTAGCCTTTATAGCCCTTATTACCGTATTAAGAGCTGTAATGCGCTACGCCTCCATATAATTTACAGTTCTTTCAATCGTTTCCTAAGGACTTTTAATCTTTAATACTGTACCCTCCTACTTACTTACTTACTCTTAATGTAACTTTCTTACTGTGGAACGTGGGGGAGGTCGAGCCGAAGGCAAGACCGGACCGATGATGAAGAATTTCAAGGTAAGAGTCAAAATAACGAGAGCCGACTCGCTGTTATGTGGAACACAATAATGGGAGTTTCGTCACAATTAGACTCTTTAAGGTTCGTTATATAAAGAAAACGCGGTGAGTCACTACGTAAGTTTTCACACACGTGCGACGCACGTCACACACACGTTCCGTTCACAGAGTGAGTCACACACGTTATTACCTAATACTAAGTTTCCAAGGGTCAGCCAATTAGCTAGCCACCGACTAATCGGAGCAACTCTACTCTAAGCCTTCGTAACTCTAAAGAACTCCAAGCTAAACGCCAAGCTCCGACTCCAAGGTCACATGACCTTAAAGAAAGCCGGGAATGACTAAGCACCGCAAGCGACATTAAGGTTAAGGTTAGTGGTTAAGGTTAAGGTTAGGGTTTTAAACCTTTTCCCCTATAATATAAAGCCACTTCCTTAACTGTAACTTAATATCGAGATAACATAAATTCAGGGGGCTGGAAAAGAAAACATCAGTTTGTAACGAGACCTATAAATAAAAGGGTGTAACGTGAAATGTTAGTAGAGAAGAGGGTAGTCTACTCCCAGGACGAAGGTTTAAAGGACAGGTTTTCTAAGCACCTTATTCTCCTAATACTACTTTTAAGTTAAAAGGATAGTTAATAGTATAAAAGTAGGATTAACAGTAAAGGCCCTTACCTCTCCTACTCCATTTATCTTTAGCCGTTAAACCTACTGTAAAGGGTAAGTGGAGCGTAGTATAATTCTTTATAATATGTAAGAATTCCATTTTAACACCGTATTAAAGAGGGACGGTGTTTGAGATAAGGATTTTATAACCAGATACTGCAAAGTTTCTAATACAAAACCGCTAGCAAAGCCAGCATACAAATCCTAAATAACCTTAGCCATATATATATATTCCTACACTAAGTTATACTTTAAGGGAAGCATTAATAATTATTTATCTTCCATTAAAGAAGATAAATAATTTAACTGTTAATCCCACAAGCACTAGGTGAACCACCCACGCAGTGTTCTAACCAGATAACCTCTTTAGCGCAGATGTAAATAAAAGTCTTAATAACTCACTTTAAAAAAGGAGTATTTTAACAAATTATAACAGAAGCGTACTAACTCCCCTTTAACAAAAGCCCATTTAACAGGTTTAAGGTAACTAAAACTCTAAGGAATATATTAAAAGAGATTTAAGGGTTTACAGTATACTTTATAATAGATTTTAATATATTAAAGGCTGTGTGTTTTAAGATAGATTTCTAAATCTAAAAACACGATACTCCGCTTTTAAATCTCCTAAGTAACTTTAAAGCCCTTAAGTTTATATTACATAAGTAATACCTTGATATCCTTTCTTAATCCTTTAATAATAAAGAAGATATTATTAATATATCTTTAAAAGAAGAGAATAGCTATATCTGTAGGCACAGTTCTAAAACTATTTCTCTCTTTATTATATACCATATAGAGATTAGCTAGTGTAAGGGCACATAATGTCCCCATTGCTAGACCCTTCTTTTAATAGAAGAGTTCTCTATTAGCTTTAAGAAAATTTAACTTTAATGTTTTCTAAATAAGGAAGGCTAGTTATTTTAAGTTAATCCTAACGTCTTTTAATTCCTATATATACTTTTTATACATATTTATAATATAAGTGTAACACAGGCAGGGTTAGATATTAGTATAACATACTTTCACATCTCCTATAATAAGCCACACTTAATTAGGGTCTTCCTATATTATCCTAACGTCCTTAATACTAAGGATAATATCGCAGGTTAACTAAACAACCTAAGGATAAGGCTTAAGGAGGGGTTTAAGGAAATAATCCATAACTTTAAACATTTTTATTATTACCTAAGAATATAAAGGAACGATAGGTTAAAAGGCCTATAATCTCTTATAAATCTTAAGGATAATATAAAGGTAAGGTACTTTTATATCGCTTATTTAAAGGTACTTTATAATTTCCTTTAAAAACAAGAGTTCCCTTAAGGTAATGTAGATTTCGTCACGTAATCCCTCTACCTATCCTTTAAAAGGGAGAGTGGGTTTATACGTGTTTTTATCCGACATATAAAGTACAATCTAATCCTTATATTATAAGGTAGTAAAGACAGTAATCCTAAGGTTTTTATTAGTAATCTTAACTAAGAGTTAGCTTAATTAAAGATATAATTTAACCTCTTAATATCAGGGTGTAAGGATCTTACAGGCTATAAGTAAGTTAAAAAGTTAAAACTTTAATATCACCTTAGCTTACTAAAATCCTTCCTTAATATAAGGTTTCGTAATAAAAGGTCACTATATAAGGTTAAATATGTGAAAAAGTCAAGAGAAATCGCTTTAAGAGCCATAATTTTAAAACAGCTACCTTAAGTGGACTAATCTTTAAAGGGACTTAAAAGCCTTTATTACTAAGTTCTTATTAATTACACTAAAGAGAATAAAGCGTATGTTATTTAAAAGGAAATGTTTAACATTACAGGGGAGGTTTTCTACTCCTAGGCCCTTATACACTTTTCTAAACGCCTATTAAGTGTTAAGCACTATTAGGGTCGTCCACTTAAATGTCAGGTTTATTTTATTAATATCTAATATTAATATATATAAATCAGGAAGGTTTTCTCTAAGAAGTCTAAAGACAGGCATCTTCCAGAGACGCCCTACCGCTACTTTCCTGTTACCTTTCCTTTTAAAGGGGCTTTTCCCTTTACCTTCTTCCCTTTACTTTTTTCGACCCTATTAGTCTTCTTCTTTACATTAGGGGCACCGCCTGAATTTTTAACAGGGGTCTTATTTCTCAGTTCTGTATAAGGATATTAATATATAACCCTTTATATCTAAGGTAAGGTGTAAACCTTTTAACAGTTCTGCTTTAAAAGCAGAAAGTTTTTTATTTATAACTTAAAAGGTAAGTTTCTCCACACTTTTGTTAATTATAAGATCCTTAATAGATTTATAAAGAGAGAGCTTTTACATCTTCTTTACTATTAACTTTTTAATAGCTATATATATAAGAGAAACTACACGTGTGTACCATCTTTTACTAAATTTATACACCTAATTAAACTCTTTCGTCATATCAGCTGTAACGCCGGACGTAAATAGGGTTTCACTACCTAAGAGGGCAGCAATTCCTAAAGCTTAAGTAAAATTACTTGTAATACAGGTGCACTCCACTTTCCACTCTTTATCTTTAAATATAAGAAACCCTTATAAAGTAATAAGTTCCTTAGTTTTTTAACTAGTAAAAGTAATTAATAACTTAACGTGTATAGTAATTACCTTATCTATAAGAACAGAGTTAATATCCTGCCTATTTATAAAGGTGTAAAACTCTTTTAAGTACTGTATATTAGGAATCTTAACAGATGTAATAACAGTTTAGGGGAACGTCTTTTCCACAGCGTGCTTATTCAGTAATGCTAAGACTTATTAAGCATTACTGATCTTTTAAGAGAGGGTGAAATATATATAAAGTTATTTTATAAGTAACACTCTATATAAAGGGGGGAGGAGTTCGATAAGCTTAGGTATCGACGTAGCACTTTAAAGGAGCGAATCGATAAGGGAGTTATAAGTGATAAAGTAAACAGAGGTAGGCATTCTTTATAATGTAAAACGTAAAGGAGGTTAAGCTAAAGGCGAGACTAGACTGATAATAAAGAATTTTAAAGTAAGAGTTAAAATAATAAAAGTTAACTTATTATTATATAAAATATAATAATAAAAGTTTCGTTATAATTGAACTTTTTAAGATTTATTATATAAAGAAAACATAATAAGTTATTATATAAGTTTTCACACATATATAACATATATCACACACATGTTCCGTTCGTAAAGTAAGTTACATATATTATTACCTAATGCCAAGTTTCCAAGGGTCAGCCAATTAGCTGGCCACCAACTAATCGGAGCAACTCTGCTCCGAGCCTTCGTAACTCTGAAGAACTCTGAGGTTACGTGACCTCTCTCTCTATGCTTTCTGCCTTAGGGTTAGGCTTATTTAAAGATAAAATTATATAGATTTTACACATTACAATATTTTACTAATTTGTAATACAGAACTTAAATCCGTTTTACGCTAACTATTTTAGTTAATTAGTTAAATATTCTTAAAAAGTGCAAGTTTTTCATTTTTTCACTTAAAACGCCCCACTTTAAAACCCTACCTAAGCAATAACCTAAAACAGCAATAACTCCACCTAAGCAATAACTTAAAGCAGTTTAACTCACGTATATACTAGGACCCTACATATACTCCACTTAAGTAATAACTTAAAATAGACAGATTCTCCACTTAAGTAATAATTAAACGCAGCTTAGTGTATACACGTTCCACTAGCCCACTAGCTACCACTACTGCCACAGTACACTAGCTAAAAGCCACAGACTCCCCACCTAAGCAATAACCAAACGCAGCCTAGTGCATACACGTTCCACCAGCCCACTAGCTATTACTACTGCTACAGTGCACTGGCTAACAGCTACAGACTCCACACTTAAGTAATAACCAAACGCAGCTTAGTGCATGCACGTTCTACCAGCTTACTAGCCACCACCACTGTTACAGTGCACTGGCTAACAGCCACAGACTCCACACTTAAGCAATAACCAAACGCAGCCCAGTGCATGCACGTTCCACGTCTTCTTAATATAGGAATGTTAGATAACCCTGTAAGCCGTCACTTAAACTGGCACAGCCCGATAAAACCTTAATAAAAAGAACAATGTAAGGAGGCAGCACACACAATGCTACGCACTAAGCTAGGAGTGTAAAGACTTAAAGCCCTTACGACTAATCAGTTATTATTTAGTCTTAGTAAACCTGCTTACTTACTAAGCATCTATAAGGTTATTAAGTAGGAGGTGTTTAGTAACAGGGTGCTTAGTCCCTTGCTAAGTAGAACCTTACTAAGTAAGGTACAGAGTACCTTTTAGTTAACTAGTATAGATAGATATCATTGTGCTTAGGATAGCTGTAAGGGACTTCTGGTTCCTCTCGCTAGTATTTAATTATTCATTTATATCTTACTGTTTAAACTTACCTTTATTCATTATAGTGATAACGACTTACAGTAACATTAAATCCCTATCTAAGAGTGCTAACTTAATAAACTGTCTTTGGAACCCCTACTTAGTCTTTAACGTCTTACCATACGTTCTGTCTTAACCTATACCAGTCCTCTTAAAGCCTGTAATAAGTGTAGGTTGTAATAAAAGGTTATTTCTTAATGTAATAAGGCCTTTTTATAATGTAAGAAGGCCTTTTCCTAACGGAAAAAGGTCTTTTTATAATGTAAGAAGGCCTTTTCCTAATGGAAAAAGGTCTTTTCATAGTGCAAGAAGGCCTTTTCCTAACGGAAAAAAGTCTTTTCATAATGCAAGAAGGCTTTTTCCTAACGGAAAAAGGCCTTTTTATAATGTAAGAAGACCTTTTCCTAACGGAAAAAGGTCTTTTCATAATACAGGAAGGTGTAATATCGCCCGTTAGAAAGGACCTTTAAAAGGTAACCTTATAATAGCCCTTATGCTGCTTTTAGTATACTGAGCCTTAAGCACCTTAAGTTGCTAGGTAGCGTATTATTTAAGTTTAACACTTTAATACCTTTTAACACGTACATTATCACATCTCTCAAATTTATTTATTTTAAGTTAGATACTTTTACAGTATAATCTAGAAGTCTAGTAAGTCTGTTTAGTAAACGTTATCACATCTCTTAGATTTATTTATTTTAAGTTAGATACTTTTACAGTATAATCTGGAAGTCTAGTAGGTCTATTTAATGCACGCTATTACATCTCTCAGATTTATTTATTCTAAGTTAGATACTTTTACAGCATAATCTGGAAGTCTAGTAGGTCTAGGTTTATTTAATACACACTATCGCATCTCTTAGATTCATTCATTTTAAGTTAAATACTTTTACAGTATAATTTGGAAGTCTAGTAGGTCTGTTTAGTGCACGTTAAATCCTCTTACTTTAATCCCCAGGAACACTGAAAGCTTAGCCTTATTAAGGCCTTTATACGTTATCTAGCAGATATATTAGGGTTATTTCTTATTACTATATATTTAAATCAGAATTCTTATATTAAGTAACTGTTAGCTTTTAACAAACGTACCTTAGATATTATAGGTTAGGAACTGATTGGACTTCCTTAGGTAAGATTTACGAAGTTTTTAAAGCTTTTTACTACTGTCTTTTACCTAGACTTTTCTTTTTCTAATAGCTTCTAGGTTTTTAACTATCTAGACCTTATCGTTAAAGTTATCGCACTAGTCCTTATTATACGTGTAAGATTTAGTAAAGACTTATTAATATAAGGCTACATACGTGACTCTTTAAGCTGCACCTATTAAGATTAAAGAACCCTATTACCTCCACTAAATATATAGAGAAACTATAATATCCTCTATATAATATATATCCTATTAAAGTAAGTCTTATATTAATAAAGAGGTAGGAGTATAAGGATTCCAATAATGTAAACCGTTTTATAAGTAGGTAATTATCTATAACGTAACAGGCAGTTAAACCCTAAGTTTACTTAAATCATTACTATATTCACAATTCTTTAATAACTACACTCTAATAATTAAACTAAAGGTTATATATTTCATATAGAAGAATACCTTAATCCTCTTTAATTACTCTATTTAATTTTCTAAAAGATCTGAAAAAAGGTAGTAGTATAATTTACAATAGAGGGAAAAAGTATATATTTCATTATATAAATTATAAAGGTTTAATATATAAATTAACTCCTCCTCCTGTCTGCATCTAAATATCCCTAAAACTAATACATATTATAAATAATGTATAAAGAAGCTCTAACTAGAATTTAGATACATTTACATAAGAATTATAAAAGTGTTACGTTATAAAACTTTACAATATAAGCAGATATTAGTGTTCAGGGCACCTTTTAATATGTGCACTAATAGCGCTAAGCAGAGCTTTACTAAAATAATATTATATACACGTTATATATAAAAAGATATAAATAAAAGCTTTACACTATTAGTAAACTAGTTAATTTACTAAAACGACTACTCTAACTAGTTTAGTAACTACAGTTTATCAGATAGTCCTAAAAAAGGTAATAACGTAACATTATCAATCGTTATAACTACGAAAATATAGATAATAGACACCTTATTATTATCCGGAACTAATATTAAAAGATCACCTTAGATTGACTATAAGGGGAAGAAGGTTTTCCAGAAAACGCGAAAAGCTACACACTAACAGATTACTACCGTTAAAGAGCAATATATTAGGCTGCTCTATCAGCAAATTCATATAACTAACACCTATCGCCACAGCTAGCTTAGCAATGTAATATAGTTTGTCCTAAGTTATACGCCACTAAGGAGGAAGCGAGAGCAGCTAAAAGAGAGTAAAACTAACATAACATAGCTAACTAAGTAAGGAGGTAACGTGAAGGCGTTCTTATAAGATTATTAATCAACTACTAGTAACCAGCCCCCTTATAAACACAAATATAGATAACTAACCCAGCTACCAGTATTGCCATAGATAGTAATCTTCCTCTGCTACGCACGCTACTACTAACTCCGCTACTGTATCTAACTACCGTTAATAACTTACCGTAAGGTTACTTTTAGCAACTATTTACTATACTTATTAAGAGAGATAATACTAGTGTAACTAGACTAACAGCACTAATACCAGATCCTGTCCTAGCCAGTTACCCTTATATTAGGTCCTTACTGCTATAGTAACTTATATATAACTAGTTTAGGTTTTCGCTTATAACGCTTACTATTAATAAAAAGGAGGGAAGGAGAGTAACATTAGTGTAGTAACAGGTACACTTCCTAAGTAATATACCTATTACATTATAACCTCTTTAACTAAACGTAATAACTAGCACTAGCTACCTACCTATAATAATTATCTATTGTAATTGTAATATAAGAAGATATAAACTAGTTAACCTGAAATGTTACTGATAGTAACAATTAACATAAATAAATTAGTATTAAAGGGGGTAATTAAGGACCTTTTAGGGAAATATAGGCAGAAGAGATATACTTCCTAGAACTTAAAAAGCCTTTAAATAGCGGCCACTTTAATAACGTCTTCCCTAAGAACGCGCTATAAAACCTCTCCTAGCAGGTTACAGAGCGCGAGACTATAGAGGCAGAACTTACGGTAATATTATATAATTGGCTGTTATTAAGTCCTGCTATACAGCTGTTAATTAAAGTTAAGGATAATAAGGACCTAAGGCGCTAGAAAAATAAAAAAGTTCTTAGTAGTAAGAAAACCCCTAAACTAATTAGTAAAAAGGTGTTATTAAAGGTAATAATAATTAGCTCCTATAATATCTATTTAATAATAATAAGAAACTATAATAGCTTATAACTTAATAACCTGCTATAATAGTAACACCTGTCAGCACTACAGTCACTAACCCTCCTGTTAATAGTAGCTAATATATAAGATAACCGTAACTAAACGGAAGAAAACGATAACTTATCGCAACATTCGTAACTTACCTTACCAGCTACTGGCAACTAACATATAGGCAGGCCGTCATTATCTACCCTACAGCAATCCCACCTTACTTAACACATATTAACCAGTACTTTTAATATCCGCAATATAATAACAGGGGCGAGTACTAAACTGCCCCACTCTTAACTTAACTTACTTACTCTTATTACTACCCAGTAACGCTAATTCCCATCTTTACTACAGCCTCCCCCTTTACTATTAAATAATCTTACACTATAAAGTAGTAACAGAGGTAAGGTTAGGAGTATTAGCTAGGCTAGTAAAGGCAGTAGAAGTGGCAACTTACCAGGGGATAATAGGAGTAGCAGCAGGCTATTACTATTTAGAGGTGATAAGGGTACACTATCTAGCTAAGACTGCAAGGGGGCATTAGAAGCCCGAAGTAACACCTTAAGGTCTCTATCACTTCTATATCCCTCTACACCGTAAAGCAGCGGCAGTTACAGGGTTAGAAACGTTAACCAGGCTAAAAGTAATAACAGGCTATTACTATTTAGCAGTAAGGGTACACTATCCAGCTAAGGTAGCAAGTAATTATTATAAGTCTAAAGTAACGTAGTAAGGTTAATATTAGACTGTTAAGAACTACCCTTACATAGTAATTAAGGCGAAGAGGCAGAGGCTAACATTAAGGACGCAACCCATAGCAGCCTACCAGGATCACCTTACACCTAGCTAACTTACAGGAGGCCACTTTATATATTCTTAACATAACAGTTATAATAACTCTTTACCTGTACTACTAAAATATATAAAGCAGCTGCTAACCCCCTCTCCCTTAAGCACACAACACTCCATTAAGGCAAAGGAGTCTTACTAGATTACAGCTTACTAGTAGATATAACTAATAGGTTGTAACAGTGACTAAGACTATCGCCTACAGCCTAAGGGCAGCCCTAGCAAGATAATTAGAACCTTACTGTAATATTTATAACAGCAGAAGGGGGCTTAATACTAAACGTGCTTAACAGTAGATAACTAGGCCTTACTAAATACCCTCTTAATCTTAACTGTTATGTTACTTTTAAAGGCTATAACAGCCGGAAAGATAAAGACGTGCTAACACGCCTTTACATAACAGTACATTACAGCACTATAACCATTACTACCCTCCTATCACTTATATTTTATAATATTAATAATATATATACGTTTAAGACGTTACTTACTATTATCTGCTAGGAGATCCGCTAGTACTTAGACAGGTATAATAATAAGAATATTATCACTAACGTTTATTTTAATATCCTTATCCTAATAATACCAGACTTGCTGTTAGAGGAATAAGTCCTTATACCGTTATATTACATCTTACATTATAACCTTAAATAAGTAATAAGTTAAGATATAATAAGTATATATATATTCTTTCCCAGGTTATATAAACACCCTATTAACAAAAGGCCGCACGCTAACGTTATCACTAACGATCCAGCCTATAAGCTTATATTAACATTATTATTAAGTAAACAGTACAGCTTATAGTTTAACGCTGTATTAACTCCCGCTATCCTTATAGCTACTTTAATACCTAACGAGAACAGTATAATAATCTACAATGTAAACATTACCTAGTATATCCCATAAAGTCGCCAGGCTGCAGCATATCTCACATACGCACCGGGAGAAGCTAAGACAGCCCGCCCTTAAAGTACAGCTACTAAAGAGGGTAGTAATAACAGTAAAGATTATAATATACCTTAAAGCACAGGGAAGATACAGTATATAAGGCTTACGTTAAGAGGGTAACACTTTAAGGCGTTAATTAATAGTATCTAAGTAAATATTAAAGGTAACTTTAAATATCTTTCCCATTTTAAAGACTTTATTATCTATATTATTTATAAGAACACTAAGCTCCAGTTCATATTATCAGTTAACTATAAAGCAGTAGTAGTAAGTAAAAGGTTTAAACTTACAGCTAATTGGTTCCTAAAGCATTAAGAGACTTACTTTAACTCCCGCTTCTTAAATAACAATAAGATATTCGTTAATTTAAGGAAGCAGACTACTACCGTGCTAACTACCTTATTATATAACGTAATGGATAAGGTAGTAAAGACGTACCTATACTGCACCTGTTACTTAAAGGCAATCCTTAAATCCCAGGAGGAGTAGATTAAAGAGTAAGTTACGTGGGACTTAAAAGATAATAATTATAAGAACAGTAACAGCTTAAGTAGTAAAGAGGAAAGCATACCCCTAAACGAAGAAGGTGAAGTTACCAGTCCTTACCGCTATAAGGCCTCTACATCCCCACCTAGGTCCCCTAGAGAGGGAGCTAATAGGGCTATTAACTAGGTAGCAGTTAGGGTTAGGGTTAGGGTTAGGGTTAGGGTTAGGGTTAGGGTTAGGGTTAGGGTTAGGGTTAGGGTTAG
>Ga0247758_1001717_pt1 | contig 14765 bp, 19 predicted proteins | sample UWRJL156409C4_FD_180950 | JGI IMG/M metagenome (GOLD analysis project Ga0247758, IMG submission 180950) | Plant litter microbial communities from Arlington Agricultural Research Station in Wisconsin, United States - UWRJ-L156-409C-4 | ecosystem: Environmental > Terrestrial > Plant litter >...
CCTGCGCTGGCAACTGGTCCCAGCGGCGCTGCCCCAAGGCGGCCAGGCGTCCAATATGCACCCTATGCCTATCTGTGCAGTCCTGGGAAATTGTAAGGTGGACTCGAAGCGCTTGTCCAGTCCTCGGGGCGCTTTGGCGTCGATGCGATGCTTCGGTAGGCCCCGAAAACCTCTTCTTATTCGGGCCTTTCTTTTGAATGCGCCCTCTCTCCATGGCGTCTGGCAGTATTAACCGATGGTGCAACTGATAGGGACTGAGAATGCGTGAATAAAGGGGTCTTGACACTTTCAATTTGGGGGTGGGATGGTAGGTTCAGGTGCGGGGAAGGGGAAGCCCGAATCTCACAGCACATAAGTGCATGTGGCGAATCGAGGACTGCACAGCCAGCATGCGACCTTTCCAACCGGCCAATGGTTATTTTTTCCGCCTCGTATTTCTATTTCAAGTTCTCGGACGCCCACTAACTCATTCCACTTCCGCCGCAAAGGTTAGCCGACCCAATCTGAATCGTTGAATAAGACCCACACCTCCAGTCCGTGTGGGTCCGATTCGGCCGCCGATCACAGACCCGCACAAGGAGCCAACGCTGCTGACCTACACCAGACTTCTTAGTGGGTTTGGCATGGGAGCGAATAAGAATTTTAATCACGAACGGGTAAAGATTTAATAGCTGTTAAAAAGACACCAAAACTCCAAGTTCCACAACTGCACTACCCAAATCCCTTGCCAAAGTCCTAACCCCTAGTGGTAACTTAAATAAAGCCCCTATTCCCAACCCAACCCAGACCCAGCCATTCATAAACTCATAATACCCATCCCAAACGCCCCCAAAACATAAACTCCAAACCCACTCATGCAAAATACCCCAACCGCTCAACACCTACTCCTTTCCCTCTCCTAACTAGCAGCAATCCTCGCAATCAAAAACTACGGCGCCACCCCCACAGCCTCATCCCCACAAGTCGAATACGCCAACGTAATAATCAGCGACCCATTACACACGGCGTCATCCGCCTCGCAGTACACCTTAAGGCGGCTGGACGGATAATTAACAATCTGCCCATTATTCTACTTGTTCTTAGTGTATCCGAACAACACAACGCCCTTAATCTGCTCGCGGATGGTGGCGGTGGAGTCGCGGATTGCGGCGGCGGTTAGGGCGGCGCCTTGGCTGGGGGATGGGGTTAGTCTTCAGGTTTAAGGTTTCCTAAATAAGTAGGTAGGAAGGTGAGAAAAAAGGAAAAGAGGAAAGGCGTACCTGTATCCGCCTGCGACGATCTTAGCCGAGGGGCACTTGGAGTTGGCGAGGATGAATAGGTTCTTCATCTCGGTAATAGCCACGGCGGTAGTGCCGTCAGTAAGGAAGTTATTAAGGAGTCCGGTGGAGTATTTCCCACCTACTGTCAGAAAGAAAGGGGTTCTGTCCAGAGGCCAGAACTGTCAGAAAGAAGAGTCTGGAAACCACCAGAACAATATATTTGTAACTATTGCCACAGACGCGCAATTGTAGTGTTCCAGGAGTATTACCTCTCCGAAAGTCAAGATGTTTTGATCCCGTCCCCGGCATTCCAAGCCTCGCCGCCGACCGCACTTCTGGCCTTTGTTGGCACTCTGTGCTACGGCCTCACCTGGGCGGGCGGTATCCTCGTCAATCCCGTCATATCCCGTATCGAGCACGGAAACTGGGACTCCACGCCATCGACACGACTTTGGCGTCGAAGGGCCATCACCATCTCCGGCGTGCTCATCGTGTCCATTGGGTTTATTCTTGCGTCGTTCAGCAAGTCCATCTGGCACCTCCTTCTCACCCAGGGATTTGTCGCCGGCATGGGTATGTCGCTGTTATACTTTCCAGTGCTCGCCCCCGCCCCTGAATACTTTGCCAACCACCGTGCTACAGCGATGGGCTTTGTAAGTCCCTCCCCCCTTATTTCACACCATCACTAACAACGAACAACAGTTCCTCGCGGGCGCCGGCGCCGGTGGTCTGATTCTCTCCCCTCTCCTGCGCACCCTCCTCACGACCCTCGGCGGCCGCTGGACTCTTCGAATCTACGCCCGCTTGAGCCTCCTCCTCGCCCTTCCCATCGCCTATTCCGTGCCCCCTAGCCGTTTCGTCATCTCCGCATCCTCGCCCGCCTCTTCCCCTGAAGACAACCCTCGCCGAAACACCCATGTCTCTCGCATCCTTGCCTCCCGAGCGACATTCATCCTCTCCGCCATTGCAGCCTTCCTCCAAGCCGCAGGGGCACAACTGCCATTGTCATTCATCCCGTCCTACACCGTCCGTCTGGGTCTCTCCACATCAAAAGGAGCAAACCTCCTGGCCGCAGCGAATGCTATCAACGCGGTAGCGAGAATCTTCACTGGCTATGTTGGTGACAAACTTGGACGGCAGAACACATTGGTTATGACCCTGCTTCTTGCAGCTGGCAGTGTTTTCGCCTTCTGGCTGGGGAGTGTGCAATCTTCCACCGCGGAACACTCCTCGGGGCTGTGGATAGCATTCATTGTGTTTTATTCGTTTTCTGCCGGGGGGTACTATGCGCTGTTCCTAGCGCTAATAGCGGAGGTGTTTGGAATACGGCAGTATGCGGCAGTGAATGCGTTTATTTTGTTTGTAAGGGGGCTGGGAACCACGTTTGGGAGTCCGGTTGGGGGGCAGTTACTTGGGGGTGGTGGTGCGGGAGAGGGGGTTGGTGCGTATGCGAGGGTTGTGTATTGGGATGGGGCTTTGTTGATGGCAGCTACCGCTTGTTGTGTTGGGGTGAAGTGGGCGGATGGAAAGGGAAAGGGGTGGCGGTGGGTTGCGTGAGGGTGTCATGGTGTCACTCCAGCTGGTGGAATGGCCTTTTTGGCCCATTGACGGTGAGGAAGATGGTAGAGAAGAGGCTTGGAAGAAATTGCTGCTAATGATACACATAGTATGAAATTGGCCACCGTCTACGCCTCTAATTATCCGCTTACGCTATCGAACACGCCACTTTTTCCATGCTTTTCACTCGTCCTTGATCTTCAAGACAGCCTTTCCAAAGTTCTTGCCAGTGAATAAATCCAACAAGCCCTGAGTAGCGTTCTCGAGCCCTTCGGTCACATCGAGCTTGGCCTTGATGCTGCCGTCGGCCAACCACTGATGCATTTTGGTCTGGTGGTCCTCGAGGTAGGCCGCGCCGAAATCCGGGTCCGCCACGATGAAGCCGCGCATGACGAGCCGCTTGTCCACAAGGCAGAGCAGATTCTTGACGCCATCCCAGTCCTTGGGGTCTCGGTTGTACTGTGTGATCTAGACTTTTTGTTAGTACCTTTTTGATGGAAAAAAAGCGACAAAGCAGAAAAGTGGAAAAGGGGGGCAACTAACCATTCCGCAAGCAATAATCCTTCCCCTCTCCTTCAATGACGAAAGCGCCGCATCCAGCTGCTCACCACCGACATTATCAAAATAGATGTCGATTCCTTTTGGTGCCAACCGCGCAAGCGCATCAGCCGCCTTCTCCTTCTTGTAGTTGAACCCCCCATCGAACCCCAGCTCGTCCACGATAAAAGCCAGCTTGTCATCGCTGCCGACAGAGCCGATGACATGCAGCCCCTCGCGCTTCGCAATCTGACCAACCGTCTGCCCAACGGCGCCGGCAGCACTGCTCACGAAGATGGTCTCGCCTGCTTTGGGCTTGCCGATTTCGTAGAGCGAGGACCACGCTGTCAGACCGGCAATGCCCAATGGGCCGAGGAAGAGGCCGAGATCGTGTCCGTGCCAGCCATATGGGTTGGGAAGCATGGTACGGACTTCAGATTCCACACCGGCGGCGTCCAGCACGGCGTACTCAGCAAAGGGGAGGTTGGCTAAGATAAGATCGCCGGCTGCGAAGCCGGGTGCAGATGATTGGATAACTCGGGCAACGGCGTCGTTAGTTACAGGGCCACCAAGGGTGTAGGCGGGTGTGTATGATTCGATTGAAGGATCGCGCATCTTATCGGTGAGGAAGGGATCGAGCGAGGCTTGGAGGATGGAAAGAGTCAGGCCACCTGGCGGAGGGGCAGTGGCAGGGTCGAAGGGGCCGAGGTCGCTGACGACGAGGTCCTCACCGGCAATGGGCAGGCCCGAGGCGGGAACCTTCTTGAAGATGAGGGTTTTGTTGGTGGTCGACATTGTTGTGTTGGGGTTAATGATGATTTCGAAGTCGGTATGCAGATTGGAGAAGTTGGTGTTGTGAAGAAACGATGAAGTTGCAGTGAAGAAATAATGGTTGTTGAGTTGAGGAGGTGAGTTGTAAGTGGTGATGTTCTGGCTGATACTTTCTCAATTGAGCAGCAAGACCGTCTGGTTTATAGACGAAGGACTCGGAACGATTGACACCATTTCATTGATATCATTACTTGCTTCACGCATACCATACATATGTACGGCTTCTTGTCTCACCGGCGCCGGTGCATGTGGGCGAATTGGTAATCTGCTGAATCAACAATGCGTCCTCCGTTATGGCATGTTGAACATGATGGTGGGGCGACTTTCGGCACCGCTCCTTGAATGGTCGGGCTCCGCGGACGGCCGTGGGTGACGGGCCGCGGCTTGTGCCGTTTCCGTTCACGCGTGGCACCATGCAGGCCGGGAACCTATTGCTCCGCCCCCGTGAATGTCCCACCGCCTCCAATCCAGTTCTCCCGCTCCCATTGAACGTTGCACAAATCTGCAGCGCGTTTGTCCGGTAGTTGTTTTACCATTGACATGGAGTCAGCAACTCTATGATATAATGTTACTCAGGTATATGTTCTTTCTGTTAAGAAAAGGTTTCCCTACTTAGGTTCTTCGTAGAACTACTTCTTCTGGAGTTCCCGTGACGGCATTTCGGCTGATGACTTCTATTGGTTGAAGTCCTGATTCTGAAACCAACCCCCTTCACTCATTCAACATGACGAATCACATGACTACCCCGTTTCAGCTGTTTCCCTTGAACTCAGCCCCCACAGCTGCCTAAGCTCACGTCGCATCTGTCTAGAACCCATCATCACGGTCCGTGACTACAGTCAGCCATGACTGCAGATATTTTCTGTCGTGTGTGTGGGAACCCCCAATACGGCAAATTCGACACTCCTACGGGTGTCGACGAAGATGACTACTTCTACCCGTTACAGGTGAGTTTACGGGAAACTTGTACTCCAGCTGCAAGGACCAGCGGGGTCCACGCTTAGGCTTTTCAGAGTTTGGCTGTTGTAACTTCGCTCTCGCCCTGCTATATTTGGGATTCTCTCTCGCGCGCTGGAAGAATTTTTCATAAACTACCACTGCACTAAAAAGCACGAAACGTTCATTATTTCTATGTAGTGGGAATTGCTGTGATATTTGACGTGTCAAAAACACAGCACACGGGAATTAGGTGAGGTTAATAGGGTTGTACTTGCGTAATTGTATTGCTTGGGTGATATATGTTGTGGTTCTGGCCTGCAGGCAGGACCTCCTTCTTTTATCGACCTATCTGTAGGATTCACATTGTGTCCTCTCAGTGCCTCGGCCTTAATAGTGCTCTGGTAGTGCCAAACATCTAGTCAGCTCCGCTAGCGAGATGCCCAAGGCCCCAGAGCCCCATTTGTTTTTAACAGATTGCCTGTGATGGATTGGCTCAGAGGAGTGAAACACAGGCTGGGATGGGGATGGATACCCGTCCTGCGGTTGCAACCGTGAGGATGGTGTAGGGGCCGGTAGCGGACCCGGTGAAGCTGGTGGCGGTTGGGCTGGGCTGTAGCAGGGATAGTGGAAGGATTGCCTGTGGCGCGGGCCGACGCTAGAAGAAAGGGTCGGACCGTACCGGGTTTGGCCAGCCCTCTGGACTTGTTTCTGTGCTTGTACAATTGCTGGTATGATCGGCATTTGTTGGCCTGTTGCGCGCACCATCGTATCCCCAGTGGGAAGCGGCAACAATGGAGCCTGTGTTGGCTCTTTGGGTGCTCTCTTCGCCTCTGTAGCACCAAATGAGAGCCCTGGAGTCCATCGTAAACTAAAGGGCTCTTCAAGTCCTTTGTTGGATTACAATACCATGTTTAGAGACAATGCCCGCTGCGCAATCTCGAGGGCGTTTGACGCCTCTGCACCTGGTGAATCGTCGACGCTATCGAGGTCACCCTCATCAGCGCCGAGTGAACCTGTAGGCTTTGGGATGTCATAACTGACGTGCTCTCTGCGCGCGGCCTGGAGTGGTGCATCTTGGCTGGTAGTGCTGCCGGTCTTCAACCTCCTGGACTCAGACAGAAGGCCTTCAGCAACGGGACGGGAATCCCCAAAAAACTGAGGATCGGATACAACACACAAACTATCCAGCTTCATGTTCTCTAGAACAGGGCCCTGAGCAGGTAAAGTTGCCGGAGCAGCGCCAGAAAAGGCGGTGAGCCCCAGCAGAAGTCCGCCGTGTGTGCCAATTTGTGCTACCACATCCGGCTGCTCTTGGTCCGTGTCCTCAAGATTTTGTGTGTCCAGGGGTCCATCCTTCCTAGCTTGCTCATCTTAGTCACTTCTCTCGTAAGTCAAGTCTTGTTAAGAGGTGACCTCCTCCCCAGGGCCTGGGTCACCCAAGCAAGGGCCACCGTCTACAGGGGCGGCCATGTTCGGCTCTCCGCGCGAATTGTGTGAGTAAACCCCATGTAGTGCCGCTGCAGCCACAGACACTCCTTACATCTGCACTTCCGAGATAAGCGGGCAGACCTGGCTCCGCGGCTGTCTGCTGGGAACTCTAACCTGTATCTCGTCCTCGATTCTTTCGTCATCTTCCTGCGCACCAGAACCGTGCTTGCCGGCGCCACCCTCTGCATCGTCAATTACCGACGTGCCATCGTCGTCCTGGTCATCTTCATCTTCGCCCTCGCCGTTTCCGTCCTCCTGATCATCTTGATCCGTGCCTGGGGTAGCGCCGTGGGACGGACTGGTGGACGCGGACACGCGTCTATTCCAAGTACTGCTCTGTATTTCGTTCTCAGTCTCTGCGCTGTCTTCCTGTGCATTCACGCCCCGGTTATCTTTATTTTAGCTAGCCTAGTCTACTGTTAGAATATTACTGTGGCCCGAGTTTGTTACTTGGATATCTAGCTACTGGTATCCTGTTAGTCATTAGGAAAGGAGCTGACAGCAGTAATTAAAGTAAGTAACTAACCTCTGCCTTTATCACTCTCTTCTTCTATATTAATCCCTCCTAGAATTATAACACTTAACATCCTTGCTCTTCTGAGCAAAATCTAAGCATTCTTAAAACCCCTACTCTGCTAACATTCAGGATCGTTAACATTGAATGGTTGCAAATCCTTAGACAACACCCAGCCTAGATTATAAGGAATTACTAAGTTATCTTTCAATAATAGATCTACTAAGTCGTTAAGGTACATTATAGGAAATTTCCTATCACAGGCCTTTAGGCCGCCATCCTTCTAACTACTTATTAAGTAGAAGATGCGCTCTCCGTATCAGCGGTAGCATATCAGTGCCTTTTCTTATTTATTGACTCGGGGCGTTTGTTCAGGACGACCCTGTCGTTCTTTTTTTGGGCTCTGTATGTAATATTACTGTAGCCGCTTATGTACATAGCGATGCGTTCTCTGGCGCGTGCCACCGTCAAAAAGGGGCCACGCCGCACGGTTCTTTGAACCGCGCTTCTTTCAACAATCATCAATCCGACGATTTTCACCACGAAGACCTCTTATTAAAAGCCTAGTAACATTCTGGCCTTTCGATCGAAGGAAGATAACTTAATTCACGGTTATGTTTCCTTTATTGTTCTATGCTAAGCTCCGTTTTATGCTAGGCTCCGTTACATACTAGGTTTTGTTCTATATTAGGTACGTGTTTGTTTTCTACATCAGTTACATTTATGTTCCTTCGATTAGAGGACCAGTAGTCTGGGAGTCGGCCTTCCAGGCCGACCATAACGTTCTTTAAGTGTGGTTCTCTTTATAGTTTCTTCCCTATTACGTCACTACATTAGTTTATTATTTTATTTTAGATATGTTGCTTATAACGCCTAAGGTTCTAAAGCTACTAAGTGGTAGTATTAGGGTTACGTAGCAGCTATTTCTATATTACTATACATAGTATAATCTACTTACAGTAAGGTTAATAACTTATTTAAACGGCCTCTTCCTTTAATGTCGCTACTGCAGATTAGTTATACTCATTATTACGACCTGCTCTTAACGAGAGCTTAAGGGGGGGTCTGGATAAGATAAGACAGAGCGTATGGCAAGACGCTAAGCTTAAGGGGTGATTTAAAGACGGCTTATTAAGCTAGCACTTCTAAACGAGAGTATATTGTCACTATAGGTCGCTATCACTATAATGCACAGAGGGAAGTCTAAACAGTAAGATATAAATAAATAATGTAATATTAGTGTGAGGAACTAGAAGTCCCTTATAGCTATTATAATTACGATAATATCTATCTATATTAGCTAATTAAAAGGTACTTTATACCTTACTTATAATGTTATAAGTGCTTATAGAATAAGCACTCTACATTACGTAAGCGTTTTACTTATAAGGTTTCCTCTGCTTATACTGTAAGCACGTGGCATACTGTAAGCACTTTCTTATTAGCTGTAGGGGCTTTAAGTCTTTACACCCCTGAGTTAGTATATAATACCGTATATACTGTCTCCCCGCACTGCTCCTTTTACGGGAGATTTATCGGGCTGCGCTGGCTTAAGTGACGGCCTGTAAGGTCGTCACATAATTCCTCTTCTTTAACGTTCTTTTCCTATAAAGAACTTAAAGAGTAAGTTCTCCTTTCTACCTCTCCACTATGTAATAAGTGGCCGGCTCCTAAGTCTTAAAACAGGATTAGGGTAAAAGTACTGTTAATTTTTAGCCCTAGTTGCCCTGTGGGCAACTGCTGTAAGCAGTTGCCTTCTACTGCCGCGTACCCTGCAGCCACGACTCGCACTGCGGAGCCGAACCTTCTTGAAGGCTCCAGGGCCCACAGGGCCCCTGTTAAGCTTTGAAAGCTCTGGAATTTTAAGCTCCACTGCTCTAACTCACTGTGGGGCAAGCTTTACAGAGTCTTCCGGAATTGTTTTAGTAATAGAAGGCTCTGGAATTCTTCCAAAGCCTCCTATAGCTTATAATAGGCTTTAAACTCTCCTGTATGTAGTCTTCTTTAAGTAAGCAAATTCTCTCGTCAGTAGTCATAACAGCTCAGTGAGTTGCAACTTACTAAGCTCTGCAACCCAGTTGTTTTATAATGATTATACAGAGGTACTACCTACTGTAAGTTAACTGTAACTGCTTTATAGGCACTGTATTACAGGTCTGTGCTTCGCTTCCCTTAGCAACTTACTAAGCTCTGCTATTATATAGCAACACTGTACACTAACGTAGTGCGTTGCATTCCTCTTTGTAGCTATAGTATTATATAGCTCTACAGGTACTGTATTACAGGCCTGCTAAAGCAAGCCACTCTACTCAATTCCAGTCATTACACAAGGCACTGCCTTCCGGATCCTCTTGTTTCCAGCGTTAATATTCGCTGTAACACCCTTATTTACAGTGGCACTGCCCTGTAATTCAGGCATTTGTTTGCGTCCTACAGTGCCTACGGCACTGTAGTATGGCTTGGACCAATACGCACTTCTTCTTCTGAGCTATAGCTGCTGTACTATAGCCCTGTGGGTTCCTGAAGTTTAACAGATGGAAGTCTAAATAATAAGATATAAATGAATAATGTAATACTAACGTAAGGAACTAAGAGCTCCTTACAGCTATTATAGTCACAATAATATCTATCTATGCTAGTTAACTAAAAGGTACTTTATACTTTACTTATAATGTTATAAGTGCTTGTGGAACGAGCACTCCGCATTACGTAAGCGTTTTACTTATAAAGCTTCCTCTGCTTGTATTACAAGCACTTAGCATGCTGCGAGCACTTCCTCATTAGCTGTAGGGGCTTCGGGTCTTTGCACCCCTGGCCCAGTGCGCAGTACCGTGTGTACTGTCTCCCCGCACTGCTCCTTCTGCAGGGGATTCGTCAGGCCGCGCCGGCTCAAGTGACAGCCTGCAATGTCGTCATACCTATATGGGGATCTTAATAAGTCTCTCACTACTAACTATAATCCTCATTACAGTCTTTAGCATTAATTGATTCCTAACGTTAACTGTACACCTGATCAGTAAATCCCCTATAGAGAATATATCCCGCCTTAATAGCCTAATTAAATACATTATTATTACGTTTTACCTTATCCTTATTATAACCTAGAATGTGAAACCTGAGTTCTTAAACGGTTATAGCCCAGTCCCTGGGAAGCTAACTGTACTTTACACTGTTAAGATAGTTCGCGCCCCCCTAAAGCACATTCTGTCCAAAGTAAGGGTTACACTTTTCACAGCAAAGGATAAACCAGTTGCCGCTGTCCTAGGGGTGTTTAATAATTATATGTCTGTACTTAGGATATCCGTTACCGTAAATATTTTTAAACGAGACTATCCGATTATTATGCCTAGACTGTTTCGGTGGTCAGCGGTTAGCATCCCTATCATCTTCGTCATCGTCACCAGCGTTACGCCTTTGCTTGCCCTGTCCGTCTGCAGCGGGAGGAGCCGGTAGACCATAGAACCTTATTTATCGGCGTTAAGAACTCGTTCGCTATAGCGGAGAGGATGGAGCTGCGGCGGTGGACCCCATGCGAGGTTCTTTGTCCGTGCTTGCGGGTTGTGCCCTTGCAGTTAATCGCCTCACCCAGTTCGATCGCCTCGGCTGCGCATCCTGAGGGTCCTGCACTTGATCGTCCTCAGTCTCATGCGGTGTGTGGCGGGTCGATGCAGCAGCCGGCACGAGTAGAGCAGCAGCAGCGACACTCGAAGGCTCAACAACCGGGACAGGCGGCACCTACTAGATGTTAGACACCCTGCTCGAGATGGAGACCAGCATATGGCAAGGGAACCTGCTTACTCAGTTCACTCGGCGCAGACTTCCAAAAAGGATTGCAATCTTCCAGCACCTCGTTCAGTTTGCGCATCAAAGCGTCATACTTAGCCTCCAACAGTCTTTCCTTGTCAGTATCCACGGCGTTTTCAAGCTCGAGCCCTCGCAGCTTCTGCTCGATCTTTTGCATCGCCTGCTCCAGCTTGCGTATCTCCTGCTAAGTGGCTCGTATGTCTTCTTCCCGCGTCTTTATCACGTCCACAAGCGCCTTCCTCTTTTACTCCAACTTAAACTGCCCCGGCGAGCTGCGCTTCGGATACGCGTTACTTAAGCGTGTGGTGTACGGATCGACGTATGTCCCCTGCGATTTCATCCAGAGATTCGCTCTCAGCACAGGCGGCATTATTGCCGTTCATCTTCGTCGGGCTTCTCAACCACAAGGCCGCAGGTGGTTCACTGTCGTCAATGCGGGGCGCTGAGAAGAAGTGGATCTTGTAACCATGTAGCGTTATCACGTGCTGACGCCTCCATCACACCGCCCGGCGAGTGGTCATCACATCGATGTCTCAGCGGCGCCTCGCCCGATTGGCCAGTGCAAAGAGGAGAGCTGATCGTGTCGGAAAATGCTGTTACGATCCACGCGCCGAGCACACTGTCTCATCCTTCCATCCACATATCTTGTCCGGCTTATTATTTGAAACGGGCTTTTTATTTTTTTGCTCGAGTCTTTGGTTTGCTGCGGGAGGGAGTGGAGAGAATCTGGAATGTCATCTCGGCGTTGTCAATTGAAACGCGAATATGCTCGCTCGCGGGGGCCAGCCGTGGCTGCCTCATGCCGTGCCAAGCCCGCTAAGATCCCCGTCCGTGTTACCCCTTTATAGCAAAACACCACAGGGATAACATGGTTCAGGAGTGCACTCGGTCAGGTTTGTGACTATCACCCGATAAGAAAATGGAAAGAAGAACCAATAAACGATGCCTATGATGCCCGCGACAATCACAACAGCCTCTCCTAAACTGCGCCTCTTCGCACAAGCACGACTTGGCTTTCGAAAGCCGACCCACCAACGACCGCAAGATGGTCGCCGTCAATGCTGGCTGCTAGAGGTGTAAGCACCTCAACGATTCGCCAATCAAGCCCGGGCAGTTGGATGAAGAATTCTTCGGTCGTTTGCTCAAAAGTGTGAATGACGACAATTCCATCGTCTTCCGTGGTCCGAACCACGCCTTGCCAACCTCTTGGGTGACGCCAGCTGGGTCCGATATCGCCTTTGATCCGACTCTTGCCATGCTTGATGGCCGGAACGGCTTTCCGGTAGAGCTCAACTGCATTCTTCACCAAGGAGAGTTGGCTTTCATCGAGGTCAAGGATATCGCCAGACAGACACATCCGCCCCAGGAACGTCGCTGCCAGACTATAGTTCATTCGCTGAACAGAGTCGTCTCGGCGCAGGACAGCCCAGATTTGCGACTGCCGGGGTAGCATCAGCCGGTGAAGCGCCGCGGCGATGATAGGTGTCTCGACTGTCTCGTGCGCGTCCGAGTAGCTGCTCATGGCGGTGCGCTGGAGGAACGACGCCTCCATGCGGTGTCCGCCAGCTGAAACGAGCTCGATTACCAGATCGGGCAGCGACGCCCTGATCCGATCGAACATCGCATGGGTACCTTCGCCCTGGCGTCGCAGCCCCTCTCCCAGCCCGTCGGGATGGTCGACGCCGATGCCCAGCGTTTCGCTGTAGTCGATCTTAACATAACCGAACCCAGCTTCACCAAGCATCCCAATGACCCGGTCGTCGATGTACGCCTTCACAAATGGATCGTGCAAGTTCCAGGCTCGACGGTGTCCCAGTGTCAGTACTTTTCCGTCTCTGGCTAGCATGTGGCCAGTTTCACTTGCGAACGCGTCCGAGTCTTTGGCCACATGCTCCGGCTCCATCCAGATACCCGGAACAAGCCCACGTTTCCTGATTGCTGCCGCCACACCAGTCAGTCCGTTGGGGAATCGACTTGGATGTGCGCGCCAGTCGCCCAGGGCCGTCGCCCAGTTGGCACCAGATTCCATCGGCATGTACCAACCAGCGTCGATGACCAGGTAGCGGACACCGAGCGGCGCGATCCTGTCGGCAGCCGCGAGCAGCTGATCTTCGCGGGGCTCTCCCCAACTTGTGCAGTAGTCGTTGTAAACGACCGGGAGTTCTTGTTCCATCACCGGCTGAGCTTCCACGGCGGGGACATCGACACTGATCAATCGATTGCAGGCTTCATCCACCGATCCGGCCACGCATGTCAGCCAAGCCCGCGGGGTGGTAAATGACTGGCCGGGCTCGATTGTCTTGGTCCAGTGACCAAACTCTCGGTCTGCCAGACCCCCGGCGAGAACCAGATCGTCAAATCGCCGGCCCAGCTCCATCTGCCAGCTCGTAGGCACCGCCAGCCGCGCGCCCCAGACCACGTTCGCTTCCGTGTCCTCGACCAGCGCGGTGGGGAACCACCCCCGCACCGGCATCGACCCGACCTGCCCAAACCGCTCCGAGAAGTTCATGTTGCCAGCCCAGGATCTCTCGAGGTGGAGCTGCTCGATCGACTCCGTCACCATGCGTCCCTCGGCTGACCAGACGGACCGAAACCGGTGAGCGCGGAGGCGGCAGGATGCGTCATCGGTGGCGTAGGGGGTGATGCCGCTCAGAGAGAACGATGTCAACAGCTCCAGCCGAACTGGGGCGGAGGAGCGGTTCTCGAAGACGGTCTCGCTCTGGACCGTAAGCCCCCGGAAGCCGGGAGACAGACGGTGTTCGATTTGCAGTCCGGAGTCTTCGTGCAGCGCTGTTACTACGGTGCCATTCTCCACGCGTTGATCGAGAAGCCGGAACCGGTCGATAGAAGATGACCACAGCATGGTGCGGCCCGGGCCGAGCTGTGGCGGCTCGTCGTCGCCCGAGATCTTGACGTGCACCAGCGGCTCGACAACCACGGCCGGCCTGGCCCTCGAGTGGCTGCGAACCCAGCTCTCGTTCGCTACGGTTGGGCGCCGCTGAGCGAGGTTGCTCATCGCAGTGGGATACAGCCATAGTCCGACGTGTCCGGCTGAATCGGTCAAGTACCGGGCTGTCATGTCGCCGAGAACATGCTCGGATAAGATGGAGAGATCGCCGACCATGATGAATTCCGTGCAGATGTTGTGTAGAAAACGGCTGCAATTACTTCCCCTGTGGCGAAGTGGTAAAAAACAAGACTCCGAAGTCGGTCAAGTGCGGCGTGGAGGGGTGAATTGTCAATCGTTCCCGGCACCCCACGTTCTTATCTACCCCTCACCTCGCTCCTCGAATATCTTTCATGCAGCCCGATCTAGTCAAGGACGGGCATTGCTGGGTTAGGGTTTATTTTTCTTGTGAAGTTGATAGCAAAACCGCTTACCTGCTTCTCAATTTCCCGGCCAAGTGAATTCGCGCTTTTTGGGGCGACCACTTCCGCTGGTACAACACACTTGGTGAGTTCTAGTAGGCTAGCCTAGCTATAATGCCTGTACATATTTAGAGGCTGGAGAATTACCTGATATATTTATTTTTAGTTTAATTATTATTATTTCTTAATGTTATAGTAATATAAGTGTAGAGAGTTGTAATAAGGCAGTAAAAAGTGCGCTAAGAGCTTATATACACCACTTACTCTTATATGTTAAAATTTAATAATAACTATTAGAATGGTTGTGTTGGTTTCTAGCCCCAGTGGGTCCACTGGGTCGGCGCACTGCGCCGAACCCTCTGGAACCCCCTGGAATCAGGGGGTGAAACCCCCTGAATTCCAGTTGCCACAGCGGAGCTGTGGAAGCCTCTGGAACCCAGTGAGTCATACAAGCACTTACGTGGCCT
>Ga0247758_1001718_pt1 | contig 14752 bp, 11 predicted proteins | sample UWRJL156409C4_FD_180950 | JGI IMG/M metagenome (GOLD analysis project Ga0247758, IMG submission 180950) | Plant litter microbial communities from Arlington Agricultural Research Station in Wisconsin, United States - UWRJ-L156-409C-4 | ecosystem: Environmental > Terrestrial > Plant litter >...
ACATTGTAAGACATATCGGAAAACAGGGGCAACAAGGCATCAAGCTAAACTCAATGCTATAGGCGTACAGGGACGATGATTTAAAGGGCAAGGGCGAGCCATCTTTCACCATTGAAAAAGATAAGGGCAAACAAGTCAACAGAAAGCCCGTTCCAGTTGGGTATTCCGGCGCACAAGAATACGAAATGCAATCCACCACCAATGGTCACTCCAAACAGAATTCTCTCCTTGCACGCCAGCGTAGCATGAGCAACACAGAACAGGCACCCCCTCCGCCACCGAAAGACTATCACAATGCTTATTCGGGCGACTATTCCCCCGGCGGCAATCTCAATCGAAGCAACACAACAGGCAAGAGCCTCTCACAGATGATTAAGCGTCGCTTTGAAAGCTTGCGGCGAAGGAAGCCAACCGAGGGGAGGGCATACTAGGTGACTGTCATAAGACGGCGAGTTGTATAGGTACTCTGTGTGGATTATTATTTTCACTGTTTGTTCATTTCGCCTCTTTTGTTTTGTTGCTTCGTAAACTAGAAACAATTTCTATATAGGACGGGTTTTGCTTTAAATATAGTTTTAGGTGACTCTTGACTTCCCGGCGTTGTTTTAGACACCAGATGCAATTGGGTGATAGATGGGTAGTCAAGTAGTCAGATACAGTAGTCGCGTCGAATTGACGCATCAAAAAGGCCGCGTGAACTCTTGCATTTGTGAGTTGATGTCAGTATTAGGGGCATCACAACACCAGCTTGGCTTTAGCCATGTTCTCCTGCCCACGACAGAGACGCTCCGGAACTGGCATGGCATTCCCACCACATACAGGGAGCGATTCAGCTTTGGTTGCATCTCAATGGGACTTGCACAGCAACCAACTCATCTGTGGACACAGAGATACTTTTCGGTCTTCTACATGTCCGCTTGCCTTTGAGATGTTGTGAGGTCTCATCTTTTCCCATGGAGTTGGCAAATTGCAGATACACCTAGGTTCCGGTACCAAGCTATGATTCAACGATCTCCGCACCGATTACTTTCTTATTTATCCATGCCACCTACTAGCACGATGAGGGAGCCCGGACGGGCAATCGAGGTCGCGGGGATGATGGAACATACATCCACGTCGACAAGTTTCGCCGCGGTCAACACTGCGAAGTTGATTCGCCCGTGGAGCAACACGTGCTGTGTCAGGGACACTTTGCAACACAATCTGCAGGAGCACCCCTATCACCAGTACGGCCTGCATACCTACTCTATAGCATGGCTTGCATTTTTGGCGAACTGTCATGTTGACTGTATTGACTGATGCCTACGCAGGGGATCCTCGCACCATGGCACCTGAGTAACACAGAAAGGAAGGCAGCCAATCCTCTTGGAAACAACGAGGCTTGACAGGATCTGAATCAAAAGTCTGCTGATGCCCTGAATACCATCCACGATAACCGGAAATCAATCCCTGTGGCGGTTCAGCGCTAGCGGCGTGTTTATCGACCCTCCTGGTAGAGTTCTCGGAGGATATCTCACTGAAGCAACAACGAAGTTGTTCCCTGAACTTGAATAGACAGGTGAGTAACTACCTAAGGTAGGGGAACAGGAAGAAGGTTGAGAGCCAGAGAAATCACGCCCATGCTCCGATGCTCTGGGTCTCAATGTCGGTTGGCCCATCTGAATGCACGTCAACAGGAGCCGCAGAACAAGGGCAATGGTTCATGTTGCTCACGATGCAGCAGGCAGTATTCCACCGCGTGGTGGTACCAAAACGGGCTGGCGTAGGCGTGGCGGAGCATCGGAGCAATTATGCTTGAAATAGACCTCTGTGGTTGGCTGGGGCGCCTGGATATATGCCGCGTCCTGTAGTTTGGCGGCAGTCATGCTTCGGATGGAGGGTAAACAATCAATCAAGGAAAACTGGGGCTCCAGCTGCAATTTGGTCGTGGCTGGGAAAATGTCACTCGCTGCTGCTGTAACACGAACATTGGGGCAGTGGGGGTTGATGTTCTCTGGAGCCTGCATCTCTTGAGTGAAGCTGGGAAGGGAGTAATCTTCCCGATATTGGGGTTTTGACGTCTATCATGACTCAGCTGAAACAGCTTCACTGGCGCTGCGTGGAGTGGGAGTTCCCGCCGGTGTGCAGATTGAGTGGGAAGTTGCGACGGCCAGTCGAGTCGATCGGGTGGAAATCAACAGCGTGTTAGGGTTGCCGCCTAAGTGGCGTCGAGTCTTTAACACCCGTCAGTAAGCATTCGCAACATCTTCACAGCCTCTTGTTCGTGCCCGCCATTTTATGAAACCTTACCGTCTAGAGGAAGTCTGGACCATCGGATGAAGCTGTTGGGACACCGACGTGGCCCGTAGTAGGCGAACTGCCGGCATCGCGATTTGCTCCATTCTCATTCTTCCTCGCTTTTCGGTACCAGGCATCGAAATTCACCACTCACGAGGGTGGGTATCTCGGAATCTCAACATGTCATGCCAGGCGCTAGCTCCTGCTCCTGCCCGGCCCGCGACACGGGGAGAGGGCACGCGAATTGGAATCACGCCTGCCTGGTCAGTGAATGGCCCCCGAACGCGGGATTTTGCCAACGCTATCCTTACAATGTATGGGGTTTGTGGTCGCGTCAGCGTTGGTGCTATTGGGGTCCGGGGCGTACCAGAATGATCACCAAAGCACCAGACTGCTTCACTCGCGGGCGCAACGGAAAGCGAGGCACAAAATAGCACCTTGGCCAATAGCCGATCCAATTGCGGTAAAATACATGTAGACATGTAGACGCAACCCTCTGGGTCCGGAGGTTCTCGGTGGACAAGCTGTACTACCGTCCTGCCAACCAACCGCGCCGCTCCTCGCCCCCCAGCTCCCCCCAACCTGCACCCGCACATCATGCAGGGTATGTCGTCCACGCCACACTCGGCGGAAAAGTCGCTCTCGCGGCGCCCTCGCTATACTTGGGGCCAGGCATTCTTACGTCCACTCGCCTGAGGATCTGGCTCACTCACTTCTCAAGATGGGCGAAGTCGCCGAGGAGGGAGTGGGGATGGGCAGCCGAATGCAGCACGCACACTGTTTGACTGCAGAGTACTTGCCGAGAATTGCGTCGCATTCCGCCGCCGCCGCTGGCATGCGGAGTGTTAATACTCGCCCACGTCCGCCGTGGATAGCTGTGTTGCCCTTCCAGTCATGTTCTCGACACCAGTGCCGTATTACCTAGGATATCACGCAACCAGCCCAGCCTCTTGATACATGTAACTCATCTTCCTCAGTACCGGACTTGCTAGAGTCGAGACAGCACCATGTTGTCCCGGCCAAGCTTCAGCATCCGGAGGCTGATCTCCCCACGAAGAACCGATCACCCGGGAGACGATGGCGGCCTACAGAGGACCTATGATGCTCAGGATAGTACCAGAGATTCGACCGACGGACTTAGGAACAAAACATGGCCGAAGGGAAACAGGAAAGGGCCCATCCCTACGATCGATATCAGGCGATCAGAGGATATCCACCGAATCCTGGTATTGCCCCCCTTGCCCGACACCCCCAAGTCGTGGACGGGTTCGATCTCCACTTGCGAGGACGACGGCAAGAGCTTCACCAGTCCCAGAAGCTCACCAACTCCGCCGACGGAAAAGCAGTTCCCAGGGAGCCCTAACAGGACGCCACAGAGGAGTCCCCAGCGAAGTCCTCTTCTTACCCCGAAGCAGGCCGAGTTCTCTCAGCGTATCCGCAGTCGGAGTCTAGGCCCGTCAAGCCCAACCCCTTTTCTCCCCCATTCACCGCCGTCCTCCCCCGAATCTCAGCCATGTGAAGATGCAGAGTCCCCTATATGTCCCATGGACATTGCGGACGCGTATTTCTCTGCCCCACGGACCAAGAAAACACAACGTGCTGCTGAGGGTCAGAGTACGGGGAGAGTCGGCCGTTCAAGATCAAGGGGCTACTCAGATGATGTGCAGCGGCTCATCCGGGAGACCGACGAAGCATTCAAATTACGTCACTCGTTTTCTGCCCCAAGAATCCCTTCGCCGGAAACCCCTAGGGGACCGACGGCTGCCAATGGAGCGGCATCGGCAAGATCGGCCCCGTTGGTACGTAGGACGTCACAAAGAAGCGTCCGTTCGTCGACGAGATCCACAAAGGCGCCAACAAAGTCGTCCCTGAAGATACCACTTATAGCAACACCTGCCGCGTTTGCCTCAATTTCGAAGACAAAGAAGAAGCAGGTAAAAAGGTTCAGTCGGAGGCCACGCGGAGGGGCAGCGATACCGATCTCGAGGTGGACACTGACGGAGAGCGCGAGGGATCTGTTCAACATTCGTATCTTTAACAAGATCGAAGCAGATGAGATGCTACCGGAAAGCGTATTGCGTGAAATTAGGATGAGCAGAGCTACACAAGCAAGACTTGCAAAACACACCGAGACAGAAGGTATCGACATCGATGAGAGTCCTACACAGCCCAACGCCATGTTTATCAATGAGTCACCACCGCCAATATGGCCAAAATGGGAAGATGAAGCCAGAGAACCAGCGGCGGTGATGGTCAGACCCCACTCATCCGCATCTGATCGAGGAGAAACCCCCAAGGACGGCGCACCAACAGACGAGGGACAGCAAGAAAGCCCCGTAGATGTTGTCGCCGCATACATGGATGAGGAGGAAACCTTTCCTGCTGTCACGGCAGGGGATGATCAGCAGACACCTTCTGCTAAGGTCAACTCAACGAAGAACACCCATCGCCGCCCCCCGAAAAAGCGTGTTCCGCTTCCGACCATCCCCGAGATCATCGCCAGCGGCGCCGAGAATACTTTCCTATCTCCCACATCGCGGCGAAGAGGGACCAACCCCATTCCTCGCCTTAACACCGACGATTATACGTACCTGCCAGCGACCCCCTTTACTCTCACTGCGCCAGTCTTCCGCCACGGCCCCATTCGCCTCGCCAAACCCATTGGACAGCTTGCCGCCGCGGTTGACGACACCCTCGACTGGACTGCCTTCCAGATGGCCATTCTCGGCGGTGCCGGTGACTTCTTCGGCGAAGCTACCGACTACTCGCGTCCGTCCGACGCCGAGCTCGATGAGCGGGAAGGAATGGCGGCCTGGTTCGCTGAATTTGGCTTTGAAGGCTCGGGCGCCCTCGTCCCAGCCGCCGAAGCCCTGCGTCTGTACCGCGTTGAAGCTGCCGCCGCATCACCGGCAACGCCTTCCACTCCAGTGGATATACCAGGATCAACACCCTTGCCTCCGAGCGTGGTCATCACCGCAGCAGAAAGTACAACCTTTCCTCCGCGTAGGTCGAGTCTGGTCACGAGGGTGGATCCGCCACCGCTGCCGTTCCCCGGGAATTACATGATCTCAGCGAACGGAATCGGTGCCGGACAGGAGGGCGTCGGCGGGTGGCTGCAGTTTCCGCCCCCGCCACAGTATCAAAGCAGGAGGAGCTATGTCGCTCCCAACTCGCGGCCGCGGAGCCTCGGGGGCGTGCCGATGTTGGACGGACTGGGTATCGATAATCCTTTGAAGGAAAGGCGAGTCAGCACCGAGAGCGAGATAAGCCTTCCGCAGAGCCCAATGCTGGACCTGGTTGTGAGTCGCGATTCGGGGGGCAATGAATACGTGGTGCCCATGGGGTTTAATTTGGGGCATGATCTGGGGGACTTTCTGAGATGGGAGGCCGAGCATGTTTTTGGAGGGGGTTATTACGATCCGGATCAGGTGTAATTGGGGGTGTAATGTGAGATACCTATATAAGATACATATACGTGGGATACAGGATGGAGTACATAAACGTGGCTTGAGCAGAGGCACATGACTACAGCGCTGGTAGCGTGTGGTGTGGTGTGTAAATAAAGACTACGAAGACATTGCCATATCCAAAAAAGGAAGTTAAGTGACTTGGTTCAACGTGAAGCATGTCTCTGTAATCGAATTCCGGCTCATAGTGCGGTATGTGTAAGACTAATGGGGCGACCAGTCAGCATCTAACAACGTTGTATGGTGGTTTCGAAACAGGGGCACTTGATTTTCAGTCCACCCAAGTCATCGTCGGTGTGCCTTTGGCATGGCTGGCAATAAAGTATAATGACTTGGATACAATTCACAGATCATCGAGCGCGGCATACTCTGAAATCTGACAACTTCAGCGAACCTATGTATTACAAAGGTAGATATCTGTTATCCTACAGGGTCTGACTCCACAGAAGCAAAACGGCCAACTCAACCATTCCGAGTCCTACCAGGCTTTCAACATTTCGCTGACTGACGATAGCCAGACGATAAACCGCCTATTGTCCTCCAACGCTAGAGACCTAACCCAGTACCTTTTGCGACCAAAGAAGGCGGAAACAATAACATACGACCGGAGAGACCCCCTTTCAAGAATTGGTATAACCCTAACCCAGTCTTTCCTGAAGCGCCCAGAACGCCAACCAAAAGGTGGACGAGGTCTCGAGACCTCCCACCACCATCCCGTAAACCAAGGACGGAGCACAAAACCATATGCCGGAATATCCACCCGATATCAACATCGAATATATGCAGTACAGAAGAACGAAACCTGCCATCATCATTACTTTCCAGTCGTGAAACAATCTTGTCCAATTTGGCTTTATGCCTCGACCGAAACAGTGGCTGTAGACGCGACCGCGCGCTCGGGTCCGTCGCCCTGTTGCTGGGGTTGTTGCAGGTTTTGGGCAAGCTCGCCTCCGGCTTCCCTCTCTGCCCAATCGCCCCAAAGACCACGCTTTCCACGGACGCGGATGGGTCCTCCGAGGGTGCCTTCTGGCTGTTCAACCTTGATGGCGTCTTTGGTTGCGAGCACTAGACATTCGAAGAACATCTTGGTGGCGTCTGCCTTGGTTGTTCTTCCCTCCGGCAAGAGTTCTTGGAAAACGACTGATGTTTTCTTGCGCTTGTCGGCATTGGTGGCAGCTTCCGCCCCAAAAAGATCGCGGAGGATGTGGACGGCGTGCTTGGTGCCTATTGAGACAGGGCCGCTGTCGGCAGGATGTACCAAAGGTGCTGTGGTTTCGTCGAAGTTTGGCATTGGGCTGCTGGCGCCTTCTCGTGATACAGGCCGTCCCTCGTGATCGTCATCAAAAAAGTGACCATCGTCATCGCCAGGGATTTCGAGAATTGTGCCATCCGGGGCCACGCTCCGGTTGCCTTCGTTGTTTGCGTCCTCCAACGGGAGAACCGTCTCGTCCTCAGGAAGTTCGAGACGGGGGGACTTTGAAGCGCCCTGCTCCTGGTCGCTCTCCATATCCGCAACGCCACTGTCTCGCTTCCTTTTCAGCTCGTTTGGCCGTACAAGTTCTAGTGACAGCAACCCTTTAAGCTCGGGAGCCCAGTCGTTGCTGCGGGTTTCATTCAGAATGTTCTTGTAGAAGTCACCCGATTTCTGCATACTCATCAAGCTGAGAATGAAGGGGTTCTGGGAAAGCAGTGATTGCGGTTTGAGAATATTGTCGCGTTTGGCCTGTTGCTCCTTGATATGCGCATTTGAGAGCATCGTTTGGTCGTCTGGCTGCATAATCTTTCTTTTCTTGGCTCGCTGGGGTGCCACAACGGTCGAGTTGCTCACATCATTCTCTAGCTCGTACATGCTGGTGTTCATATGACGGCTGTACTCCATCTCGACCTCTTTTGCAAAATTCTCGTCGATATCAGAAAGCGGAGACTCGGATATTCGGGCGCGGCTCATATCAGGGACCGCGGGGGCCGCAGAGGCTTCTGGGAGTACTGTGTTTTCTTCAACGTCGAATTGGAAATCGCCATCGCGCATCTCCACATCGTCGTCGTGAATCCGAACACCATCGCCAAAGTCGAGATCGAGGTCCAGGGAAAGTTCACGGGTCTGGCGATCTTGGCGATCCTTGCTAGCCCCAAAATCCAGCTCGCTGAACATGTCGTCCTCGAGATTCCGAGCGGCGGGTGCATCTCTGCCAATTTCCACGCTCTTATCCATCAACTTAGTCGGTCTCTCGTCGTCAATACCCAAGTCCAGCTCCAACTCAAGGTCTTCCATGCCGCCGAGACCAAGGTCATCATCGTCCATGGGGGTATCCTGGAGATACTGGCTGTTGTTGAAGTCTTCTTGAAGGTTGATTTCTCGGTTGAGACGGCTTGCACCCTTGCGGGCACTAAGGGGTGTTGATGTCACTTCCTCGAGTTGGGTTGATAGAAATTCTGTGTGAGACGGCAAAAGGTCAAGGTTATCATATGGGGTGATGCGGTCAGGCAGCATCAGAGACTCCTTGTTCTGGACGTGAAGATTCGTCGGGATGTCGTGGTTACCCGTTGACCGGAAGGCCTATTGTGAGTCAGTGGAGTGTACTTAAAACTCAGCGCGAAGTCACACGTACCATCTTGATCTTCATCAGCGCCTCATTGCAGTCGTCTAGGAGGTAACGCGCTTTGCGACTATATATCCGGACAACGCCTAGCAACAGTTGCCCGCTCAAGCGGAGGGCAAGAGGCGCGTCATTGGGAGCGATAATTGCGTCCACGCTGTCTTGCAAATTGTGCTGCAAGATCTGCACCTTGGAGACCTTGCGCTCTTGGTTGGCCGAGAGCCATGCCTTGGCCAGAGGGCCGGTGGCACTGAGGAGCGTGCCCGACCAGAACATAGCGACGAGTGTTGCAACGACGACCAAGCAATGGACAGGCGGCGGTAAGTGTGACAGTAGTTGACACCTACGTGTTGGCGATAGAGGAGATGCGTCGAAGGGGGAGACGCGGGGCGAGCGGTGCCGATGATGTGGAGTTGGCGAGGTAAACAAGAAGCGCGTCGGGGTTGGCGCGTGCGTGATAACCAGGTCGGTCGCTGATGTTCATGAAGACGCGCAGCGGAGCAGTCCAAAAGAAAAGCGAGCGCGATCGCAAAAGTCGCCCAAAGAAATGCGATGCGCTGGGGCTGGATGCAACAGCAGGTAAGATGCGATGGCGGCGATGAAGAAGCAAACGGGCGAGGAGGAGGGGGAGTGGTGGTTTGCGGATTGTTGGCGGGTGATTTGTGGTCGGTAAATTCCATGCCTGGTCTGTTGCGAAATTTGAGAGGCTGGGGGCCCACCAGCCACACAAATTCAGCCAGTGCCGGACCGCTCAGATCACGTGGGGCTCTGGTTCCTGGCCTTGGCACGAAGCATGGGCTGCTTTGGGATTGATGGAAGTACTTCTCCGCATAATCAGAGTGCGGAGGTACCTTTCTCCTTTTCTTTCTATATCTTCAGACATTCACTAAGCGACGGTTGCGGAAACGTTAAGTGTCGATACCTACCACAGCGACAAGACACGTACCTGCAGGATGGCGAGTGCCTCGAACAAACATCGAACTCCACAGTTTTACTGTACTGTACCGTATTACACGTAGCTCAACGTTTGAACTAGCTGCCGCTCAACAGCTTTTGGTCAAATTCAGGGTTCTTCATCCGCATCGGTGGCCCAATGATCACAGCTTGTCTAGTAGGACTGGTTACGACACCTCCGCCCAAAGGCGCCTGGTTCTTTCCAGCTGTCAGCTTTGGTACTCCCTGCCGTATCCTCAACAAGTTGTATCAGCTTTTGAATGTCTACCCCAATATTCCTAGTTGAGGTTAATCAGGATACACGTAAGGCTTGTTGCAAGGGATGCGATGTCGTTTGTGAAAACTGTAGAAGGGGTTTGCAAGCTTTCCACGAGGTAGCGATACGAAGCATGAATACTTTACATGCCAAGGTCATAACCACCTCACCTTCCTCTCTCCATGATATCCCACTCCACCTTGAACTGCCCATTTCGCGTCGGGTGTTCACCCCTCCTTCAACAGAGCCATTTCCCTGAAGAATGCTTCAAGCCTTGCCGCATTCCTCAGCGGCATTTCACCAAATTCTTGTGAATTGAATTGCAGTCCGAGGTAGGATGTGATGATAACGGTCTAGTTCCCTGCTGCACGGAGCAGGCCGAGAGCGACCGTACGGAGTATTGTCGAAGCCATCGTGTTGAGAAAAGGTACCGATTCAGGGGTGAGACGACCGACTAGGGGTGGAAAACAGCCTCAGAGGTCGCATCTCGTCCGAAAAGACCGACATGATACACGAAATGGATACAACACCTAATCCTTCTGGCCTTGTTGGAAGAAGTGTCCCTTACATTTTGTGGGATGTTGATTTCAACGGTTGAGGGCCATGACAGAACCCGGGAGTGACATCGCCGGTTCCTAGAAGATTCGCGGCTGGGATACTCCTGCCGAAGCGCCAGAAGCTAGAGCACCTTCCTTCCGTCAGCCCCATCCACCCCTGTAAGGCGCCGAAGACACGTTCCCAGTGCCCACCAACGGCAGCGCGACAAAAAGTCTCACATTTTCCAAGTGCAAACTCCGTACACCTTGCAAATCCACTCGAACTCCCGAGCGTTTCGTCAGCTGGCGATGGTATTTCTTTGCACCATCTGTCTTGGCTAGCTGCATCTGCCGCGTCGCACCACCTTCAAATCCTTTTTTTGGCATTGGCCATCTACTGCAGGAGTTGATGACGCTCGGCCCGGTTCTTAACACCCATCCGGGTTCACGTTGCGATCTCATTCCGCGCCTCCACCGAGATGGACCGCTTTACGCGGAGAGACGGCGATGACGTCCTACCCGTGTTTAGTCCAAAACCTCGCGATGATGGGCTCGCCGCGCCTGTGGGCGACGAGGGATCGCGCCCCAGAACGCCCCGAAACCACCAGAGGACGACGTCGGCGCAGTCAAGAGTAGGAATACACCTGAGACTAGAGGGCTTGGCAGCAGTGTGCTAATTTCTTCGACCGTGTAGAGCGAAGCCGACCGTCTTTCCTTTCAGACACCCGCCGAAGTGGCCGCAAATTTACGGACGTCTCTAACACACGGCTTAACACCCGCCGAAGCGCTATCCAGGTTACGCGATGTTGGTCCGAACGAAATCCCACACGAGGAACCCGAGCCGTTGTGGCTGCGATTTATCAAGCAGTTTCAAGAACCATTAATTCTCCTCCTACTGGCTTCGGCCGGCGCGTCAATGGTCGTGGGGAACACTGACGATGCTGTCAGCATTGCTGTTGCGGTGACTATTGTCGTTAGTGTGGGTTTTGTGCAGGAATATCGATCGGAAAAGTCCATAGAGGCGCTCAACCATCTAGTTCCCAATCATGCCCACCTTGTACGACAACAGGAGAAGAAGGCAACTCAGGGGTCCAGGTCGCCAAACTGGCCCGTTAACGGCGAGGATCAGTATCGGCAAGAGATGGATTCGGGCTCCCTTACGCCCAACGAAGAGCTTCTAGAGGCGACGTCGTCTAAGGTTATGGCCGCCCAACTGGTTCCGGGCGACTTGGTTCTGTTTACAACAGGTGACCGCATCCCTGCCGACATTCGGGTTACGAAAGCCGCGGACCTCACGATTGATGCATCAAATCTCACTGGCGAGAACGAACCTGTGAGGATCACGGCAGACGCACGCACGCAGCGGAGCCTTTCGCCCCTAATTCCTGGAGGGTCAACGCTTCAACTTCCGAGCCCATCGTTTGCTAAACCGGACAGCACATCTGGCGGTGGCGACAGGGGAGAAATTTCTACCAATATTGCATACATGGGAACGTTGGTAAAGTCTGGGCATGGACAAGGAATTGTGTTTGCAACTGGCGGTAACACCCAGTTTGGCACAATCGCGACGAGTGTCTCCAGCACCGAGAGCCCCCGCTCACCCCTCCAACTCTCCATGGATGAACTCGGGACACAGCTGAGTAAGATGTCGTTCGTAGTCATCGGGCTGATCTCCCTTGTCGGCTGGCTTCAAGGCAAGGGGCTCCTGGAGATATTCACAATTTCAATCTCGCTGGCCGTTGCGGCCATTCCAGAGGGACTGCCGATCATCGTTACCGTCACGTTAGCCTTGGGTGTCCATCGAATGGCGAGGCACAATGCCATTGTCCGTAGAATGCCCAAGGTCGAGACCCTTGGGTCGGTCAATGTGGTTTGTACAGACAAAACCGGTAGGCTCACCGCAATGATGTAGTTGGATAAACACCGCTAACAGTCTTAGGGACGCTGACGATGAACCACATGACAACTGCCAAGATGTGGTTTTTTGGCACCGATGGTGCTTTCGATGTTGACTCCGATGATGAAGCCACCGAGACTAAGCCAGATCCTGCAACGCTGAGAATTTTACGCATTGGAAACATTGCGAATAATGCACGCCTCGCCCGTCAGTACACCGAGAATGGCGCAGCAGCGAGGGCTGTGCTTTCTTCCACACAAGGCAGGGGCAATAACACACCGACTTATACCCGGTGGGTGGGACAACCCACCGATGTCGCCATGCTCGATCTCCTCGATCGGTTCAAGGAGCACGACATTCGTGATTCGATTGGGCACCGAGCAACGGAGACGCCTTTCAGCTCCGAACGGAAATGGATGGGGGTTACTATTGGAACCGAGGGATCCAAGCACGATAAGGAATTCGCTTATACCAAGGGTGCCATCGACAAGATCCTCGATATGTGTGACTCGTACATTACTCGTGACGGGCGCGAGGTTGTCCTTGACTCAAACCGCCGAGCTGAGGCTTTGCAAGCTGCCGAGAGTATGGCTTCCCAAGGCCTCCGGGTTCTGGCTTTTGCAAGTGGCCCGGTCAACAAACCTGCAAGGGGCAGGTCGGGCGGAATTCGGAGCAACGGGTCCAGCGGAGACGGCTCGGAGAGTCCATCACTCTTCAACTTTGAGGATCTTTACAAAGGGCTTACCTTTTCCGGTCTCGTGGGAATGAGTGATCCCCCACGACCCGGCGTTGGTCGTTCGATTAGGAAGTTGATGCGAGGTCGGGTGAAGGTCATCATGATCACTGGCGATTCCGAGACAACAGCGCTCGCAATTGGCAGGCAACTGGGTATGGCGATTGCTATACCTTCAGAGCATGCAGCAGGCCAGGTCAGCGTTCGGCCGGTGCTGCGAGGCGATGAAATCGACGCTCTGTCAGACGAGGACTTGGCCCAGGCAATGGACCACACCACCATCTTTGCGCGAACCACGCCGGATCACAAGCTGAAGATCATCAGGGCCCTCCAATCCCGCGGCGATATCGTCGCCATGACGGGAGATGGTGTCAATGATGCGCCAGCGCTGAAGAAGGCCGACATTGGCATTGCCATGGGGCTGCACGGCACCGATGTGGCAAAGGAGGCAGCTGACATGATTTTGACCGACGATGACTTCTCAACCATCCTCCACGCCATCGAGGAAGGTAAGGGAATCTTCAACAATATCCAAAATTTCCTCACGTTCCAGCTGAGCACCAGCGCGGCTGGATTGTCTCTGGTTCTCCTCTGCACATGTCTTGGCTTCAAGTCCCCCTTGAACGCGATGCAGATTCTTTGGATTAGTAAGTGATGTACGCCCTCGTTTACACTGGCGAAGTACTGACCTAGTGACAAGATATCATCATGGATGGACCCCCCGCCCAATCGCTTGGTGTCGAGGCCGTGGACAAAGATGTCATGAACCGTCCGCCGCGGAGGAGGAACGACGCCGTTCTGACAATGCCGCTCATTACGCGTGTCTTAACATCGGCATTTATCATCATGGCGGGCACGATGCTGGTGTACAAGCACGAGATGGAGGACGATGGAGAGGTGACACGGCGTGACACGACCATGACGTTTACCTGCTTCGTCCTCTTTGACATGTTCAACGCCCTAACCTGCCGTTCCGAATCCAAGTCAGTTCTCCGGGGTGAGGTTGGCTTATTTTCGAATACCCTGTTTAATTGGGCAGTATCGCTCAGTTTGCTGGGCCAATTGCTGGTTATTTACTTCCCGTGGCTACAGGAGGTATTTCAGACCGAGGCGCTTACTCTGCGCGACCTTATGTCGCTGATGGTGATGTGCAGCAGCGTGTTTTGGGCGGACGAGTTCCGCAAATGGTGGAAGTATGGCCGGCGAATAATTGGGAGTAATTACAGCCAGGCAGTGTAGTAAGTAAACAGGGAAAGGGGAGGTCACCTGCAGCGTCTGGAGTATCGCTATGCTGTAGCGAAGTATTATACATTGGGTAGTAGACATCATAGATGTCAAACCAGAAGTCCTGGTTTGTCTTGTATTGTACAAAATATGAACAGCGAAGTTGGTTGTACGTTAAGTCTACATGCGAAGTGATCTGGGCATAGTTCTTCTCTAGGTGTGTGTCTAAAGGATATGCTTTCTAGCTCAATAAAGTTCCCGGTCGCAACCCCTTTTTTCTGCCTTTGGCAGCATGGCTGAGCCAGACCCCCGCAAACCCCCCACAGCAAGTTGACGTTGGGCGGAGCGGGGCAGCTGCAGCTTCCCGCCATCAACCTACCAGGCACCGTGACCTGTCTTCGATGCCAACTGTCGAAAAAACGACACCGTTACGACTGTTGGAGAGACGGTGACAAGGCAAAAATAAACTGCACACCACGGCACAACGGAGCCGAGCAGCGATGCGCCGCCATTGTCACCACGGCAATCCCAATGTCTGCCCACTCCAATGGCGCCGCCATCGCTTCGACCAAGATGCCTGCCGCAAGCAGCAGCAGCAGCAGACGCACCACCATCAGCAACACCCTCCGCTCTCCCGCCGCGACGATGACTGGTAACACCCCCGGAGCTGGATCTGCCAGATCACAACCCAACCCCCAGAAGAAACACGATGACGATGCCGAATCCGCCCTCCGAGACGCCTCCAGCCCCGCTGAAGTCCGCGCCGCCCTCTCGTACCTGCACGCCCGCGAGTCCGCTATTGCTGCGCGGC
>Ga0247758_1001720_pt1 | contig 14749 bp, 9 predicted proteins | sample UWRJL156409C4_FD_180950 | JGI IMG/M metagenome (GOLD analysis project Ga0247758, IMG submission 180950) | Plant litter microbial communities from Arlington Agricultural Research Station in Wisconsin, United States - UWRJ-L156-409C-4 | ecosystem: Environmental > Terrestrial > Plant litter >...
ATACGACACCGCACACGCCGCCGCCGCCGCCGCACTCCCTCCTGCGTCTCCTCCCGTGCTCTCACCATGATACGCCTAACCACAAGTGGTATCAACCCCTGTAAACTCCGCATCCGCCACGGCGTCACAGGCCATGAAATCCCCCAACCAGATCTGCATCTGGTTTGCTCCCGCGGCTGTTGCTCCGCTGGTCTCGGCCATGGGGAGGAGCGCCTGTGAAATCCCCAAACGCGGCCGCGTACGAGCCGAGCCCACCCGTTCCTTCTTTTTGCTTGGGATCCTTCCTGGCCGGCTCGGGCGGCGCTACGAACCGGCCGGGCACTCTGGATTCAGTGGATTTGAAGGGGCTGTAACTACGTGATTCTATTGCTTCTGGAACTCTCTGTGCCTCTGGCTCTGGCTGGAAGCCAGAGGCTTCTTTATAGACTATTCTGCAGGATTCAGGCTTTGTCACTCGAGGGGCTGAAGCTCACTGGCGGCGTTCTGGCAGTGCCAGGCATCCTTCTTTCTGACACCTAGCAATCGCCAACCAATGCATGCGCGCGCGCGGGGACGATTATAGCGCCTTGGCGTTTTTGACGTGGCTGTTGAGCATGACAGCACTAAGACAAGAGTCCGAGCTTATTCCAGCCCCACAGCTTGAAGTGAGTCGCTAGCTGCAAACGGTCAGATGCGTCCCAGTTCCGACATGCATTCAGAGGATCCCCAGATTTCCAAGCTTTTCGAATAGAAACTGCCAAATGACTTGGCGGTCAAGCAAGCAGACGTATCTTGAAGCGCCCCACGCCACCCGGTCCCCAACTGCGGGGCAGCTGCGGAAGACTTTTACTCCAAGCTAGCCGGATGTGCGTCTTCGACATTAGACTGGCCTGTCGGGATGCAGATATCGGGCCGGCCTGTGGGCTAACTTAAGTGAGCGTAGTGAAGATGGTACTCGATGCTGTCCGACGGTTGACGTGGCCGTGGTGCAGTGAATAAAGGTGTTGACGAATATATAAAGCACCTGTACATGCTTCACTCATGGGCTTCAACCCTCTCCCACACCCCCTGGAAACAATTGCGGCGCTCCGAATCTCGGACATAATCACCATGCGCCTTTTTTATAGCGTCATTTGCCTCATCGGCCTCGGCTCCCTAGCCGCTGCAGACTGCTGCAGCCCATTCCAAGGTGGGTGCGACGACGGGACTTCAGCGACGCCGTGCTGCGGAAAGGGAAAATGCAACATATTCTGCTGCAACTGCGATGGCGGTGAGTAGTACTAACGCTTCCCTCCCTTCCGCCTTCGCATCACGCTGAACCCCCACGTTCCAAACAAAACAGGCTGCCGCCGTCACACTACCTCTTTTGCGGCAGCCAGCGAGCCCCCTCAAGTACAGCTCCGGAAGGCTCCCTCGGATGCATGTTCGTACGACACAACGTTTGACGCAGTTAGCGGCGTCGGCTCCGAGATCATCAACCTTGCAGACTACCTGGTCTGGGCTACGTCCTACCAGCCGTCCAGCGTGAACAATGCTTCGGAGCTGAACGCGTGGATTCAGTACTTTCACAGGTGCGACGGTGCTGTTTTCATGGCCGAATTTACTTCTTATCTGAGTCGGCACTAACGGGGAGATTTCGGGGGGTGGCAGTTTTGACAAGAACGGCGACGGCAGGCTTACGTTGGATGAGATTCATCAGCCCATGGCTTCCAAGAGGAAGGACCTTTGAAGTACGGCGTTGGAAGATTCTCAGTGATTTCGCTAAGGGTACCTGGTACTTGGAAGTGCTGTAGGTAAATGGTAGTAGCCTATTGAGATTAAAGCTCACGAATAATTACTACTCACTCTACCATGGATGGGAAGCGTTTTTCTCTCTCTCCACGCACTGCTCAGCTTCGTTGTCTTGGTGGAGTGTTGGAAAACCTCAATGGCAAGACGGTGGCGGTATGCCTGATCAGGGTGGCCGAAGTCACAGTGCTTTAGCAAGAACCAAGGTAAAGTACCTAACGGCCCGAAGGATGTTTCTCGCTCGAACTACAGTATTTTTTACTATTCCCACGCTGTGGCCTCTGTGCCAAGAGCTCCCTCTGTGGACAGAGGCCCAGGGAATTGTAGTGGCTGAGGGCTTTTGCGGGGATTACCTCTATGGTACACATCGGTGTCTGGTAGGACCCCAACGATCGTCAATCTAAGTGACTTCCCGCTAACTCCTGGACGATGTGCCTGGGGCTGATAAGCCTCGAATTTTTGTGAGAACCGCTTCTTGTGGCCTCTTTCGTCTTCCTGGAGGGAGATAATGCGAGTTGTTTAAGAACGTGCCACTTTTTTGGAGTGCCTTTTATTTTGGAAACCGCTTGCCACGGTGCCTAGATCGGAACGAGCGGCATCATCGCCTATTTTCTTGGACGTCTGAAGAACACTCTATCGGGTTTTTGTTTTTCGAAACCGCAGCTCCACTTCTTCTAGCTTAGAATCTGGTTACTCCGTGAGGAGGCTGTGGCCCAAGGGATGCCAACCGTGGCTGAGGGCTTGTCTGTCGCCAGTCCAGAGGTGCATATGCATGCTGAGACAGATACCACCAAACTATGGTAGCTCGGATTCGATACACCGCGGGAGAGCCTGTCAACTCTCCTCACTCGCATTCTGTCAAAGCGCGACCTCCACCACGAGACAAACCGTGACAGGCTGTTCCTTTTTGCCGAGTGGGATGATCCCTAGACTTTGTCGGCAGATATAATGGAAAGACGCTAAAATGATGCCTACACTAAGCTTGTGAGTTTATCCCTGAGCTCTCCGAAGACCTGATGGCCAGGGGCAGGACTTGGTAGCCCTGCCTGAGAATTATTAGTGAATAGGTAGGGGCGACGATTCGACAGTATTGGCTTCATGACAATTAGGTGGGCACCAGGAAACCGACAGCACTGCTTGGATGCCACAGAATGCTCATACGAGTTACCATGACGTCTTGCATTGGATATTGTGAGACCGCTCACGGAATCCTCCTCGCTGATAAAAGCTTTCATTAGCTAAGTCAAGTGACTGGCTTTTGGAACACCCCTACATTTGGAACACCAATCCCCATATATAACCCTGAAAATCAGGGCCGCGTAATTAACTAAGCAAAATTACTAAATAAAAAACAAAAATAGTAAAAAATACCCGCTTAGTAGTTTACTAGGGATATATATACATTTTCAATTTTTGGCTACTTAATGTAGGTTTATTTCACTTTTAAAGTTGGAGATTTTCGCTTACTAGCAAATCCTATATATAACCCTAGGTTTTGTTTTTCGTTATTTACTTTCATAATATTAAGTAAATAAATATAGAATAAATACAACTAACTCCATAAAGGTTAGTAGTATCTAAATATAGGTTTTATGTAATATTGAACTATATATATCGTTGTTAAATATACGATGATTTTGAATGTTATTAAATTTTATATTGTAGCTTTTTTAACCTTTATAATCTTAGTAATTAAATAAGAGATATATATATAAGTTCAATTGTACTTTTTCCTTACTTCTTAGCAATATAATCCTAATTTTTACGTAATTTTAAACTGTAGCAAGAAGCTTTTATTTTAGAAAAACAAAACCTAGAGTTATATATAGGATTTGCTAGTAAGCCAAAATTTCCAACTTCAAAGTTAAATAACACTATACTAAGTAATTAAAAACAGAAAACTAAATATATATCTATAATAAACTACTAATAAGGTATTTTTCACCAATTTTAGTTTTTATCTAGTAGCTTCGCTTAATGAATTACGCGACCCTGGTTTTCAGGGCTATATATGGGGATTAGTGTTCCAAATGCGGGGGTGTTCCAAAAGCCGGTCACTTGACTTATTCCTAAACAGAAGGCTAGATAAATTATCCATAAAGTTCTGGGTGGTGGTTATTACGAGTGTGAATGTCTTAATTCTAGGCCATTTACTGCACGGGACTATTTTTAGGCCCTTTGGCTAAAACTGCACTTTCTCGGAAGGCTGTGCTGTTTAATGAGCAGATATTAGCCGAAGCTGAGCCGGGGCTGATCTAAACTGATTAAACGTGACGAAGAGCATAGGTGGCAGTCGATTTTAGGGTGGTCAAACAAGGCAGTCACGAGCGGGCGCCTGAAAAGTTAGCTGATCGAGCTTGGGTCCCTCCTTGTTTGGGATCAATCAGATTGCGGGACGAGGAGGCAGCTCAACGTAGATTGAAAAGACTGGAGACCCATTTGGTCCATCAGGAAGGGCATTGGATTGAATCTAATCGGTCTTTGTTGACAACCTATGCAAGCCATGCCCCTGAAGCCCTCCTTTGTTGGCCACTTAAGTCCCAAATGGCGCCGTCATCCAACAGGCGCCTCGCAAAATATCCAACAACGCCCAATACCCAAACCCTTGCGCCTGGGATTGCTCCCATACACCCCTTTCCCGACCTTGCTTGACCCAATAACCCATGAGAATCCCAACTCCAACGCTAATCCAAAACCCTGATACCCAAATGTAACAATTCCCGAACCCATAACGCCATTATCTAACAACAATTCATATCATATGAACCCCTCCCTCGCATATGTCGGACTCGGTTTTATCGGAAACGTCGGACTTGTCGGGCTCTCCACTGCCGAGTATATCGACGGCGTGTCTGCGCGGTCCGAGCCCATATCGCAGCACCCAGCTTCCGAGCAGAAGAACACGCTGCTTGCCCTCGATTCTATCCACATCGTAGCCGGAATGTCGGTCTTATTCACCACGACCTCAAAATGCTCCACTGTCACCCCTGTCATCCTCGTATCCCTGGTGCGTTGTGTGACGGGGATGGTTCGGAGCCGTGGCGGGATTGGTCGGGGTGTGACCATCAGGGATGGCATGTAGCGGCCTGCGAGGGATCGGAGGCATGGGAGGCATGCGCAGATGATGGCGACGTTGACTTCTATGATTCTGGCGGGAAGGTTAGGATGGAAGCACGGAGTGTGGGGTAAGGGGGGGGAACGTACAACCAGAGGTAGTTCACTCCGTAGCGATGCAGGTAGTCTTTGTCCGAGAAGTAGTCGACCGTGATGTAGAGTCGGAATATGCTGATTCCTAGGACGCTGCGATCGGTTAGCAAGGCCGACGAAGTTTCGGTTTGGGATGGATACGTACAAGCTTCCCGTCCCGAGGATAGCAGCAATGGCCGCCTTCTGGGCAAAGCCCACGCGCAGCGGCTTCAGCAGCCAGAACGGCAGAAGCAGGAGCACGAGGTCGGTGGCGACATTCAGCGAGACCAACGTCCCATACCAGGCGTTGACATTGATGCAAGTCCCTGGCGTCGAAGGAATCCATGTTTTAATCATGGGCTGGCAGCTGTACAAGAACGCAAAGGCTCCCATGAGCGTGTAGATGATGACAACAGAGAGCACCGAGTAGGCGACAAAGTTGAAGCGCTTGCTGACGGAGAAACGGAGGTAAAAGACCAGGATCGAGGCCTTGGTGAAGAGGATGGCGAAGTTGTTGGTTATGGCGATCGGGAAGAAGCTAACCTGAAGGCGAACGGTATGTTAGCCGTGTGTGCCTGTAGTGAGGGCCGTGGGGCTTACTAAGAAGTATCCATTGTATATGCTACGGTCTTTGATCTCCCATTTGTGTAACCCGAGCCCGTATTGGAGGTCTAACACTGGTCAGTATCACAATACCTCTGTCGGGGTCATCTGGGAAACATACGGAACTGCTCTGATATTGAGTACATAATGGAGAAGACCAAGGCGACGAGAATGAGCCCTGGATCGTGTCAGCACAAAATCCGAATGTTAAGTCCGGCGAGCTTACAATCATCTTTATCGATGCGTCGAAAGAAAACCCGCGAGGAGTAGAACCGCAGGCCAACAAAGATGGCAGCCAACGCTGGCGTGACAATGGAGGTGACCATAATGCCCCTCCTCAGAGCGGCCGAGTCTTGGTAGATATCCGTGTAATCGCGGGGGAGAATCATGATGGCGGCGAATTTGTGGTCGTCAACATCCTTTTCGCCCGGTTCCGAGGGCTCGAGTCTGTCGTGATCGCTGCCGTCGTTGTCTTCGTCGTTGATGCGGAGAGCTGATCTGGAATCGCGACAGGAGCAGAATCCTCAGCGGTGAATGCAAGGGGCGCGACTGCGTTATCAATCCCACAAGTGGTGAGAAAGATGGGCTGACGGGCTTGAGTGGCCAAGCCACAAACCACAGCTCCCTGGGCCACTGTGTTGGTGACGGCAGGCCATCCCTGTGGTTGAGGGGACTGATTGGCGCAGGAACCGGCACCCCTTCCCCGGGGCTGCCAAAGGGGCCTTGCAGACCGGCCAGGCGGACTGCGCGGCCACCCGCCCGCTTGGGACTCTGGAACGCCGAACGACTGGTCAGGCCACTCAACCCCCGGACCACCCCCTGCCCAAAACCCCGAGAGAATCCCCGGTGGCTGCCGCCCTGTGCCAAGCTTTCTGCATCGAGCACAGTGCAACAATCTCCACGAGACGACGGGGTGCGGATTTCGCATCGACGCGGTCGGGTTGGTCGGCAACCAACGTTGGTAATCGCAGAGATTGATGCGACCAATATCGGGAGTTGGGACGAAGCAAACACCAACCAAGCAGGCGCACCCCGCAGCGGCCATCGCCACGGCACCATCCCGTCATGCCCCAACACGCCAACGCGCCTTCCTCCGCTCCGCTCCAGGCTTCTGTCAGATAAATCTCCCGCCCTGCGAGCGATCTCCCGCCCAAGGAAATGCGACGACTCCCGCACTGGTTGATGTTCGGATTTGACAGCGTCGTATCACCAAAACCCCATTTGGCGATTACCTGCAAGGCCACAACGCATGAACCAACGCTGCGCACATCATGTTTCTGGCACGGCTCCCCGCGCAGGGCAGATTTTGTGCCATCAGTCGCAATCGCAGTGTTTTGCATTGCTTCGGAATGTTACAACCAACCACGATTCGACTCTCCCGACGCACAGCCTCCCCGTCAGGATTCGACCGTGCCGCGATGTGGCTTGCGCTGGAGGGTTCCCGCACGTGTTCCAGTGCGATGCAGGTACGATTGAGAAGGAGTCAGTGGCTGGTCTCAAACGCAATCAATCATACTAAATGTATTCGATGCGATCGCACAGTCCCCTTCGTAGTGCGCGATATTTGGCATTCACGACACGCGCCACCCAGATCGCCACAAGCATTGAGCAACGCTGCTGCTGCGATGGCTGAGCGCCAAAACCAACACTATCTGTCTGCAGGTGGTGCGCGCGCATTCATGCGGAATCACAATGTGTGGTTGACGTTCGCATCATCCCACGCTGACTCGACAAATACTTTCAGAAAAGGAGCCGTGTCAGATGACTTGGTATGGTTTCCCGGCCTGCCTCCAACTTTGGTCGTGGTTCCTTTTGGGTACCTGATTGGCCAGATCGCCTCCAGGTCGTTCTCACAGCGACTGCCTCTGCCGTGTAGGCATCGGTCTGCGTGTGTACGCCGCACGCTTACATGCCGAGGGGGTGTCGGGGTAGGATTGCCACGCTAGCGCTCCAGTGTCTTCGCTTCCCTCGCGATTGCAGAGGGAAACCTGAAACACAGAACGGGATGACGAATGCATCTGAACCTGCTGCGATTCACCCTTGCCATTTGCCACATCGCGTAGCTGGAGGTTCAGGGATGCGGAACTGATTCATTGCAGATCCTAGATTCTGCTCCCTGGACAACGGTGAGAATCGGGTCGAATCGCCAGCGGTGCCCGCCCCAGCCACGTCCGTCCGTTCTCTTCATCCCGCCCTTGCATCCCGCTCTTTCCGCCCTGAAGGATCTCAGGATGGATTGAAGTTGTCTTGCAATATCCTGCCTGGTGACGTCCTCCATCTACCTACCCGCGATCACTTCCGGGGAGGCCCCTTTGCCGCGACGCTCTATCCTTCCCGCTTCGCTTCCGAGAAACGAAATCCGGAACACTCTATACCGACTGGGGACTCAATCGTCGAGCGTGCCGCATCTTTACAGTAGATCTATTTTTGTCACAAACTGAGGCTCTCGCCACCAAGGCTGACTGGGTCTGTGAAACCCTCGTAACTCCTCCCATAAGCCGCATTGTTAATACCAACTACAGAGTATGCCTTCTCTGCGGCACCGTCTCCCCGCATTCCCGCCCATTGGGCCGCGTGGCTGGAGGAGACGAACCTCTGGTCCGTGATCGGGGCGGCCCAGCCAATGGGAACAACTTCCGACTGACACGGCGGCCCGGATTGTTCAACACGAGGGATGCGCCGCACTGCTCAAGGCATCGATATACGGACCGGAGAAAGCCCTTCGGATCTCTTCTCGCGGGTTTATTCCATCCGGCGGCGCAAATTTGTCAGTGAGGCCTCTCGTGATTCTAGTTGGATGGTAAGAGATGACTTGACAGGAAGCAAACTCAAGCACAGTATCAAAACCGGGCCAAAGAGAGGGACCCTTGGGCGAGTGCGGAAGAGGCCGTCTTACTGTCTAAGCAGCCTATGGGTTTTGTTGTGATAGGCCATCTCCCATTCCGACAGGGCTGCCTGCATTCCGAAAAGGCCCTGCTACATTTTGAGAAGCCCGTCCTACATGCTGAAAACGCCCGCCTGCATCTTAAGAATGCGGTTTTCTTTAGTGACGCTGAAAAGGCATTTTACAATACAGTCAAAGTCTTTATATGGTAAGTCCAGGCCCTGCTGTTCTTCCACGGGGTAGTCTGAGCAAGGTATTTTCACATGGAGAAGAGAGACCCTTTTTTTAGCCAGAGCCTTCGTATGTCATCCTGCGCCGTAGAACGTGCGACATCCTGCCACAAGCAGGCAAGTGCCAGCTACAACAATGTCGCAAGTGCGAAGTTCCGCTGTTCACTCGTATCCACAGAGAGCAGTCAGCCTCACCTACATCAAAACCAGCCATGGTTTCATTCCTTGGCACTTCCGGCCCATCCGATACGCAAAACATCACGAGCAGTCAGTCTGACAGATGTGCGTCAATTGAGCCTCATCCTCAACTGACCTCAAAAAATCAACGCCCTTCCGCCTTAAAAAGACAAAAAGGTAAAGCCCCACGTGGGGCTCGAACCCACAACCTTGAGATTATATCTTGCTCGCATGGAGTCGAGATGATGGAGATAGAAGTCTCACGCGCTACCAATTGCGCCAGCCGGGCTTTTACTGATTTTTTCTTCGCGCAATTGCATTTCTTAGGGCTGACCCCACATCGTCCAAGCGCGCAACTCACCACCGCTAAGTCACATCACGAAACCTAGTGGGAATGGAGATCCTGGGCCGTGAGGTGGAGAAATGGGGAAATGCATTTCGCTTGGCGTGTAAGACGGCTGGACTGGATCTTGCTCGGACTATGTGTTGGTGTTTTGCATTGAACTGCCTTCTTGTGAACATAGGACCACCACAATCTGAATCCGCGATGTACTGTGACATTGGCTTGGAAAAAAATAGGTGGACGTCAAGGCATAACATGGAAGCGACTCCTGACCCTGACACAAAAGATCCACTGGCGACATTCTGTCAAGCTTTGCTCACTCTCTTCAATGCCCCAAACCATACGTGAGGTGTAAGAGGCAAAGGGGTAAAGAACAGGGGACCCGCACACCTTTCATTGATACCACTAGGGTGCTAATTTCCACTTGCACCCGAACCCACCGAAAGAAAAAAAAGTACCCAACAGCAGCGATGCATTCACCGGCATTTAAGACTCTAAACCCGCAGGCAGCAAACCTGCAAGGTGAAGCCAAAGTTGTCGCAGCCGGAATCAGGGGCTACTAAAAATAAATGAGGAAAACCCACAGTTCACAAAAGAGTTCACAACAGAGTTAGTATACCCTCCTCTTCGCCACTGGTTCAAGGCAGAAGTTTGGCCGTTGGACCTCATGATTTGGCAGTCGTTTGTGATGATGGAGCCAAAGTACTATGGACCCGCGTTGGATAACGCCCGGAATAGCACAGGGTTTCCAAAGCGAAGCTTTACTTGCATGGCAAAAACGCCAAATCTTTTCAACTGAGAGGGGCTTGTCGTTCGCTGCTTGGCTGCATTCAACGATTCCCTGACGATTTAACCGGCAGCAGCTCGGCCGTCTATTGGCCGGCGGTTCCCGTCTCGACGAAACTAGTGAGCACGCTTCAGCAATACCGAGGCGCAGTGCTTCTATTTCGTTGAGGCATTTTCCGGGTCGCACATCCGAAATGCTATGTAACATGGGGGCCAGAGAAGTCCCCATCACTGGGATGGAGGAGAGAGACAGATACCTACTCTATCTGTATTGACGGATACCCAGTTCTCACTTACCCCACTTTCTCCTCTCTCTTGTCTTTCTCGCGAACCCCTCAGTTTTCATTACACTGAGTCTGACAATCGCCTATTGGCACAATTCCCGGCAACAATGGCGGCGCTTCGCAACAACAAACCCCAACCTGACAGCAGGGCTGATGCTGCAGTCACAACCTTCGGCAATGACGGCGGCGTCCTCTGTCTCGGCGCCTTCCGCACAGGCACCTACTCAATGACAACCGCCCTCAACATCCTCGGCGTCGACCGCGTGCTCCACGGCCGGCACATGGCAACCTGGGCTCAGAAAAAGCCACTGCTGCTGCAGCAATGGGCGCGCGCAGCATGGGCTAACCTGCCCTACATGCGCGTGCTCTACCCGGACCCGAACCGGCCGCCGGGATGGTTGAGGCCGGAATTCGCACCCGACACGGCACCGTTCACCCGGCAGGAGTGGGACGTCTTGCTGGCCGACTACCAGAGCATCGCGGATGTGGCGTGCCTGTATCCCGAATCGCTGATCAAGGCGTACCCGCGCGCCAAGGTCATTCTGTGCTACCGCGATCCGGACAAGTGGGCTGCCAGCATGGACGAGACACTGGTGCAAACCGTTACGGGATGGCCCGGCACGCTGGTGCGCCGGTTGGCTGAACCGCTGACGGGTACCTTTGGCTTCACCATGCGGTGGGATGTGCTGCAGGCATGGTTCGAGGTCGGGACGGTGGCGGAGATGCGCGCCGCGTACAGAGACAAGTTTGAGGCGCATTATGCGGCGGTGAGAGCCATGGTGCCGCCGGCGCAGCTGTTGGAATACCGTCTTGGCGATGGGTGGGGTCCTTTGTGTGAGTTTCTGGGTACGCCCGAGCCAGGCCCGGGAGTGGCGTTTCCGAGGGTCAATGATGGGAAGACGCTGAGACGCACGTTGAGACGCGGTATGGTAATCACAATGTGGAAGGCGCTGTGGATTCTTCTGAGGTTCCCAGTTATGCTCGCGGGCATGTGGCTTCTGATCAGGGCGGGTCGGGGCACTGATTTCAGGAAAGCCTACGAAGGCTCGGGCCAAAAGAAAGGGTCCCTTTAGCCAGTGCAAAAAATGGTTGTCACTGTAAGGACCGCCTAGAGCTGTCGTTATTACAGGCCATCTCTCATTCTAAAACACCTACATTTATACTGAGAAGGCCTTCCTACATTCTAGAAAGGCCTTCCTGTATGTTAAAAAGGCCTGTGATGTGATAAGCTAAGGCCTGTCCGTCCAGAATGAGACTGTGCGAGGATTTTAAGAACATATTTTTACACCAAGATAAGAGACTCTTTTATTTGGCCTGAGCCTTTGTAGAGACAATGAATTAGTCTAGTTGACTTAGTCTAGTTGAACAGAATCTGCCTAAATGAGATTCAGTCACTGTCACGTTTCCTACGCAAGCATGCCTTGTTACGAAAGCATTTGTAATTTTCTGCCAGGGTACCTATCCCTCATATGAAGAAATGTGTCTCCAGTACCCCCGTTTCAGTTATGAGAGTTTCGGTCGTCAGTCGGGGATCGGACTGTCAGTGTTGCCGTTATCCCTCGTCCCCTCCTCCAGAGCGCTCTTCCTCCTCCGTCGCGGCGATTTGTGCCCAGTGCCGCACAAACGCGGCTCTTGGGCCCGGGAGTCGCCAGTCTTCATCCAGGAATTCGGGGTGGTCAGGCACGTCCTCCACCGCCTCTGCTCCCCCCACCATGGCGAGCATCTTGATCAGGGCCCACTGCACCCGGAAAGCCTCGATCATTCTCTCCATGTGTCGCCTCTGGATCAAGACCTCGAAGACATCGCCGGTCTCGAGAGTGAATCCCGTCTCGGGTCTGGAGACAGCCACAATGGGCTCCCCTCGCCAACTCTCCGGGTTGCCACAATAGGACGCTGTCGCTGATCCAGCAAAGGCGGCTATGATGCCCTCCTTTGTACGCCCAAGCGGTGCCGGTTTCCGACCAGGCTCCCTGCGTCTCCACGGCATCCAGTGGAACTGGATGCGCAGCGCCACGACAGCGTCGGCGTCTTGGACATTCGCGTCGTACATGCCGAGGTACTTAAGGCCATAATACCCTCTTCCCCACCAGTCATCAAGCACGGGTGAGAGTGAGATGCAGTTCCAGTGCCTGTCGCTAACGCCTCGTTCAAAGGTGAACAGAGAAAGAATACGGTCTTGAAAACCGAAAAGCTTCTTGTCGTTCGGTCTGTCCTGCATGAAGAGGCGCATCGAGGCGAGCAAGACTTTCTTCCATCGAAGCCTTCCATTCTCTGTCGCGTTAGCGGCATAGGGGACGATGTGACAGACATGCGGATCTCGAGTGCCGGTGATGGCGCACCGATGGCTGTCCAGCTGTTTCCGCTTTTCGAGGTAGTACTCGTTACGACACGCTCTGCCAGAGCTGTCAAACTTGGTGCTTCTGAGTTTCTCAGCCGCTTGTTTCTCCTCCTCGTCATCGCCGGACGCTGACGATACGCTGGGGGGCAGGATCCAGATCATAGGCTGGTCGTTCTCTTGTGCTGCTGACTCTGCTTTCGACAATGACTCGGACTTAGTGGCAACTGCAGGCGTTCGTCAGGGAATTCAAACAGTCGTAGAAAGGGGTACTTACAAATTTTAAGCACAAGCGGAAAGTGCTGAATGTCTTCGATGAGTGTGTTCATATCTTGTGGCCTCGCTGTGTTATCACGTAGATAGTCCGTGTCCATGTGAAGCAGGCCAGAAAGCTCGGCATCGTTGAAATCCCGGGACACTTCTTCGGGCTTATGGGACAGCCAGGCAAAATTGACACGCCAATACTTTTCAAGCTTATTGACGTACTGGAGCCGTTCTTCCATCTCGGCGATTGGCAGGAGGTCGGCCGCGCTCTGCTGCTCGGGCAACTTGTCTAAGTTGTCCAGGACGCGTCGCAGCTCGCGTTGCGCCCTCTCGTTGCTAGCCGCTTTGGCTTGAAAGTCCTTGTACCGCTCGTCAATAGTTCGCTGCATGGTAGCGGTGTTGGACGTAGAATGCGCGATTAGTGGAAGAAAAGGAGAGAGTGACCAGATCTAGGCGGTTGTCAGCGACAAAGTCTTTGCGGTGCTTGAAAGAAAAGTCGGGGCGTCAAGCAGCCAATACAAGAAGCAGACGCTGATGACGAGAGCGTGGACGAATTCTTTGTAACAATTCGGTCAAGAAAAACTTTGTTTTTCAACGTCACACCCGACGTTGGGAGAACTTTGTTCGAGGGTTTTGATACGTGTCATGCCGACACGCCGTTCAGAGTCATACCGCCACGCCGGTAAAAAGAAGGTTCAGGTTGCTGAAACAAGCCGGCTGGGAAGGAAAAAACCATCACCTCAAAAACAATTTAGTCAAACACAACATGAAGGCTCCTATCCTTCAATGTTGAGTCGTTGATGGTGGGAAGGAAGAAATGTGAGAGGAAGAAGGGGATGTTAAAGGATTTTGGACGTGGGGTGTGTTTCTTTTAGGCGTGGGGCACGGGGCATTGGTCAGGTGCTCAATTGGATGACATGCTCCACTTGATGACATTCTCTTAATGACATCCTTCACTTGGGGCGTGATCTTCTCGCGAATGGGCCATTTGGTAAAAAAAGTGACTTTCAGGCACCCTGTAATGCCAAGAAGTACTGGCAGCCCCTGCCACCCTATAAAAGTTTCCCTTCTTAAGGATGCATCGACTGTCATCTACAGTACACTTATACACTATAACACTCTGTGGTGTAATATGGTAATGATAACCTAGATTGAAGCTGAAGTAAGATGGTGTTTTGATCGCTTGCCAACAAAGCAACTCGTAACTCGATTGCTCAATGCACATTGTTCGGCCCACGCCACGCACCTGCAGGGAGGTTAGAGCAATCCTTTTCCAACCACTAATGTGGTTTCATGACGGCTCCAAACACACCATATTGACTATCGGCACAACTAGAAACAGATCAGCGCCGCATCCGCCATAACCCACCTAATCGCTGCACAAACTCACTGCGAACTGAGCAGAACAAGGTCCTTTTGCTTCAAAGCTTAGCCAAGTCTGGCACTTGGCGTGAAGTGCATATGCCGTACCAGCGAATCAGATGCTCCCCCCGCTGCTGACAGGTGATGCTGACAAGGGTTTGTCAGGCAGAAGGTGCATACACGCACCCGAAAACGGCAAAACGGCAGCTAGCCCCCTCCGGCATTTGTAGGAGAACCCTGCCTGTGCACCTTGCCAGTCCCAGGCTCCGACTTCCGCGACCGCATGCGGACTAGCCCGAAGCTGACCCCGGGGGGACTCGAACGGGAGCCAAAGGGCCTGGCACTCATCCCATTACTACCACTCTCCAACTTCCCCCCTCCAACTTCCTTTCAACAACACCAAACCGCCCTCCACCACCATCATGAGCATCCCCAACCCCCCCCCCCCCTCCCCCCCCCCCCCCCCCTCCCCCCCCCCGCCCCCCCCCCCCCCCCTCCCTCCCCCCCCCCCCTCTCCCCCCCCCCCCC
>Ga0247758_1001721_pt1 | contig 14736 bp, 9 predicted proteins | sample UWRJL156409C4_FD_180950 | JGI IMG/M metagenome (GOLD analysis project Ga0247758, IMG submission 180950) | Plant litter microbial communities from Arlington Agricultural Research Station in Wisconsin, United States - UWRJ-L156-409C-4 | ecosystem: Environmental > Terrestrial > Plant litter >...
GAACTTCTGGATATTTCCGCGAGCGGCGGAGACGACGGCGGGAGAACGCACCGCCCAGGCCGGGACCGGCGCCTACTTCGGGCGCTTGCCGATCGGCAGCTTGGAGAGGAGGTCGGTGCCCGCGTCGACGACCTTGTCGACCGTGCCCTTCGCCGTGTCGACCACGGTGCCGACGGTGTCCTTGGCGGCGTCGACGACGGTGTCGACCGTGCCCTTGGCCGTGTCCACGACCTGGTTCACGGCCTGGCCGGTGCCCTGCGTCGCCCCGCTGACGGTCTGCGAGGTGTTGTCGACGACGTTGGTGACGGTCTGGCCGGCGGCATCGGTCACGTCCTTGACTGTCTGCTTGCCGGAGTTCACGACCTTGCTCGGCGTCTGCGTCGCCCCGCCCGCGGCCTTCTCGGGGGCGGACGAGCCGGACCCGCCGGACGAGGAGCCGCCGCCGGAGCCCGAGGAACCGGAGCCGCCGGAGGAGCCGGACCCGCCGGAGCTGCTGCCACCGGCCGCGGGCGTCGCGCCCGGAAGGGTGGGAGCAGCTGCGCCGGGGAGGGTGGGAGCGGTGCCGGTCGCACCGGCGATCCCGCCCGTGCCGCCGGCCGCGCCGGGCAGGGCGCTGCCGCCGGAGCCGCCGGACGAGGAACCGCCCGCCGAGCCGCTGCCGCCGGCGGCGGCGGGGCCGACGCCGACCGTGCCGGAGAACGCCGCGGGGCCGCCGAAGCCGACGGGCGTCAACGACCCGGCGCCGGAGGTGGAGCCGGCGGGGGAGGAGGCCGAGGCGGACTGGGTGCGGGCGGGCGGAGCCTGCTGCTCCTCGACCACGACGGTGGTGGCGCCGGCCGCGGTCAGGACGGCGGCGGTGATCGCCAGCGCCTTGCCGGACAGGGCGATGCCCGCGATGCCGCCGGCCTTGCCCGCGGCGACCGCCGCGGTGCCGGCCACGGCGCCGGCGCCCGCGCCGCCCCCGGCGAGGCCCAGGCCGGTGACGGCCGTGCCGCCCCCGACGAGCCCGGCCTCGACGGCGCGCTCGAGCAGCGCGGAGACCGCGACCGCGGGCAGCGGCGGGATGAGGGAGGCCAGGTCCTTCTCGCGGGTGGAGATCGCGTCGCGCATCGCGCTGCACGACGGGCAGCCGCGCACGTGCGCGCGCATCTGGCGGGCACGCAGGACGCGTCCGTCGCCGTCGGAGATCGCCCGCTGAACGGGCTCACACTGCATCTGGCGCCCCTCCTCGGCGGCCTGCAGCCCGCGGCGTGCGTCGAAGATCGCCTGCTTGGTGGCGGACACGGGGATCGCCAGCGCGACCGAGATCTCCTCGTGCGACAGGCCGCTGAGCTCCCGCATGACGAGTGCGGAGCGCTGGCGCTCGGGCAGCTCGCGCAGGTCGGCGACCAGCGCGTTCATCCGCTCGCGATCCTCGAGCTGCGCCTCCATCGGGGCGCCGGCCAGGTCGAACTGGGCGTCCAGGTCGTCCGCGGGCCGGCGGCGGCGCAGCAGCGAGATCGACTCGTTGTGCCCGATGCGGAACAGCCACGGGCGCAGCGGCGCGTCGAGCGGCGCCTTGCGCAGCGCCGCGAGCGCGTTGACCATCGTGTTCTGGACCGCGTCCTGGGCGTCCTGGTCGTGGCTGACGATCGAGCGGCAGTAGCGGTACAGCGCACCCGCGTGGCGCTCGAACAGGAGCGCGAAGGCCTCGTCGTCCCCGTCGCCCGCGCGGCGGGCGAGCGCGTCGTCGGAGATCTGACGGGTCGCGATCACGGACACACCCGGTGTGGGGAGCGCAGCATCGCGTCCGAGTGTCGCCCATATGGGAGGGACGTGCAACCGGCGGCAGAGTTGGGTTCGATCTCCTACGCTGGCACGTATGGCCTACATCACCGCCGAAGCGCGACAGGAGCTGCTCGACGCCGTGGCGCGGGCGGTGGACGAGATCGGGCTGGCCCTCGCGGACCTCGGCGCGGCCTACGAGCTGCTCGACGAGGTGACCGGCGACCGCCTGGAGGAGGAGCTGTTCCGCCCCGTCCAGGTCGCCTACGGCCGGGCCAAGCGGACCCACTCGTCGTTCGCCGAGCGCGTCGGCCTGCCGACCCGCGCGTTCGCGCCCGCGGACGCCGTCGGCGGCTCCCCGGGCGTCAAGGGCCTGCTCGAGCGCGCCCTGGACTCGGTGAGCGCGGCGGACGGCACGCTGGCCACGCTGCAGGACTCGATGATGCCGGTCGAGGTCGGCGATCCCGAGCTGCGTGCGGGATTGGCGCAGGTCCGCGAGCTGCTCGGCGGCCTGCGTGGCCGGTCCCGGGAGTTCGTGCGCACCCTCGGACGCTGACCGCCGCGCGGCGGCGGTCACCTCTCCCGGCGTAGGCCGGACGCAGGTGACCCTCGGCGGTCCCGGTCAGGCCTCGAGGGACTCCGACGCCTCCATCCAGGAGAACTCGAGCTCCTCCCGCTGGACGGTCACCGCCTCCAGCTCGGACTGCAGCTGGCGCAGCCGCCCGTGGTCGGTCGCGCTGGCGGCCATCTCCTCGTGGAGCGCCGTCTCCCGGGTCTCCAGCTTGGCGATGGCGCGCTCCAGCCGCTGGACCTCCTTGCGGGCCGCGCGCAGCACCGCGCCCGCCGGCGCGGCCTTGCCGCCCCCGGATCGGGCGGGTGCGCCCTGCGCCACACCGGGCGCCTTGCCGCTCCCTGCGGCCCGGCGCTGCTCGATGTACTGCTCGATGCCCCCGGGGAGGTGGTCGACCCCGCCGGTGTCGCTCAGCGCGTAGACGTTGTCGCACACGCGCTCCACGAAGTACCGGTCGTGGCTCACCACGACGAGCGTGCCGGGCCAGCCGTCGAGCAGGTCCTCCAGCGCGGTCAGCGTGTCGATGTCCAGGTCGTTCGTCGGCTCGTCCAGCAGCAGGACGTTGGGCTCGTCCATGAGCAGGCGCATGAGCTGCAGGCGCCGGCGCTCGCCGCCCGACAGGTCGCGGACCAGCGTGCGGGCGCGCTCGCCGCGGAAGCCGAAGCGGTCGCACAGCATGCCGGCGGTCAGCTCCTGGCCGTCGCTGGTGGTGGTGCGACCGCGGATCTCCTCGAGGGACTCCAGCACGCGCAGGTGCCCCGGGATCTCCGCGGTGTCCTGGGACAGGTGGGCGATCCGGACGGTCGCCCCCGTCTCCACGCGGCCGGTCGTCGGCGCCAGCTCGCCGCTGAGCAGGTTCACCAGGGTCGTCTTGCCCGATCCGTTGACGCCGACCAGCGCGACCCGGTCCCCGGGGCCCAGCCGCCAGGTGGCGTCGCGGAGCAGGACCTTGTCGCCGAAGGCCACGGAGACGTCGACGGCGTCGAGCACCTTGCTGCCCAGCCGGGAGGTGGCGAACCGCAGCAGCTCGGCGCGGTCGCGGACCTCGGGCTCGTCGGCGATCAGCGCGTTGGCCGCCTCGATGCGGAACTTCGGCTTGGCCGTGCGGGCCGGGGGGCCGCGGCGCAGCCAGGCCAGCTCCTTGCGCATCAGCTGCTGGCGGCGGTCCTCGCGGGCCGAGGCCTGGCGGTCGCGCTCGGCGCGGGCCAGCACGTAGGCGGCGTACCCGCCCTCGTACTGGTGGACGTCGCCGTCGGAGACCTCCCAGGTGGAGGTGCAGACCGCGTCCAGGAACCAGCGATCGTGGGTGATCACGATCATCGTCCCCCGGCGCGCGGCGAGGTGCTCGGCCAGCCAGGAGACGCCCTCGACGTCCAGGTGGTTGGTCGGCTCGTCGAGCAGCAGCAGCTCGGGGCCGTCGAGCAGCAGCTTGGCCAGGGCGATGCGCCGGCGCTCGCCGCCCGACAGCGGGCCGATCGTCGTGTCGAGGCCGTCGGGGAAGCGGCGCATCTCCACGCCGCCGAGCAGCCCGTCGAGCACGCCGCGGAACACGACGTCGCCCGCCCACTCGTGGTCGGCGCGCCCGCCGATCAGCTCCTGGCGGATCGTGCGCAGGCCGTCCAGCTCGTCACCCTGGCCGAGCAGCGCGAGGTCGAGGTCGCCGGCCCGCGTGACGGCGCCGGCGTCGGGGTCCTCCCGGCCGGCGATCAGCTGCATCAGCGTTGACTTGCCGTCGCCGTTGCGGCCGACGATCCCGATCCGGTCGCCCGCGGAGACCCCGAGCGTGACGTCGGTCAGCACGGACCGGCTGCCGAAGCCCTTGTCGACGTCCTTCAGGTTCACCAGGTTGCGCGCGTTGGCCATCGGTCCTGCATCCTGCCGGGATCGCCGCCGGCCCGCCCCGCGACCTCGGGCACCAGGCGGAGTTTTCGACGTTTGGGCCGGGGAACGAAGGTTGCACCACCACCCGGCGACTGAGCGATACTTGCGCCTCCGTGACTTCCGCCCGCTCCGTTCCCCCCGATCAGGACCCCGACGAGGTGATCGCCGACAACGACGCGCTGTACCGGGTGCTCGTCGACGGCATGAGTGAGGGGATGGTCGTCCAGACCGCCGACGGCGGCATCGTCTCCGCCAACGCCGCGGCGCAGCGCATCCTCGGGTTGACCGCCGAGCGCATGGAGGGCCGCACGTCCGAGGACCTCACGTGGCGGATCATCCACGAGGACGGCACGCCGTTCCCCGGCAGCGAGCACCCCGCGCTGATGCTGCTGCGCACCGGCCGGCCGCAGGTCAACGTGGTGATGGGGTTCGACCACCCGATCCAGGAGCGCCGCTGGCTGCGCGTCAACGCCCGCCCGCTGCGGCACGGCCCCGACGGCCTGCCCTCGGTCGTCGTCACCACGTTCGCCGACATCACCGCGGAGCGGCTGGCGATCGAGGCGCTCACCGTCACCCAGCAGCGGTACCAGACGCTGGTCGAGACCCTGCCGCTGGTCACGTACGTGGACCCCATCGGCCTCGATCTCCCCGTCACGTTCATCAGCCCGCAGGTCGAGACGATGTTCGGCTTCCCGGTCTCCGACTGGCACGACCGGCCCGGCGGGCTGTTCCTGGACCTCCTGCATCCCGAGGACCGGGCGCGCGTGACCGCGTGGTACGACGAGACGGCCCAGGTCGGCGACTCGGCCAAGCTGACGTACCGGATGGTGGCGCGCGACGGGCGCACCGTGTGGATCGAGGACGCGAGCACCAACGTCCGCGACCCCCAGACGGGCGAGACCACGGCGATCGGGTACCTGCGCGACGTCACCGAGGAGGTCGACGTCCAGGCCCGGCTGGCCGAGGCGCGGGACGAGGCGGTGCGCGCCTCCAGCGCCAAGGGCGACTTCCTGGCCACGATGAGCCACGAGATCCGCACGCCGATGAACGGCATCGTCGCCACGGTCGAGCTCCTGCAGGACGCGAGGGCGCTGGACGCCGACGGGCAGGAGTTGGTGCGCATCCTCGGCGACGCGGTCTCCTCGCTCCAGGACATCCTCGACGACGTCCTGGACTTCTCCAAGATCGAGTCGGGCAAGGCGATGCTGCACCCCGAGCCGTTCGACGTGGCCGCGACCGCGCGCGGCGTGGTGGAGCTGCTGGCGCCCGCCGCCGCGCGCAAGGGCGTGCGCCTGCGCATCGACCTCGATCCGTCGCTGCCCGCCCGGCTGATCGGGGACCCGGGGATGCTGCGGCAGGTGCTGCTCAACCTCGCCGGCAACGCGGTCAAGTTCACCGACGAGGGCGAGGTCGCGATGTCCGTGCAGGTCGTCGGCGGGTTCGGCGATCGGGTGACCGCCGTGTTCGAGGTGCGCGACACCGGGCCCGGGATCGCCGCCTCCGCGATGAGCGAGCTGTTCGAGCCGTTCGTGCAGGTCGACGCCTCGGCCGAGCGCCGCCACGGGGGAACGGGATTGGGGCTGGCGATCAGCGATCGTCTCGCCCGGCTGATGGACGGCACGCTCGACGTGCAGAGCACGCTGGGCGAGGGCGCGACGTTCACCGTGACCCTGCCGTTCGCCGTCGCCTCCGCCGCCGCCCTGGTCGAGGGGGACGGCGTGGCGGAGTCCGCGTGGCGGAGCACGACGCTGGCCGGCCGCGTCCTGCTCGTGGAGGACAACCCGACGAACCGGGCCGTCGGCCTGCGCCAGCTCGCCCGGCTGGGGCTCGACGCCGAGGCGGTCGACGGCGGCGAGGAGGGCGTGCGCGCGGTGGCCGAGCGCGCGTGGGACTGCGTCCTCATGGACTGCCAGATGCCGGGGATGGACGGCTTCGCCGCGACCCGCGCGATCCGGGCCGCCGAGCGGGAGAGCGGGCGCCGCACGCCGATCGTGGCGATGACGGCCAACGCGATGCAGGGCGATCGCGAGGCGTGCCTGGAGGCGGGGATGGACGACTACCTGGCCAAGCCGGTGACGCTCGCGGCGCTCGGCGGGACGTTGGCGCGGTGGCTCGGCGATGACGCGTCGCCGACGGCTGCTGCCGCTGATGCCGGCGCCCCGTCCGACGCCGCGTCGAGCGGCGGTGGACGGGAGGCGCGGCAGCCGATCGTGGACGCGGAGATCGTCGCGGCGCTGCGCGAGGACCTGGGCGACGCCGTCGGCGAGCTGGTCGGCCTGTACCTGCGGGAGCTTCCGTCCCGGGTCGCCGCCGTCCGGCACGGGGTGACGGCGCGGGACGGCGACGCGGTCGCGGCGGCGGCCCACAGCCTGCGCGGGGCCAGCGCCACGTTCGGCGCCGCCGGTCTCGCCGCGCTGTGCGCGACGCTGGAGCGCGCGGTCCGCGAGGAGCGCCTCGGGGACCTGGTCGGCGCCGCCGCGTCGCTCGAGGCGCTGGCGGCGCAGACGGCGGACGCGCTGCGTGCCGCCGTCGCCTGATCGCCCGGGAGGCCGCCCGGCCCCCGCTCAGACGGCGTGCACCGTCGGGGCGCCCTCGGGCTGCGCCGCCCCGCGGCTGACCAGCAGCGCGAGCGCCGCGCTGAACAACGTGACGCCCACCCCCACCCACATCGCGGTGTGGAGGCCGTCCATGAACGCCGACGTCGTCGCCTCGCTCACCGCGGCGAGCACGTCGCCCGAGAGCCCCGGCAGCGTGGGCGGCAGGCCCTGGCCGACGATCTCGTTGCTCGCCATCACCTGCTCGGCGACGGCGGCGGGCACGCCGGCCGACGACAGCGCGTCGGGCAGCGAGCTGGCCACCGTGCTGACGATGACCGAGCCGAGGACCGCGGTGCCGAGCACCCCGCCGAGCTGGTTGGAGGTCGACTGCAGGCCGCCGGCGATGCCGCCGCGCTCGACCGGCGCGTGGCCGATGATCGCCTCGGTCGACGCGACGATGACCAGGCCCAGCGCGATGCCCAGGAGCAGGAAGTACGGCCACAGCGCGCCGTAGCCGGAGTCGGCCTCCAGCCCGGTCAGCCCGTAGAACGAGACCGCGAACATCAGCATGCCGGCGAAGAGCGGCCAGCGGGGGCCGAAGCGCTCGGTGAGGAAGCCGCCGAGCGGCGCGCTGACCGTGAAGACGGCGGTCAGCGGCAGCATCCGCACGCCGGTCTGGACGGGGCTGTAGTGGTGGATGTTCTGGAGGTAGAGGCCGACGAAGAACAGCACGCCGAACAGCGCGAAGAAGCCGGCGATGACGAGCACCACGCCGGCCGAGAGCGAGCGGGAGCGGAACAGGGACATCGGCAGCAGCGGGGCGTCGGTGCGTAGCTCGCGCAGCACGAACAGCCCGAGCAGCACGAGGCCCGCCGCCCCGAAGCCGAGCACGTAGGTCGACGTCCACCCGTGGTCCTGCGCCTTGATGAGCCCCCAGATGACCAGGAACAGGCCGCCGGAGAGCAGCGCCACGCCCGGGATGTCGAAGCCGCCCACGTCGCTGGTGTCCCGGGACTCGCGGACCCAACGCAGCGTGAAGAACGCGGCGATCAGGCCGAGCGGCACGTTCAGCAGGAAGATCGACTCCCAGGAGACGTGCTCGACGAGCAGGCCGCCGACGATGGGCCCCGAGGCGACGGCGAGCGCGGAGGCACCGCCCCACACGCCGATCGCCCGGTTGAGTTCCGCGGGCGGGAACGTCGCGCGCAGGATCGCCAGCGTGTTGGGCATGAGCATCGCGCCGGCGAGGCCCTGGAGCACGCGGAAGAGGATCAGCATGTCGGTGCTGGTCGAGAGCGCGCAGCCGAGCGAGGTGAGCGAGAAGCCGGCGATGCCGATCACGAAGATCAGGCGCCGGCCGAAGCGGTCGCCGAGCTTGCCGCCGAGGATGAGCGTGACGGCCAGGGCGAGCAGGTAGCCGTTGGTCACCCACTGCAGCCCGGCGAGAGAGGAGCCCAGGTCCTTGGCGATGGTCGGGTTGGCGACGCCCACGACGGTGCCGTCGAGCCCGACCATCATCACCCCGAGGGCGACGGCGACGACGGTCAGCCAGCGCTCGCGCTCGGGCGGGTACGGCGAAGAGATCTGCGACATGTTGCCGCAGTTTATTCAGGCGTCCACCGCGCCCCCCGAAACGATGTCGCAGGTATGCGCGTAGTACACGCATACCTGCGACATCGTTCGGGGGGTCGGGGGCTAGCCGTAGCGGGCCATGCGGCGAGCGAACGCCTTCGGCCGCTCGGCGTACAGGTGATGGCCGAGCGCGAGGGCCTCGGTGAGGAGCTCCGCGCTCCGCGCGTCGATCAGCTCCACGACGTCCGCGTGCTCCTCGCCGTCGAGTGAGTCGCGCAGCACGGCGAGGTCGTGGTGATCGCCCAGCAGCTCGGTCAGGCGGTGGGCCTCGGCGGCCTGGGCCCGCAGCACCACGGGCCAGTCCTCCTCCAGCAGCCGCTGCTGGTACCACAGGTCCTTCGCCCGCTTGCGCCACGCGTGCAGCGCCTCGACGTCGCCGTCGACCACGTCGTGGTCGCGCAGGGCCCGCCGTCCCCGCCGGTAGGAGCGGGCCAGGCCGCCGTCCACCGTGGAGCGGTCGCACCGGTTCCACCGCAGGTCCCCCGCGTCGTCGCGCACGGCCGCCAGGGCGGCGGCGGCATCGTCGCGGACGGCGCGCACATCCCCCGCCGAGAGGGCCCGGCCGCCGGCGACCGCCTCGTGCGCGGCGGTGAACGCGGCGTGGGGAAGCTGCCCGGCGTACCGCTCGGCGAGGTCGTCCACCGTCGCCGCCAGCACGTCCGCGTCCCGCGCCGCCGACAGCAGCGCCGCGGCGGCCCGCAGCGCGTCCTGCTCCCGGCGCACGGCGGCATCACCGAGGCCCCCGCGGGCCAGCCGCAGCAGCGAGCGGACCTTCTTGACGTCCTTGCGCGCATCGTGGATCGCGGTGGCGGCATCGTCGCCCGTGCGCAGCGCCGCGACGGCGTGATCGAGGCGTTCTGCGGTCACGCGGCGCAGGCCGTCGGCGACGGGCTCGTCGGAGGAGAGGCGATACGACATGCCTTCGTCGTCCCCGTCGCGGCGACCGGGCAAACGGCGCCGCCGGTGGTCCCGCGACCCGAGGGCGTCCATCGAAGGGATGACGCGGTCACGGCGTTCGGTGGACGCCGGGCCGCCGGGCCGGGCCTACCGTCCGGCCCATGTCGCCCCACCGGTCCCTCCGTCCCCTCCTGCTCGCGCTGGCCCTCGCGGCCGCCGCGGCGCTGATCGCCGCCTCCGCCGCGCCGGCGACGACGCTCGTCTACCGCGACGGCAGCAACGTGTGGGAGGCCTCGCCGGACGGGACGATCAAGCGGGCGGTCACCGCGGACGGGACGACGGACTCGTACTACTCCTATCCCTCGGTCGACGACGCCGGCACGATCACCGCGATGCGGTCGGCCGGGTCCAGCCGGGTCATCTGGGTGAAGCCGCGTGCGTCGAGCACCCCTACGGTCAACGCGATGCCGTGGCGCACGTCGACGTGGGTCAACATCGGGCCGAACTGGGCGCGGGTGAAGCCGACGACGGGCAACCTGCTCGCCTACACCTACTTCTGGAACCACGGGCCCAACAACGGGTACCCCAACGGCGGGCTGGAGGACCGGTACGCGCTGGTGACCCCGACCGCGCCCGGCAGCCCCACGCTCCCCGCGATCGACCAGCCCGCGGTCTCACGGCCCACCTGGCTCGGCGACCGGCTCGTGGGATCCAAGAACGGCCAGATCGTCTACGAGGCCCAGCCGCTCAACTTCCAGGTCTGGCTCTCGAACTCCAACACCACGTTCGACGGGGCGGAGGTCAACCGCCAGGTCAACCGCGTGCTGATCCGTCGCGGCGACGGGCGGCTGGAGCTGCTCGGCTACCAGGGCACGCCGCCGGGCGGCGCGCTCACGTTCGACTGCCTGCTGCCCGCCACGGGCGTGACCGTCACCGGCTGGGCGCTCTCCCCCGACGGCGATCAGGTCGCGTGGGTCGACGCGGCGGGGCTCCACACCGCCAACGTCTCGTCGACGGCCGGCACGAGCTGCCCGATCGCGGGCAGCCGGCTGATCTCGGCCACCGGCCTCACCCCCGCGTTCTCGCAGGCGACGCTGACGACGCCGGACGACCCGCCCCCGGTGACGACGACCACCACCACGACGACGCAGACGACCCCGACCACCACCACCACCACGCAGTCCACGCCGACGGACACGACCACGACGGACACCCAGACGGTGCCGACGACGCAGACCACGACGGACACGCAGACCGGCCCCGCGACGACGCAGACCACGCCGACGAAGACGACGACCACGACGACGACCACACCTCAGGCCCGGGCCACGGTCGCCGTCAGCGCGGCGAGGTCCGGCCGCGCGACCACGCTGCGGCGCACCATCCGCGCCGCCGTCACCACCTCGGGTCCGGGCCGCGTCAGCCTCTTGCTCAGCACGGGCAAGCGGTCGCTCGGCACCGGGACGTTCACCGTCAAGAGGGCGGGGAGGACGACGCTGTCGCTGCGGCCGACGAAGGCCGCGGCCAAACGGATCGCCAAGGGCCGGAAGCTGACGCTGAAGGTGGTCTACACCCCGAAGGCCGGCGGGGCCGTCAGCCGCTCGGTCACCATCGCCGTGCGCTGAGTCGCCGTGCGCCCAGCAGGGCGAGGACGCCCAGCAGCAGCGCGCCACCCAGCACGGCCAGGAGCGCCACGACCGGTGCGGGGTAGTCGGCCAGCCCCGTGGTGGCGCCGGCGGGCAGGCCGGGCAGCAGCGCCGCCCCGCCGATGCGCAGGCGGCGCTCGCCGTCGCGGGCCGCGCCGGACAGTGCGGCCGCGTCCTGCGGGGTGGGGGCGACGTACGGCGGGCTGACGCTGCCGCCCGCGACGGGCGGCGCGGTCGAGGTCACCGGTGAGCCGGTCCCCGCTTCCGGCGTGGCGCCGGTCCCGGTCGTCCCCGCCACGCGCGCCGGGCCGCGGCCGTCCTCCGTCCTCCCGCGGTGCTTCCCCGGGGGCTCCGCCGCCTCCCGCGCCGCCGCACGCTTGGCGTCGAGGATGATCTCGTAGCAGCCCGAGTACTCCCGACCGTCGGACGGGAACGTCTGGAGCGCCTCGTCGTACTCGGCCTGGGTGTACGTCTTGGTGAGCACCTCGTCCCGGCAGTCCTCGATGACGTCCCACCCGTCGGCGCGGGCTGCGGAGGGCAGGAGCAGGAGGGCCAGGAGCCCAAGGACCGTCAGGAAGCGGGGCATCGGCAGGTGGGAACGGGCCACCCCGCGGAAGGTTGCGCCAACGCGGGCGATCGTCCGTAGGATCCTGCGCATCGTGAACGCCGCTGACCGCACACCGCTCGAACGTGAGAGCGAGCTGCGGATCCTCACCGATCAGCTCGACCGGGCCTGCGCGGGCGACGGCACGCTGACGGTGATCGAGGGCGCCGCGGGGATCGGGAAGACGACGCTGCTGCGCGCCGCGACGGCGCTGGGGCGCGAGCGCGGTATGCACGTCCTCTCCGCGCGCGGGGGCGTGCTCGAGCAGGACCTGGAGTACGGCGTGGTGCGCCAGCTCATCGAGAAGCCGGTGCTCGGCGCTCCGCCCGAGGTGCGGGAGATGCTGCTCGCCGGTCCCGCCGCCCCGGCCGCCGCCGTGCTCGGCCTGGGCGAGCTGCCCGTCGACACGGGACCGGGCTACGACCCGTCGCCGGACATCCTGCACGCGCTGCACTGGGTCACCGCGAACCTGGCCGAAGCCGGCCCGCTGCTCCTCGTGTTGGACGACGCGCACTGGGGCGACGCGGCCTCGCTGCGCGCGGGCGGCTACTTCGCCCGGCGGCTCGACGGCCTGCCGGTCGCGATCCTCGTCGGGACGCGCGTGGACGAGCCCGGCTCTCATGCCGCCCTGCTCGCCGAGCTCTTCGCCGCCTCCGAGCCGGTGCACGTGCGGCCCGGGCCGCTGACCGGGGTGGGCGTCGGGCAGGTGCTGCGCACCGCGTTCGCCGGGCAGGACGTGCCGGACCCGCTGACCGAGGCCTGTCTCCACGCGAGCGGGGGCAACCCGTTCTTCCTCACCGAGCTCGCCGCCGAGCTCGCCGCCTCCTACCCCCATCCCGGGGACACGCCGGTCGACGTGGTCGAGCGCATCGGTCCGGTCTCGGTGCGCCGGTCGCTGCTGCTGCGCCTGGGGCACCTGGGCGAGGAGGCGGGCGGGCTGGCCCGCGCCGTCGCGACCCTCGGCGGGGAGGGGGAGCTGCGGCACGCGGCCGCCATCGCCGGCCTCGAGCCGGCCGCCGCGGCGCGCGCCGCCGACACGCTCGCCGCCGCCGGCATCCTGGATCACGACCGTCCGCTGCGGATGATCCACGCCCTCGTCCGCGCCGCCGTCACCGACGACATGCCCCGGGCCGAGCGGGGGGCCGCGCACCGGCGGGCCTTCGACGTGCTGCGGGCGGACGGGGCGACCGACGACGTGACCGTCCCGCACGCCCTCGCTGCCGAGGGGCAGGGGGACGAAGCGGTCGTGCGGCTGCTGCGCCGCACCGCCGACCGCGCCCTGCGCACCGGCTCGCCCGAGGTCGCGGCCGTGCACCTGCGCCGCGCCCTGGCCGAGCCGCCCGCCGAGCCGGAGCGGGCCGAGGTGCTCGCCGATCTCGGCCGGGCCGACGTGCGCCGCGGCGCGTTCCCCGAGGGGCTCGCGAGCCTCGACCAGGCGCTGACGCTGCTGGAGGATCCGGCGCGCCGCGCCGCGATTCACCGGGACCGGGCGTTCGCCGCGTTCGCGGGCGGTGGGATGGGCAACGCCCGGCGGCTGGTCGTGGACGCCGTCGCGGAGCTGGGCGGCGAGGGGGACGAGGCCCTGCAGCTGGAGGCCGACCTGGCGCTGCTCGCGTGGCTGACGGGCTCCGATCACGAGCTGGACCTGCAACGGCACGACGCCCTGACCGGGGAGACGCGGGCGGAGCGGACGATGCTCGCGCTGCTGGCCCAGGCCGAGCACGCCTCGGGGGCAGGCCCCGACGTGGTCGTCGAGCTGGCCGAACGGGCGCTGGGCGGCGGTCGCCTGATCCGGGAGGACACCTCCGAGGCGCTCTCCTGGTACATGGCGACGTACGCGCTGCTCACCTGCGAGGCCAACGACGCGGCGCGGGCGACGATCGACCAGGCGCTGGCCGACGGGCAGCGTCGCGGCTCCGCGTTCGCGTCCGCCGGCGCCCTCGGCACGCGGGCCGTCCTGGCGCTCAACGAGGGCCGCCCACGCGACGCGGAGGCCGACGCCCGGACGGCGGCGGCGGGCGCGATCCCCCCGATCATGGTGCCGGTGAACGCGGCGTACATCGTGCTCTCCCTCGTCGACCAGGGCGACCTGGACGGTGCCGACGAGGAGCTGCGGGCGGCGGGCATCGACCAGGGGCCCGGCGGCCCGACCGTGCTGCGCTGGGTGCCGTGGGCGCGCGCCCGGCTGCGCGAGGCCCAGGGTCGCGCCGGCGACGTGCGGGACGACGTGCTCCCCCTCCAGGAGGACGACGAGGCGGGCCGGCCGATGCGGGCGCTGGCGTGGAAGGCCCTGCTGGCCCGCACGCTCGTGCGCGCCGGGGACGCCGCGGACGCCGGGCCGGCGGCCGCGCTGGCGCAGGAGCACCTGGACTGGGCCCGCGGCTGGGGGCGGCCGGCGGCGCTGGGGATCGCCCAGCGCGCCGCGGCGCTGGCGGGTCCGGCGGACGCGCGCGTCGCACGGCTCCAGGACGCGGTCGAGACCCTCGCGGCGTCGGACAACGGCACGGAGGAGGCCCGGGCCCGGCTCGACCTCGGCGTCCTGCTGCTGCGCGGCGGGCGCCGGCGCGACGGCCGGCGGGAGCTGGAGACGGCGCTGAGGCTCGCGCTGGAGTGCGGTGTGCGGGGCGTCGCTCAGGCCGCGGCCGACGAGCTGGAGGTCGCGGGCGCCGCGCCGGGCAAGCTGCGCTTCGACGAGCTGACCGCCTCGGAGCGTCGGGTGGCCCAGATGGCGGCCGCGGGCCGGACCAACCGCGAGATCGCCGCCGAGCTGTTCGTGACCCCCAAGACGGTGGAGAACCACCTCACCCGGGTCTACGCCAAGCTCGCCGTCAGCTCCCGGCAGGGTCTGGCCGAGGTGCTGTAGCGGCGCGCAGGGCCCGCAGCTCGTCCCGCTGGGCCCCGTTCTCCGTGCGGCCGATCGCCTCGTCGTAGGCCGCGCGGGCCTCCGCGCTGCGTCCGGCGCGGGCCAGCAGCCCCGCCCGGGCCGCGGGCAGTGCCGTCCCCGCCGTCCGCGCGTCGACGGTGTCGAGCAGGGCCAGGCCGGCGTCGGGGCCGTCCGCGAAGCCGACGGCGACCGCGCGGTTCACGCGCACGGCCGCGGTGGGATGGCGGCGCTCCAGGGCGGCGTAGAGGGAGGACCTCGCCGTCACGGACCCGGACGGTGGTGGCGGTGTCGGCGAACTGGAGCGCCTCGCCGCCGCGGTG
>Ga0247758_1001722_pt1 | contig 14716 bp, 11 predicted proteins | sample UWRJL156409C4_FD_180950 | JGI IMG/M metagenome (GOLD analysis project Ga0247758, IMG submission 180950) | Plant litter microbial communities from Arlington Agricultural Research Station in Wisconsin, United States - UWRJ-L156-409C-4 | ecosystem: Environmental > Terrestrial > Plant litter >...
CGCCGAGTCATTTTGCAAAGCACCGTGTCTCATCGAGTCCCGTGCCAGGAAGGCCGGTAGATTGGAGGAGATCCAATATGGCGTTGTTGACAGCCCTGCTTCGCCATCCTCTGACAGCACGTTTTGGATAAACAGATACTATTCCAGCGCACACTTTCGTGTGAGAAATTGTCGAGGTGAACTCCAAGCTTGATCCGATTTCCTCTAGACAGCATTACTAACAACCTAGCCTTAACAGGAATCAGGGACGAAAAGATTGCTCAAATTGAGTTGGCAGAGACGCCTGACTGGAGCATTGCGCGTCGTTGGATTCAAGAGTGTCGGATCACCATCTATGTTCCACAGAGGGAAGCCATAGATCCGACACTTGCCAGCCACCTTGCAATGGAGTATGTCGGACTCTTTGACCGCATTTTTGCGTCGTTTTACCTTCCCTGGAGGTGGGAGGCCCATGCCGCGAGACATGCCGAGGCTCCCAGGTAGAACTCCAAATGCCAGTAGACTGGCGTTTCGCTCTGCGGAAAAGACCTCGAATGCAAGCTTGGTAGGAGGCGCCAGTCCGGCACCCATGACGGGATATACGGGGCTCGCTCCGCATGACCGAGATCCCCCAAGTTCTCAAAAAGCGCCGGTAGATTGTGCATATTATTCCCGAATGAATAGTTCAAAATGTACAGAGCGGTGGAGAAGTAAACTTCAAAGACGGATTTACTGTAATCCACGGTGGGATAGTAGACGGACTTCAAGTGATCGTCTGGTACCGAGACTATACCAAGATGGGCGAAAATGATGTCCCGCGGGTCCTGGGCACCCATGCCTCTGCGGGCTTGAAGGAGTTGAAGAAGCGACCGTGAACCTTCATCTGACCTGGCGCGGTCCATCTCCTTCAAGACTTGGACTGCATCATTGTGTCGACGTCTGTCATTCCCAGCTTCCGAGGAGCCCTTGTTGCCGGAAGTGTGTCTCTCTGAAGCCAAAGCTTTCTGGCAGAATTGGCCCCATCGAAACTGGGAACGGCCGAGCTAAATCCATGGATCCCGAGAGAGGACCAATTCCTAAAAGACCCATATGCGCCTGAACCATTCCCTATTGAGGATATCGCTAATCACCGAATCCCAGGAATCATCGAATCGGTTTTCGTAGTTTAATGTGATGCTTGTCGTCGCTGGAGAGAAGCATTACAGCGCTATCGCGGCCGCCTCGGTCAAGGCCCAGAGGTAAATGACGGTGTGCGTGGCAGCAGAGTAGATGCGACCCATCATCGACACCTGTGCGTTGCGTTCCGCGATATTTTCTTGGTCAATGCAAAGCGCGTCTGCCCACACGAAGAGTTTCCGGGTCGGATCGCGCATATCGCGCAGAGCATTTTGCAGAGATTCTGTGATGCCGAGTCGGAATTTGGGCTGCCAGTCGTCGCGCAATATCATGCCGACATAGAACATTTGGTTGTCGAGCAATATCTCTCCTGTCCGTGAGGGATCACCCCAGACGTAGGAAAGGGCGGTGTATCCGCTGACGAGGTTGCGATTCAGAAGATCCATAGGTACATTATCAATCAGGGTTCCTCTCAGGACTGTGGTGTGGTCCGCCGATTGCTGAAGGCACAGGAGGCGAATGGACGAGTTTGCGTCCCGGAGAGATTGATATTCGAACATTATTCGGCGTGCGAGCTGATAGTGCTGACGTTGCGAAGCCTCACGCCCCCCGACGAGTTACCCCACGACACCACGTTTCTTTCCCGAGCTTGCTGAACACACTCAAATTGATCGGATTCTGCACTGATATACAAACTGACAATACAGCAAGACCGGTGAGCCCCTTTTCAAACCAAACTACCCTCTCTCGCAATGGCAATCCACCATCCATCCAACTCCTCCAGTCTCGCCTGCCAGACAAGTCAGCCACTGCTCCCTCGTCAATCTCCACTCGCCCTAATGAGCTTCCATTTACTTACCCCCTCGAACCCCTTCAAGTTACTTGGTGCAGCAGCACCGCTTGTCATTAAGCAGACTGCACTTCTCCATGCGGTCGACGCCGACGTTCTGGCCCCACTGGCGGCAGTACTGCTCGCACTTGGCGCCGTACAGCCAGCTACAGTCGCTGGCGTGGTAGCACGCCTTGCGCTCCACGAGCTGCGGGAAGTGGCCGGGTCTGGTACTCTCTCCCGATGGGGAGGCGAGGACGCCGGCTGAGAGGGCGGCGATGGTGGCGAGGATGGTGGAGGGCTTCATTTTGATGGTTGGTGCTGATACGATTTGATGATGTGAAAGTGGATGTTGCTGCTGGCTGTGGGATGCTGATTGAGTTTTGAGGTTGAGGGGCCCAAGATGGGTTTATATACATTTTCAAGGGTCGACTTCAGAGGTCATGTCGTAGATATGGTCGGCGAGAAAAGCGTCCGAGGTGTGAATACCGACGGTAAGCAATCATTCTTTGAGGTATGATCAACTTGGCAGCTGAAGGTCTTTTTGCACGCTAACAGGTATCATTGCCCGTCCCGGGCGAGGTCTTAGACAACTCCATGCCAGAGACGTGATGTCGATGTTCCATCATTGGACAACTACCTCATATGCCGGCAGCACCGCCACCGACTCCATGCGACGACGTATACCTCGGCTCCACTGAACCACTTTGTCGGTGACAAGGGCATGTCGTCGTCTCCAGTCTAGAGAGGAGACCCATGAAATTGCAATTGTTCTCGCTGCCACTCACCGTTGCTTGATGCGAATCCGAAAATAGAAGCAAGTGTGCACCGAACACAGGAACCCGTCTAAGCCACTGCCGGTAGTGTCATAGAATCAAGATGTCTACGGTATAATACGTTCGTTTCTCGGTCCGTAGCCGATTCAGGGGTTGATAGTTCGCCCGCTCACAACTACTACCCGCGCACAAATGAGACTCGACGATGTGGAGAAAGGTACCATCTTTTGATACAACGGCGACCACTTGGATAATAAGCGTTACACGGCCGGTGGAGGCTGAGCGCGGCTCAAATCATCGAGCACCTAAATCTGGCTCGACGGGTCCCCATTCGCTGGCCGTGAGATTGGGGATCGCCTGTAAGACAACGAAGAAGTCGGCGCAATATAGGCCCGAGCCCAACCCCAGATGCGTGTCACCCCAGAAGCAAGCTCGGCAAGCCACTCCCGCACTTTTTTTGGAAATATATTGAGCCAACGAATAACGAGGCTGTGCCCCTGAGAGCAGTTGCATTCCCGGTTTCGAATGACAACATCGGAGCAGCTGAATATTGGGGACCCAATGACCCGTCGCAAACAAGACACACCAACACTAGCATGGGACATTCCGAAACAAATACCCCAAAAATGGCAACATCAACCGCCTACAAACACGCCGAGTGATGAACGCATTAAAAGAGGCATAATCGTTCCCCCGCATCGCCACTGTGTACCCGGAGCATTAACGCCAAAGATAGCAACCGCTCGTTCGTTACCTATCACCGCTTAGCAGCTGCCATGTTGACAGCTTCTACCTCAACATCAGAGCCATTCCGTTCCCGCCAACCCTTGACAATGCCTTGCTGGAGATGGAGTGAAATAACATGTGAGTTCGGTTACTATCCAAGTTGACATTCTGGCCGATCCCTAACCCTCGTAGACATGATGGATCATGGGTCTCCTGGATTGGGACGATATCAAAGAGCCCAGGCCCAGGACCCACAACAGCTGCAACGCCAAGATAGAGAATTCTCTCATGGTCTCGGCATCAACAAAAGAATTAACTGAACATCTCCACTTTGAAAGTATTCAATGACGATCTTCCTCGGTTGTTGGGTGGGAAGAGGTCAGCAAATGAAGAAGCTGTGAGAGCAAAAATACATACAACACCAGGGATTCGCTGGTCGTCACCGACCCAACTACTAGTCTGGCCCTCACTGGCTTATCTATGGGAGAGCGGACGGGATCCCGAGTTCTCCAGTGGGTATGGTCGTATGTGACAAGATAGCCAAGGTGAGCCCCTGATAAGTCGGAAGGGGGGGAAGCTGCACACCCCCTGTTCCTGCACAGGCCACCGCGCACCTGGCCACGTGTCAACTCCACGATATATTTCCACCTCCCTCCTTCAATTCTTCTTCAAATTTCTTCAACTTTTCGCTATTCTCTTCTTCGATCAATGGAGCAACAGTATACCGAACATGACATGCGCAACGCATGCGAAGAATACGCCAGAACCGGTCAACTGCGCGCCACTGCTCGCAACTGGGCTATTCCTCCCTCCACCCTTCGCATCCGACTTAATGGGGCCCTACCTCGTTCCGTCGCCTTTCAAGATTATCAACGGCTCTCTGTGGTTCAGGAGACACATCTAGCCGATTGGATACGCGTACAACAGACACTGGGGGTCCCTCCCACGCATGCACAGATCAGAGAGATGGCCAGCCGTGTGTGCAAAGAAAGGGGGGACGACCGGCGGCTGAGTATCAAGTGGATGGAGGGCTTTCTAAAAAGGCACCCCTTTCTCAGGACCCAGAGGGCCAGGGTAGTCGACGCAAACCGCATCAATAGTGCCACAGAGGCTATCATTCGGCCTTGGTTCAGCCTATTCCAGATACCTGAGGTCAAGGCTATCCTACCTGAGAATCGCTGGAATAAGGACGAGGCTGGCATTATGGAGGGCCTTGGGGAGAACGGCTTAGTTGTTGGTACGGCTGATCACAAGGCTTTACAGAAGAAACAGCCTGGTGGACGCACCTGGACCTCCTTCATTGAGTGTATCTCAGCCACCGGTCGATTTCTTCCTCCACTCGTTATTTTCAGGGGGAAGACGGTCCAACAACAGTGGTTTCCGACGGATTTACAGCCTTTCAAGCATTGGAAGTTTACGGCAACTCCAAAGGGCTGGACCGATAACGAAACTAGTCTGAAATGGCTGAAGAACGTGTTTATACCCCTGACCAAGCCGGCCTCCCCTGACCAGAAGCGCCTCCTCGTTATTGACGGCCACGGTAGCCACGTAACGGCTGAATATATGTATAAAGCCTATGTCAACAACATCTACCTTATTTACCTACCTGCCCACACCTCCCACGTCCTCCAACCTTTGGACCTCTCAATCTTCAGCCCCCTCAAACGCGCCTACCGAAATCGGCTTGACCGCCTTCTCTCTATGGCTATTGACGACACCTCCGTTGTTAGCAAGCGTGCCTTTCTTGAGTGCTACTATCAGGCCAGGTCTGTGGCTTTTACGGAGGCCAATATCAAAGTTGGTTGGCAAGCAACCGGCCTATGGCCCCTTTTTATAACCAAGCCCCTGATGAGCCGCCTTCTCCTCAAGAACGCTAATAGTATAAGCACCCCCAAACCCAGAAAGGCGGTTACAAAGGCCGCGGCTGAGGTCAGAGCCTTCGAAACGCCAATTTTGGATAGTTGTGGTGAGAAGCCAGAGGTGTGGTTGACCCCAAGGAAAGCAAAGGATTGGTCAGAGCAAGCCAGGAAATTTGCTACTACCATTAAAGCTACGTCGACCGACCGGCTGTTTCTTAGAAAGGCTGGCAAGGCCCTAGATGAAAAGGCCTTCGAACTAGCCGCCTGCAAGCGTAAGATACAGGCGCTAGAGCAGGAGGTGGAAAGGTTGCGGCGCACGAAGAAGAAGAAAGTCGAGGAAGATCCGAATACCTTGTTTGCCAGTATCCGGACCATTTCTGACGCGCAGAGGCTAGTTGGAAGGCAGGCAGTTAAAGAAGAGGATTCTTCAGAAGAAGAGGATTCTTCTGATGCCGAAAGTTGTATAGAGGTCCTGTAAATAGTTGTTTTGTGGCTTGTTGAAATTGATGGTAGTGGTTGTGGGCAGTTTTGGTGGCCTGTGCAGGAACAGGGGGTGTGCAGCTTCCCCCCCCTCCGACTTATAGGGTTCTTCCATCTAGCACACCCGTCGCCATACCACATGTCATCAAATCACCAGCACACCAATATATCCAACGAACAGTACTTCCCGCCCCGGAGAATTCATATCAACCCCCTCATCCGATCAAGCATGATTAACATAAAGCCCCGAAGCCTCCACCTCCCGTATCCACAACTTCCACGGCCTCGCCCCGGACCACCTCGTTATATTCGCCGCCGCCTCCGCCTCATCCTCATCCAAATAATGAATCTCACACTCCCCTTTGCCCGTACCCCGCCCCGTAATGACCGTCCCCGCCGCCGCCGCCGCCGCACACAAACTCATCGCCGCCGTCTGAATCACCGCATTCTTCTTCGTGTAGATCGCCCGCAGCACCGCCAGCTCCACACTCTCCGCCACGACGGTCAGTCCGTGCCCCCGCATCAGCGTCACGCAGTTCCCGTCGTCAAAGTGCTTGGCCAGCTCGTACGCGAGGTTTTCGTTGCGCACGAGCAGGTCCGGGACGTCGGAGGACTGGCGGTGCGCGGCGGAGTCGTACACGGGGACCGGGCCAGGGCCAAGGAACCCGGCCATGTGGTAGCACGCTTTGAGCGGCACGTTGGTGATGGCGTAGGGTGCGATGGCCTCCGAGTGGCCGTGGATTACGGCGTTGACTTCCTCGTGCCGCTTGTAGATCTCCGAGTGGATCCCGCGCTCGACGTAGCCTTCGGGCGCGCCGCGGTCGAAGGCCTCGGCGGAGGCGACGGCGTATTCGATAAGGTCTTCGGGCAAGGAGAGGGTCGCGGGGGCGATGGGCCGCGCCATAATGAAGACGTCGGGGTTGAGGGGGTGCCGGAGAGAGAGGTGGCCGTAGGCGTCGAAGAGGCCGTGGTGGTGGAGGATGTGGTTACCGTCGATGAGCTTGCGGTAGGTTGACTGGAGGTATTCGGGCTCCATGGTGGGTTGTATTATTATTGGGTCGTCTGGTGTTGTTGGTGGGAAGATTGGAGGGAAGCTTTTGGTTTCGGATTTGGAAGGGGGTTGAAGAACTCGGAAGGTGTTTGCTGCCCGTCTGCGTCATTGGGAGGTCATGGGAAGGCACGATGCTCTCGAGCCTCTTGTGAGCGGGAAGGGGACAACCAACCTGCGGCAACGAAGTTAATATACCGGTGAATAATGGTAGCGGTCTCAGTATTAAGCCACAAAATACAGCTTCTTCTTTTTAATCCCATAAAGAATAAGAGGCCGTCCAACCGGTGGCGGCACAGGTCCTGATGTCCTGCTCAGCCCGATAAGACCCTAACCCTTAATCTCGAAGTTGTTATCGCAGCTTGCCCCGCCAAACTCTTCACCTTTCCGCACCTGAAAGTGGCAGCTGCAGCGACAAACAAGGTTTCGCGTGTGCAGAAGTAGGGAACTCCCTTGCTCTTCATTGTTTAACATTCTCGTGAGTTTTTGCACTTTTTTACTCCAAGGATGATGGTCGGCTGGGCCTGAACCACACGCAACAAACCAGGAAGGAATTGGTCGGGATTGCCCCGCAGTCTCGCACAATCGCACACTCATAATCGCGTCCCCGCGATGCGTCCCAGGAGAGCACGCGCTGAGAGGAAGCGGTACACCGAAGACCCAATTGTGCTCGATGGCGACGATGAGGGCTTTGTGGTAGCGGATAGTAAGTCCGACGATGAGGACTTCGACGTCCAAGCCGAAGCGCTCCAGGTGCAGGATGACGACGACGAGGACGTCGAGGCCGACCCCAGCGAGGAGGGGGACGAAGCCCAGGACCAAGCAGGAGCTTCAGAGGCCACCAAGGGCAAGGCCGCTCAGCCCAAGAGACAGCGCAATCCCGGCGCGGGCATGATCCAGAGCCGCAAAGGATTCCACGACATCCCTCACTACCCCTTGGAAACGCGCATCGTCACGCGCGTCTACGCCGGCCCCCTGAGGCGATATGCAAGGTACAGCGCTCTTCGCGACGCCATGTACGGCCCCGAGTACCAGCGCATCAAGATCATCTGGGACCTCGACAACCGCTGGAGGGACTACCCGCTGCTACCGCCAAAACTGCCTCCAGAGGATCCCCAGGGCATCTCGCCAAGTCCCTGGCTGCCCGCCGGATTCGAGCGTGAGCAGGAACATCGTGCTTTCATTTGGTATGGCAACTACAAAGTTACCAGTCCGGAGATTCAGCAAACCCACCAAATTCACCCCGAGGCGCCGAGCCTCTTGCCGGAGGTCAAGGGCGATTTAGTCGTCCTGCTTGGGCCCTGGGATCAGCAGAGCGAGTTCACTTTGAGCCCAAGAAGCGGCCTTTTGCTTTCGCCCATTGACGTCCCCATCGTGAGCCCTGAAAGCACGCCGGAGCAGCCGACTGGCTGGGTGTTCGATGTCGGAGGCATCCCCCTCGCTCTGGCATGGGCTCCCTTGTCCCAGAGAAGCGCACAGGTGCTCGCCGTTGCCTCGATTCCTTTCTCGGATCAAGAGCCGATTCAGACGCAGGCCATCAACCCGCCAGAGAAACCAGATACGACGGGGTGCATCCAACTTTGGGAGTTCCCCAGCAATATTCCTGCGCAAGGACTGGCTTCCCCGGCAAGAGCAGTGCCGAGGTTGATCACGGCCAGCTTCTTCGACTGGGGTAGGCCCAAACGCCTGCAGTGGTGCCCAGTTCCGCTCGACACTTCCGGTATATACGGATTGTTAGCTGTTCTCTGCGGAGACGGCAAGGCTCGGATCATCGAGTTTAAGTGCTTTGATGATTCGATTCAGCGTCCCTATGGTATGTTACGGCAGCACCGCTCTTTGTAGCCCACAAGCTAACCCTGGTCAGAATGGGTGGAATCCCCGATCGTCACCCTTGGTGTTTCGAACGATTACAACGTCAACGTCACATGCCTTACTTGGGTAAACACGAACCGCATTGCACTTGGTCACTCAGATGGCACCATGACGCTGTGGTCTGTCTATCCGCAGCGAATGCTCCAGCGGATTAGCGTCCATTCTAACTACGTCATCGACATCTGTTCCGGCTACCCTTCTAACCCCTATCTCGTGGCCTCAATCCCCGTGGGCGGCTGCGCAACCCTGACAGACTTGTCCCAGCCGAGCTCAGAGCTCACCTATTTCCCCGTCCCTGCAATCAGCTTCCAGCCAAACATGCTCTGCTGGAACGAACTTATGCAGGGGTTCATGGCCCTTTACCCCTCGTCGACGCCGACTACTACAGTTGCCTTCCTCCACCACCGCTACTTCTGCCAGGCGCGCAGCACCATCACAGGCCCGAACTCCGTGACATGCGTCTCTGCTGGCGCATCACATCCGTTTATTCTCGTCGGTTCGGCAGACGGCTCAGTGTACGCTTGCAACGCTCTGCAGAAACTTTTTAGGCAGAAGGGCGAGCCGCTGCAGAAGCTCAAAATATTCGAGCATGAATACAGGCCGCTCGAATCACAGCCCTCAGACGAGACAAATGCGTTCCGCCCCAGAGGCGCGGCGAGGATCCTGCAGGGATTTCTGTCGGAAGTGAACGACGACCCCAGGACCGAGAAGCGTAAGGAGATCGATAGAAAGAAGCGGCTGGCGAAGAAGAAAGATGCGAGCAAGAAGAAGGGCCGCGCAAAGAAGGGCGCGGATGCAGAGGATGAGGTGGAAGATCGCGAGGCGGAAATTGACGACAGGTTGGCATCTCGTGCTATCACCCATGAGCCCCTGACGAGGATCACAACCATTGCGTGGAATCCAAACCTGCGTTTCAGCTGCTGGGCGGCATGTGCGATGGGTTCTGGGCTGATAAAGGTCATGGACCTCGGCGTTGAGTGATATGTCGACTGGCCCAACCCCTGAGGAGATGATGGCGATGGAAGAAGGCGTTTTTCAGCGCAACACTCGGACACAATTACTGCTCGTTGACTTCGACATCCTCGAAATGTTGATCTATGGTCTATCGCCGTCTAATTCGCGCCAACAAACCTGGGCTACCTCAGCATTTCCCATTGAGGACGCTGTGGTGATAGTCAAACGCCTTGGTCATGCCATACAAGTGCGATGCCGCGGCGAGGACAACGCAGATGTGGAATATCTGGTGAGAGCTCCCCCAGATATCGAAGGAGCCTGGAGACCGCCGTTCCGGCCAACGAGCCTGAATTCTGTGTTAGCGATGCTGACTCTCAACAGGACCGGGGAGGTTGTTCTTACCGCATAGAGGAATGCCCCAAAGATGTACAGTGCACCCTGAAACAGTACCCAATTGAGCCCCATCAAGTCGTTCAACTGGCGGTAGTCATAGTCGGTAATCAGGATGTGAAGGATGGGCACTACCCCTGATACGCCAAGGCCAACAAACATGAGGGCCCGGTAAGGGCGCCAGGCGGGAGTTCGGAAGTGCTCGATCCACGACACACAGAGACACCCGAGGCCGAGTAGTCCGATCTGGAGAGTTGTCAGCCAAAATACGGCGATGCACGTTCATCAAGGAGGGACTGGAAGCTTACAGCGGGCATGTACACACGCATCAGCGCCGGGTGGCAGTAGAGTCCATAGTACATCGCGGGCACATAACTGCCCACGATCAGGAAGACAATCCCGGTATAATCCAGCTTGTTCCCCCATTTACACACCGCGGCCGAGTGGTTCATCAACATGTGGTACGTGCCGCTCATGCCCAGACACAAGAAGGCGCCTGCAAAGAAGCACGCAAAGGCGAGCATGTCCGACGCGGACGCGGTCTCGTAGCGGGGCGCGATCACGCGGTAGAGAAAGGCGCCGCCGGCGGTGAAGCCCATTGCACCCAGGAGATGCGACCAGATGTTGACCGACTCATTGTGCAGGTACCCCAGGCTGAGAAACGACTGGAAGTAGCTGTTGCTGGTGCGGCGGTACCCGCTGAGGATGAAGTGGTTGTCCTGCCGCCAGTGGGGGAGCTCGTCCCAGAGGACAGTGAGTGCGGTGGAGACCTTGGCTTCGACCGACTTGGCCGCGTTGGTGATGCTCTCGGCGGCGGCGGCGCCTATGGAGGGCCGTCGCTGCCGGAGCGAGGCCGAAGCTTCGTGGGGCCCGGACATAGTGTTGTTACACTCGAAACTAAACGTTTGGGGGCGGGAGAGAGAGAAGAATTGGGCAGATTGTGGCGGGTTTTTGGGGTGTTTTAGATTGAGTTTTGGGGATATTTTAGGTAGGTTTGTAGAGTTCTGCCAAGTTGTTTATTTATTATACAGAGTCTTTCTACTAGTATGTCATGGCATGTTGCAACAGGTTTTTGTTTTGTTGGGATTCACGGCGACGCCCGAATCGAATGATGGGGAATTGAAGAATCCCCACCGCCGTCTGCACCGCGCCGAGGCCCCCGGTCGAAGGGTGCCCACAAGCCAAGCCTGTGATATTTTCTGGAAGCCGGGGGTGGGAGGGCTGGCAGCTGGCGGCAGGTGGCTGGATGGAGCGGGCTGGCGGGCTTCACGGCTGGTTGCATTGACCGCTGAAGCCACAGCAATCAAGCATCTCAGGCGCAACACCAGCCTCACATCCGGAGCCCAGGCGGGAAGTCACGACTCGATGGATCTAGCCACCGGGTCTCGGGACGTGTAGCCCCGCGTTTCTCTTTCTGTTCTTGCACTCGGCCGTTCCACCGGCTGGACAATCCCGACAAACGAAAGCTGGGCATCCCTTCAAAAGAGCGCCCTGGCCCGCTTGACAGCTTCTCGCGACCGGACGATCCAGCTGCGCAAGTGCGCCGCTGGCTGATTGCGATACCCCGGAATTTGGCCGTGACGTGATGCGCGCAGACGGAAATCAGGAACAGTCCCCTGAGCAAGCGGACGAACGCTTTCCGCCCGGTGCGCGGGCAAGCGGCGCACGTCATACCGCGGCTCAGGCCACTCGGGAACAGGACAGCAATTCGCGCTGGTGGTCGCATCGGTGCAGCTCAAAAGAGGCACGGGGGGGGGAGGCCATTACCTAGGAGGCGTTTCTGTTCCTGAGACTGGGAGAGGTCCCGTGAAAGATGGAGGGCGAGAGGCGAGCTGCACGGGAAAGAGCGTCCTTCGATGGCACCCCCCTGGCAGATGCTGCAAGCCACGCTCCCGAACGCAGGCGGGTGGCGGGTGGAGAAGAGCCGCCGCAAACCTCGACCCCAATATCGCTCGCTATCGCCCGGCACGACTGCTTCCTGAGTGCTGCGCTCGGCTGGCTGGCGGGCTGCACGACGCTTAGATGCTTAGCGCGGTGCTTTGAGTGTTCGCCGCTGTGCACTCTCTAGAAACCCGGATCGCGAAGAACAGGCAGGCAAACTCTATTGCTATTCTTGGAAGTCCTATCGAGCGTTTTCTGGAGAAGGTAAGGTAGGTAGGTATGTATGTATGGAGAACCCTGCACTATAGAGCCTCAACTTCTGCGGCGGTCAGCGACAAGTGTTGATCTAGATCGTCGAGGTCCCGTGTTGGGGCCCTGCTGCTGCCGCTGCTAGTGTTGGTCGATCGTTCGAGCAGCACCCAGGTCCGGGTAAAGCCCCTTGGCGGTCGAGGGTCGAGGGTCGGGTCACAGGCGAGGCCATGAGGTGATGCCGCGATGCCGTGAGGGATGTGGCATGTGGCATGTGCCAGCAACGATGATGGCAAGACGGCGAGCCTCAGTCCAGAGGACAGCGATGCGATATTCCAGCCGGGGAATCCGTCAAACGGAGATCACCGCCGTCGAGCCTCTGACGAAACCGCCGATGCCACCGCGGCCTATGGCTTAGAGTGCTCGATGCGACTCCGACTGTGTTGGGCGTTTGAAAGCCGCTTGATATTCGCCGCTGAAGCACCGCGCGAATACCGTCGCTTCATTTAAAGTTATTCACTGACAGGGAGATCACTGTCGTCACCGTGGAGAATCTAACGTCAATCCAAAAATAGCGGCGCCGCGGCCTGTCACGACACTTCTGAAGACCGGTTTATCACGGCTCTCCCGACACCGATCGACCGAACTTGGCCGGATTCAGTTCATGTTATAGGCACAATTCGAGGGTTGTAACCTTATTTCCAATGGCCCTGTTTATTGTTTGTTCTGGGCGTCTGGCCAGGGACTGGCTCGGGGGCGATCAAGCTCTTCGGAGGGCCGGTTAAAGTCCTCGGCCGATATCATTCTTTGCCTCTCTCTCCAGTCCTTTCATCTATCCGCATATTGCCCTCGAGATTGCCGCCACAAGCAGCTCTGGCTACAGCTAACCACGTCAGCGGGTTTTCACGTTGCTCGCTGGGTGCGGGGTGAATGCCGTCGGAGTCGTCGCGATGCCATTCTATAAATATTCCGTCAATGGACAATCACGACGATTGCAAAAGCTTAGTTCCCCGCGCCCCGACGAACGAACGACGATCAACGAAGCATCTTTCTCTCTCTCTGACCGGCACACCGCCAGTCTGTCTCCGCCACAATGGTTCGATCAGTCTTCGCCCTCTCGCTGCTCAGCCTGAGCGCCGTGAATGCTCTCCCTTCAAACGTCCAGGAACGCCAGGCATGGATCATCGGGCAACCTGACAACGGCGGACTCAGCCCCAGCCCACCCACGGGCGGCCTGAAATACTGCAGCCCAGATACTCCCCCCAAAGAGCCATGCTTCTACCCGCCCATCACAGGTGACTTTAAGCCCTCGCCGAAGAGGGACGAGCGCATTGAGTCGAGGCAGTCTCTCAACCCCCCAGGTGGCTCCAACATCAAGGCGGTCATCAAGCAGCTCGAGAAGGATCTCGTCAAGCTCCAGAACAAGAAGAGCAAGACCAGGGACGACGTCAAGCAGATTAATGCTATTAAGCAGGCGCTGAAGCACCTTGCAGGCATCACCAGCGTCCAGGCACCCCCGGGAACCTCAACCACCTTCACCCCTGGCAAGCGGGATGAGATCACACTGGAGACCATTGGCGGGTACCAGTCACAGTGCCCCCACACCGGAGGCATCCAGAGTGCCCTGAAGATCCTCTTGAGCAAGGCTCACCGCTCAGAGGCGGAGGTCCTCGCCATTGTGCAGCTCACGCACATCCTCGGCGGGTGCGGCCTCAAGATCTCGGACGATGGTGCCACCTTCACCAAGATCACACCCAAGTCGACCGGCTCTGACCCCTCGTTTGCCGGCCTCCAGGTCGCCTACACGGAGGGCCTCCAGGCTCTGGGCGACCACAAGCCGTCGTTCACTTCGTGGATCATCCTCGAAGGCATTGCCGACACCCTCGAGGCGAACGGCGTGTCCGTCGACCGCAGCATCGTCCTGGGTGGCTCGGGCGCCTCGCTCGTCACCCGCCAGCAGCGCATCGGCTACTGCGAGCCCATCGATGTCCTACTCCTCATGACCCTCTACCGCTCCATCCTCCGCGAGTACGGCCGTGACACCAGCAAGTGGCCCAGCAGCATCACCTCGCAGGCTCGCAGCATCCTCACCGTCCTCTCCCTCTGCGGCGAGAACACCTCCACCATCACCCCCGTCCCCTACACCCCCGGCGGCTCCATCACCCCCCAGCCTACCATCCCCGGCGGGAGCCTCTACCCCCAGCCCACCATCCCCGGCGGCAGCTTCCAGCCCCAGCCTACCATCCCCGGCGGCGGCATCTACCCCCAGCCTACCATCCCCGGCGGCAGCATGAACCCCACCAAGCGCTCTGTCGAGTCTTCCCTGGCCGCCCTCCAAGTCCTCGAGAAGGCATACGGCACCTACGACTCCGGCAAGATCCCCGCGGCGGTGTTCCTTCCCATGGAGAACCTCGTTGCGTACCTGCAGGGCCAGGGGATTGTCGTCCTTGGGTGGCCAAAGACGACCTTTGGCGTTGCCCCATAGAGTGGGATAGCGGATGGACGGTGGTGTCGCAAATGGAAGAGAGGGGTTTGGAGAGAGAATGATACCCCCCCC
>Ga0247758_1001725_pt1 | contig 14695 bp, 10 predicted proteins | sample UWRJL156409C4_FD_180950 | JGI IMG/M metagenome (GOLD analysis project Ga0247758, IMG submission 180950) | Plant litter microbial communities from Arlington Agricultural Research Station in Wisconsin, United States - UWRJ-L156-409C-4 | ecosystem: Environmental > Terrestrial > Plant litter >...
CTCTTCATTCAATGGGGTTCCATTCCTACATATGCCGTCTCCGTTGGAATGGGAGACAGTCAGTTTTACCTGATGATGTCGTACGACATGTGAGTGGTCCGTCCCCGTTGCATCAACTGCACCGGCAAAGTACACATGGGGTGGCGCTGATAGAGTCACTGACTGTTTTCGGTAGAGGCGCCATGATTGGTAGGACTGTTCCCCTTTGGCTCTCGGACCGGAAGCTGGGCCCGATCAACACCATCATCTTGATGAACGTCTTCACGCTACTCACGGTATTGGTGGTGTGGCTACCGTTTGGGGCACTCACAGTGCCCGCCTTATTTGTTGTCGTACTCCTGATGGGGATTGGCACGGGAAGTTTCGTGCCACTCGGCGGTATGTAAACATGTTCCCGCTCCCCTGGATCGGGTCTCACAGAGATCCTGGCTGATGGGTTTGCCTACGTACCAAGTCGCCTGCGCGAGTGAGCTTTGCGAACCACGAACTGGGACATTCCTGGTAAGTGGAGTTCGCACGGTTTCTTGCTTCCAATGCTTGGGTCTACTGCTGACCTCTCATGGTACTTACCGCCAGGGATCCGTCTACACGGTTGCTAGCTTTGCGTAAAAAACACCCTTCCATTGCCCGTCAGGCACCTCGGCGGCGCGGATGCACTCACTCACACGTGTCACAGAACCCTGATCGGGAACCCGAGCACCGGGGCGATGCTCTCGAGATACGGCTCGCAGGGTTTGGTGGCTTTCATCGCCATCATTCTCCTCTCTGGGCTCATGAGCGCCACCGCCCTTCGCTGGGTGTGCCACGGAAAACGATGGATCATGAGGGACAAGATCTAGAGAAAAAAAGGACCGCGCGTCCTACATGGCCATTGTGTGCGCCATGATCTGTAGTTGGACGCTTTTTATGTTGTGCAGCATGCTGGCGGGGAAGCTCCTGTCTCCTATCTTTGTGTACCGGACTTTGATTGGCAGGGGCCCGGTAAGGTACCCTTCCAGCTAAGGTAGGTAGGTAGGGACTGCATTGGGTTTCGAGACGGCGTCAGGTAGAAGCAAGCAGCTTGCCTACCGAGCTAGCTATCTTAGCTCAATACTTTTGTTAGGCTGCAACATGTTTGCAAACACTGGGATCAAACAGAGGCCACAAATATTGTACATGTATGGATGCCAGTGCTGGATTCATGGCCGGGCGCCTGAAGCTGGAGACAACTCCGAGGCAGTCACAGCGGCTTACTGGCAGACAGCACCGTACGCACCGAGTTTCAAAGCCACGTTTAGCCATGGCACGGGGAACCCAGAACCCCAGTTGTGACGACTTGCGGTTGGGCTGCTTTGGTGTTGTCCCACTCGTGCTGCAGCAAGAACGCGGGCCTCCTCACCACAATAGCTGTGGGACTTCTGCCAGATGTGACAGCTCGCCTACCTACCTCACCGTTCGTTTATCTGCCAAAAGTGTATGGTAGGCTGAAAGCCGAGATCTTGGCGGCCATGGCGAGCTTCATGATCGACATTGGACATGCCGGTTGTGGATGACAAGGGGGAATGTGTGCGGTACGGTGTTGGGGATGCATGAGCCAAGGCATGTCTACCTACCGATGTACTCCTCTGCCGGGGTAGGAAAAGTTAGCTTGCACAGGGACCCACTGTTACCCCCTGGCAGAGAGAGAACCAAACCAGTAACAGTGGACCCCTGGCCGAGCTAACCTTTCCTACCCCGGCAGGGGAGTAGAATTGAGCTCAAGCTTAGGCTAGTTGATGCAATGCACTGCGGTTGGCTTAACTGGCGTAGGTATTTAGCAAGTTCAGGGGCGGATGCCGGGCGAAGATGGAGAGGCCAGACGTTGTGTGGGAATGATCCGATAATCTTCGGAGCTCGGAGACACCCCCGATTCCGATCGGGACCCGAGCTCGGTATATTTTGACCTGGGGTCGGAATCAACCCGAGAGGTCGTTGACCCGAAGCCGAAGCCGGGTTTGACAGAACTCCCGACCCACCAGGAGTTATGCTCGGTACTTATGGATGGCAAACAACCGCGACCCCTATAGTCAGGTAGGTACTGAGGTAACTGCGTTTCCGGACCCCATTCCCTGCAGGTATCCAGCTGGTGGTATACGTCGAAATAAAGGGGCGCCAACGAAAAAAAGAAGTTTCAATTTGTATTGTTTTGGGAAAGAGAAAAAAAACATCCTATGCGAGTGGCCAACTCTAGCATTGTCCAGATGGGTAGGTAGGTGCATGGGCCATCCATCCAGCCCTTGCTGCATTAGTGGCCGGGGGCGGCGATCGGACGGCTGGCTGAGCCTGAGTTCCGAAGCCAGGGAGCAACCCGCCCGCCGCTGGTGATGTCGGCCGGCCCCAGCAACTGACAGCATACCTACCTACCTACCTACCTACCAATAGGATTTCCTTCCGAAAGCGAGCAGATGGGACATGGCAGGGCAGCGTGAACAAGGGTATCGTATTTAGGTAAGGAGGATTGGGGGGCCAGCAAATCATCCATCTAGCCCCTTTTTACCTCGTAGTTCTAACTGTTTGTTTGAACTGTGGGTGCGTTGCACAGATCGGGAAGGTGCTTCGTAGATCGATCGGGCGAGGGTTGGTTTGGATGAATGTGGTTTCGAACCCGGCATCTGGCAATAGAACGGTCGCACAAGAAAGCTATGGTAATGCCAATAAACCGAGCCGCAGGGGCTTGTTCGTCCCGTCAGCTACCGATATCACACCGCCCGACGTATGTGTTGAGCAATTATAGACCGTAGTTTGTACTAATATCGTGCAGGTAGTGAACTGCGATCCATACTTTTGCCGCTTCGGCCCCCTCCTCCTACCTTTCTCCCGTTTCTCGAGGCTGGAGCTTGATGGACATTATTCTTCTGGCCTGAGACTTTCTGCGGTCCAGTCTGCGGGATCGAGTCCGAGCTGTTTTGCTGAGATGCGGATGTTTTAGCTTGAAAAAAGTCGGTTCGTTGTCATCGCCATGGCGGAACGTAGACAAGATGGCCGCGAAGTTTGCCTTCTGGTGGGTGTTTCCCATGTGCGATAAACTACATCCTTCGTTATCTGTTCAACTTCGCCCAGTTGAAACTATGTCGAGCGCACCCAAGACTTGCAGTCATGACCCGGGAGTGGCTCTAGAGTTGGTGTCCCCGTTACTGAGCTCTCCGACACATACAGCCTTACGACAGCCTGATGCGCCACCTTGGCACTGAATGAATCCTTCGGATATGTCACCCGAGTGAACCCTGGTTTCCGAGGTGGCTGAGGGCGCGGTCTCTAGCCGCTGAGCAGGTATGGTGGCCAAACCTCCTTCTCCTTGCTCTCCAACTTGCTCGTGTCTTGCTCAAGATCTGCCGCGCGATACATAAACCGCCCCAGTGGCGAGGGTTATGCAGATGGTGGTTTTACCGGAGGGGATGTGCCATGTCTCCGGCGGCTCTTCAATAGAAAGAAGGGCTTGCAGCTGGGCAACTGGTGCTCTGCGACTTTGATGGACGTGCTTGCGATGTTGCTGTCTGGATCGTGACATTTTTTTCAGGGGGGGAGTTATTGACCGGGTCAGTGGAAAAGGGGCGGGAGATGGGAGTGGTATTTAGGCATGGTAGAAAGCACAAAAGGCAACATATTTAAGACTTGTTGAGAATTGGGCGGCGATAGTAACTTTCTCTGTTGAGATTTAACCATCCGTGGTTCCCTTGCATGCTCGTACAAACTCAAATACAGAACTGAGATCCATTTCTGCTCAAGCCGAACCTCCAAGTCGGCCACTTGCCTGGTTTTCAGTTTTGACAAGACTTTATCCTACCGCTATGCTGCCACACATAGACAAGCTGTCTTCGATATTATCGGTAGAGCCTGCGCCCACAGCCGAAATGCCATGCGAAACTCTGTTTCAGACCAGAGCGGCCTCTCGAAGAGATGGAGCAATGCTCCCACACGGCGGACCCAACGCTGGGAGGTATCGATATTGGGACGACAGCTGTGGTCGGCATCAAATCGCCTCGCCGGAGCTTGTAGGACGGCACGCAAAAGCTGAGTATGTATGTGATGCTCTGCAGAGACTCTGTGGCAACTTTCCACACAAGTCCCAAGCACTACTCGTAGAAGAGAATGCGCTTCTAGTTTCGCACCTGTCAAGCTTTACGCCTGAAGACATCTGCAATGGTGTTAGACAGTCGCGATCTGCAGGATAACAGTTGTGGAAACGTACCCAAGGAAATCCCCATTAATGCTCCCAATAGCCCACATCTCGCCAACCTCCGTCCTCAGACCAATAATCCTTACGCGCACATGAGTGCCCGGCTCGATCACCATATCCGCATTATTTGTAAATTGTGGCGGCGTGGCATTAGCATCGTATTGGATCTCGTCCGGGATCAGCTGGCTGCTTGTCAGCTGGACTGGTTCTGCAGGGCGTTATTATGTGAGGAGAATGCCATACGTGGGAGGAGACGAAAAGACGGAGTGGCCCAGCCTGGGCGAAGAAGCCGTGGGGGTTGACAGTGTAAGCGATTGCATCTACCTGCGCGGAGGATTAGCACAAGGTTTGCGCTGCCAGGGGGGGAGACCAACCACTTCGCCTTTGAATGGCCTCCATACCACAGCCCGATAGCCTACGGTGAACTCAGCCAGGCCACTTCCCGGCAGGATCCGACCTTCAGAGACATCGAAGGTATCCATGATGGCAATGATGTAGTAGTCTCCGGCGCATGTTCCCTCCACATCCTTGACGAGCTTAGTTGTGACCAGGTCATGCATGTTCCTCCCAAAGTACGATGGGTGCAGCGTCACACTGCGCTCGAGATTGTGGAGGAAGAACATATTGTGCTGTTGCTGCCAACGAGAGGAGAAAGGCGAGAGGGTCGAATGAAGGAACGGCAAGAGCTCGAGCTCTGGGGTGTCTGCGCGTTGTGGCGCTAATCGTATCGTGTATCTCGAGGGCGTCTATTATGTGGTGTATTCTATTGTTTGGTCAACCGTTGCTTCATTCGCGATGGAGATGGGCGTCGGCGGTTGCTGTTTTTGAAGATTGCGACGCCGAGTGGGTTCGCGTCGAGAAGTTGCGATTGTACGAGGCTGACGCATTCGGAACACGGAAAATTGATGGGCAGCCTTAGCTTCAAGGCCCGTGCGTCAGCTGCAGGAACAGGGAAGCTTCCATGAGGACTTGGCGCTTGTTGAAGCACCTGTGCCGAAAGTCAGCAGCAAGTACGTAGGTAGGTACCTATTGTTGAATAAGATTGATGCGAGATATTTGACCTTGAATGACACAGGGACAGCCATTCGCGGCCCAACATTTACAGACCGTTTTATTGGCATTCCAGAGGGAATAGAGGGCCTCAGAAACATCTAGCTACCGATGCCCCGTACTGATGTCTCTCCGCCCCTCTGTGAGCAAAGGATCAATCTGTTGTTCTTTTGTCCATAGATCATCATATGTGCTGTACTTGGGCCGTGTTGGCAGTGAACCAAACCATCCACCCCCTCCTCGCGGCCATCAATGATTTGCGGGAGCTGAGGAACCCCACCCACCATCCCACCATGTCATCCGAGGCACGGGGTGTCTGTTTTAAGTTTTAGCTTCCCAGCAAGGGTCGCGTGACGCGCCGCGAATCGGTCAAACCACCAGAGTCGAACTGCCAGCTCATCAATCTCCTTATCGGCTGTTTGCAGCCCTAACGAATAATACCGCCCCTCCCGGTCTGCCTTACCTTGAAGATAGGAAGAGTATCTATCTCCACCGTATCTGTTTCCTGTAGTCAATGCCTAGATTGTCGAAACAGCAACAAAGGGAGCGCAACCGAAAGCCTCAGTCCGCGAAAAAATAAACGTACATCATGTCCCTCGATCTCGAAAAGCATCTGATATTTGTAAGTGTTGACCTCCCATCCCTTGAACCCGAGAAAGCGGCACACCCTAGTCTTCGGCAAGGCTGGGGCCATGACCCAGTACTCGGTATCGTTGACCCCTCAGATATCCAACATACGTCGAGACCGGTGGCTGACCAAGATTGCCGTCAATCAGTATGGCGCATACCACTCCAATAAGGTGAACATTATCATTCATATGATATGTGTGCCCCTAATCCTCTTTTCGGCATTTGAGATTGTATGTTCGCCGTTTCCGGAGCCCCGAAGCGGGTCCTAATATGTATAGGCGTCAAACACCGGGCCACTCTTCACCCTTCCGTCGTGGCTTCAGCTCTCATACCTTCAGCCAACTCTGGGTACGTTTGCGGCGCTGATATGGGGGGCGCTCTACGTCCTCCTAGAGCCTGTTGCTGGTACGGCCTTGGCGTTGATTTGTCTCGCCGCGGCCGCGGGTACCAACTATCTCCGAATCGAGAGCTCCGCTCCCATAACCCAGATTGCCATCGCCACGCATATCGTGAGCTGGGTTCTGCAGTTTGTGGGCCACGGAAAGTACGAGGGGAGGGCGCCGGCTTTGTTAGATAACCTCTTTCAAGCCATTTTTCTCGCGCCGCTGTTTGTTTGGCTCGAGTTCCTCTTTATGATCGGTTATCGCCCAGAGCTCAAAACCCGCGTCGACAAGGCCGTCGAGATTGAAGTCACCAAGTTCAGAGCGCAGAAGGCGAAGAAAGCCGAAAAGACACAATGAAACCGGCAGTTTCATGTACTGATTCCTAACATTGTAAGCCTTGCTACCAGCAACCCTGATAGCTGCCAAGGGCCGAAGGATGCATCACGAGCAGATGCATGAGATCACTCTTACAGCTGGGGAAGAAAAGGGTGCGATATCCGGTGTCAGTGATGGAGAGCTGGGTACTAGTTAGTGTGTTTTAGGGACCCAGAAGCGAGGCTCTTCAGCAGAACCACCTTGCTACACGCATCTGGAAATACATTAACTGTTGTACATACGAGCCAATACGGATTCCCACTGGGGGTGTTTCTTCTCAACGCAATATCGCGTTGGTGTGTTTCGATGCCGGCAAGGAGTCAAGAAGGTGTTCCATCCTGGCTCCAAGTGCTCAACCCACTTGGGCTTCAAATGTTGGGTGGTCCAAAGCTCAGGACAACAAAGATTTTATAAAGCAACCCGTGATGCCAGAATCACTGGGTGAATTAAGCACCCTCATCAGATTATGCAGGTTCTCAAGGCTGCCGGGGCTGGATTGTAATGGTGGAAGAACGTACCACAGTTCTCTCGCACCTTAATCATTGGCCCGTGTCTTCGCGTCGTCTAAACTGCCCCACGAGAGCTCTCCAAGAACACCAACCGTCTCACCTCCCTTCACCGTGACTACACGCAGTACAATACAGCCGGATCGCAAAGATGGATTTTCCAGCCCAGTGGGTGCTGGGAATTTTGAAGAGTAAGATACTTTTTTAGGTTCACTGGCCTCCTCATCTAGCTGCATCATCCACGCGATTGCACAACATGGCAGCTTGCATCTTGCCCTCTGCAAAAACAAACCCTTATCCCAAACCAGCGCCTCGGCGTCTTTCCGTTGGTTCAGGAGCGCCGTGAGATAGCCCAGCGACTGACCTCCTTCGCACCTAGGCCTCCTCCCAGAGCCTGTTCTCGCCTTCCTCCAGGACTACCTCCTCGACCCGTCCTCGCCCGCGCAGCAGTTCCTCCGCCAGGTCACCGCGCTCCTCGCCCCCCTCGTCGCCCAAATGTACGCCATCGTCACTCCACTGATCGGCCGCGTTGTGCAAGCGCTTGCAGGGAGTCCCGACGCGGTGGTGCTCATCTTTGTGCTCGGGTTCGTCGTCTTTGTGGTCCAGCTTCTCTCATATATGCAGCGGATCATGCTGTTCTGGACACGCCTCGCATTCCGCGCCATCTTCTGGTCCATCGTCCTGGGATTGGGCGCAATAGTTTGGCAGCGGGGTCTGGAGCAGAGCGCTCGCGACGCGGCTGTGCTGGGCAGTCAGGCACTGAGCTTTTTGGCTATGATCCATGAGGTTTTCATGCGCGAGTACCGGAAATATGACGACATTGAGAAGGCGAGGAGGATGGCTGGTACTGGCAGGAGGAGGACTTGACCGACTATGTGGATCGAACGGGATGAGCATGGGCATGGGCATAGAAGGGAGGGAGCATCGCGGTTATGGCGTTACGGAGTTTCTACATATTGGAATTATCGCGCATTTTCATGGTTACCGGGCACGAGCGGCCGGTGTTGTTTGTCTTTTCGGAGGACGGGGAGCAGGTGGTAAGAGCAGAACAAGTTTCTTGGTACATCCGAACGCCAACGCTATGCATACCTATTTCCCCGGAATCCTTTTTGGTTGACACGGCACGCATACCAAGCAACATACACTAAAAAAAAAAACCTACGCTACGCGCCTTCATCCCAATATGTTCAGGCGCAACCTACTCTTCTTCCATTTCCTCATCTTGAAGTTCCCTCGGTTCCTGAGCCTCATGAAATTGTATGCAGTCATCAATGTAGCTGAGGATGGCGCTAACACTGTCCTCGTCCGTGCAGTCTAGCTTGAGGTAGCTGACCATACTGAAGCTCTCGATGAGGCCAGCAACGGCTGTGTTCAGGCGCTGAAACGACGCGCCGGACATCATGGCGTCCTTGTTCCTGGGGTCGGAACCATGGATGTCAACATCCAATTCGGCCTTCTTTGTTACGGGCCTCGCGGGGTCGTCTTCCAGGAGCGATGTATCCGGCGTGATGAATCGCTTGAGCTCTTTCTTCTTTATCTGCCCCTTGACGAGGTCCATCTTGCTGAGTATGTTGAGGTGGGGCACCTCGAGCATGATCATGGCGCTCATGGCGCTCAGCGATCCGGCAAAGTATTTTGCACGGTCGATGATGAATGTTGACTCCAGCAGGTAAGCGGCGCAAAGTCTAAGGTCGAGGGCGCCTGGCTGCGTGAGGAATCTGACCAGCCTAGGAAGGATGGGGATGTGAGTGTAGAGCTCGATCTGGCCAGGCATGTCGATGACGATGAGGTATTCCTCAGTGAGGGAGTCGAGCCCCTCGGTGAGCCAGTCGAGGTTCTCCATGAGAAACTCGAAGCAGTATATCAGGCCGCCGTTGGGGCCGAGCTGCATCTCCTCCATCACATCTTCGAGCGAGATCAGGTCCTTGATATCGAGGTCCGGCGTATGCTCAAACGACTCGGCGGCGGGGTCAAGGTTTACGTAGAAGGCGGAACGCCTGTTCAGCTGCAGATGCGTGATAAGAGACGCGCAGAACGTCGACTAGATTGAAGGGAATGGCGTCAGAAGCGTTGCGCGGGACGCAAATCAAACTGCCGAGAATGGCTTGTGGATGGGTCTACTTGCCTTGCCGGCTCCCGCGGGGCCCATCACCATCACCCCATATTTGCTCATGTTTGCTGGTGTTTGGGGCTCCTGGTTTTTGGTTGAAACCGAGAAAGCGATTGGCAGTCGGTGTTCTGTTTGATTCAGTCACGCTGTACCATGGGACGTGGGCTGGCCTTTTTCCAAATGCGTTCTTGTTGCAAAAGCAGACTGATATCATCAAGGTGCTGTCGGGTCCCCCGCCGTCTGGCTCCTACCGGACTGTCAGCGAATGCAGGGCTTTTTTTTTCCGATGGCAAAAGACGATACCCCTCAGTGGGGTCGAGGGGAAGCAGGTCCCATCAATGGCGCAAATGGGGTGAGAGGACCCAACGAGGCCCCTGATGGCGCAATTTGACGAATGTCTCCCAAGCCCGAAGTAACGGGTACCTCACCGGCATGGTGCTGTACAGAATATTCTGAAGCGTGCTGAGAAGAGATCAAAAGTGCCCCTGTAAGATACTTAAGAGAGCTTTCAAAACCTCTAGAACTATTTCCCGGGAGTTTTCTGCTCCTTTTCATATTACTTTGAATAAAATATGAAAGTTTCACGACCCCTCTTTGGCAATGGCTTGCGACGCAGCGTTAGTTTTATGTGGGGCGGCTCGGCACGAAGGTATTCTTCTACCCGTTATCCCGTGTCCAGCCTCGCGATGAAAAGTGGCCGACCCCGGCCGTCTTTTCCACAAATTCCTCTCAAATACTCCCGCAACCCCCCGACCTCTTTCACATTCTCTTCCCGACGACTTCTTTCAAGCGTTCTGGTAATTAGTGCGAAAACCTGCCGCTCCTCTTCGTCCTCCATTCCCTGTACCTCGTTCTCTTGTTTCAGCTGGCTTTTGGCACGAATGTGAGTACCCAAATCCCCCAATGCGCAAGACGAAGTGCTGTTTTTCGGACACTTGAAGCCGTTTCCTCGTCTTTTGTCACACCTGTCCCTAGTGAACCACTGCAACCTTTGGGGCTCGGCCTATATACTCCCTCCATATACCACTCCCTTGCATCTGTATCCCCTTCTTTGTTCTACGACTGGGTAGGGGGCACACTCGATCGCTTGTCGAGCCAGACCTGGCCTTTTCACGAGACCCTCAAACCCCGGCGGCAGCATTCGAGTGCGGAAGAATATGAATAAAGGCAGCACTAACATGCTTCTAGTTCATTTCCTAGGAAAAAATGGCCACCAACGGTACCAATGGAGTCGACGCCAACGGTGTGAGCGGGTGGAAGCACTACAATGAGGGGACCTTCCTCTTCACCGTAAGTTGGGCTCCGCGAGCCGGAAAGGAGTTTCTCCGAGACTGACAATCCCGATAGTCCGAGTCTGTCGGTGAAGGACACCCCGACAAGATTGCCGACCAGGTCTCGGATGCCATTCTCGATGCCTGCTTGGCCGATGACCCCCTCTCCAAGGTCGCTTGCGAGACGGCCACCAAGACCGGCATGGTCATGATCTTCGGGGAAATCACCACCAAGACCAAGATTGACTACCAGAAGGTTGTCCGCAACGCCATCAAGGATATCGGCTATGATGACTCCTCCAAGGGCTTCGATTACAAGACCCTCAACCTTCTCGTCGCCATTGAGGAGCAGTCTCCCGATATTGCCCAGGGCCTCCATCTCGACGACCGCCTGGAGAACCTCGGTGCCGGTGATCAGGGTATCATGTTCGGCTATGCTACCGATGAGACCCCCGAGCTGTTCCCCCTCACTCTCCAGCTCGCCCACAAGCTCAACGCTGCCATGTCTGCTGCTCGTCGCGACGGCTCCCTTCCTTGGTTGCGCCCCGACACCAAGACCCAGGTCACCGTCGAGTATAGGCATGACAACGGCGCTGTTGTTCCCCTCCGTGTCGACACCGTCGTCGTCTCTGCCCAGCATAGCCCGGATATCACTACTGAGCAGCTCCGTAAGGAGATTTTGGACAAGATCATCAAGACCACGATCCCCGCCAAGTACCTCGATGACAAGACCGTCTATCACGTAAGATGAGCACTGCCCATTTTTGACAGCTGTTGGCTAACTTCATCACTAGATCCAACCTTCCGGCCTCTTCATCATTGGTGGTCCCCAGGGTGATGCCGGTCTGACCGGCCGCAAGATCATTGTCGACACCTACGGTGGCTGGGGTGCCCACGGTGGTGGTGCTTTCTCTGGCAAGGATTTCTCCAAGGTCGACCGCTCCGCCGCCTATGTTGGTCGTTGGATCGCCAAGTCAATTGTTGCCGCAGGCCTCGCTCGCCGTGCCCTTGTCCAGCTCTCGTACGCCATCGGTGTCGCCGAGCCTCTGTCCATCTATGTCGACACCTATGGCACCTCAGAGAAGAACTCCTCTGAGCTGGTCGAGATCATCCGTGCCAACTTTGACCTCCGTCCTGGTGTCATTGTCAAGGAGCTTGACCTGGCTAAGCCCATCTACTTCCAGACGGCCAAGAACGGCCACTTTGGTACCAACCAGAGCTTTACCTGGGAGCAGCCGAAGGCTCTCAAGTTCTAAGTCAAGATATCAGCGTTGCAGGCGATTCAACTTCTCCTGCAGGCGTGATTCTTGCTTGTCCTTGTGGCGATTCATCTTTTCTTATTTCGGGCATGATCACGGCATTATAGGCGTACGGTTCTCAACAAACCTGGGTAGGCGGTTAGACATATATCCACCATGATGTTACTGTGGTTTTTCGGCTAAGATGGCTTTTACCTTTTTCCTACCTCGGACGGCGGGTTCATGATTTGGAGTTTAACGAACATAAAAACCCGCCACATTCAGAAAGAGGGGGTGTTGGGAGCGGGCGGTCGAGTCTTTCAACAAAGACATGCATGAGCCAAAAAGGCCAAGTTCATGACGTTTTGCGATACCCATTGGGCAACGACATAATAGCATCGGCGTTACGGGGAAAACAAAAGAATTTCAACATCTTTTCTTTTCCTGAATTAATATAGACGTCGATAATGTCTTTTTGGCTTGGGCAAGAGGGAAGTGGGATAAGGGCCGCATACTAGGGATTTAGGGCATGGAGATTGCTCTCGAGGATTGGAGGGCACTGGGGTGGAACTGGTGCAGATAGTTATCAATAGATTCCATACGCGAATGAACGTATTGAGACGGATCCGCTGTGCTGTAGACTTTGCGCCATGCGCTATGTTTCTCACATGTTTCTTAGCGTACAAGTATCCGTGGCTTTAGTCCATCCCGTCACGAGCCTGAATTGGTAGAAATCATTTGCCCCCGTTTGCACTCGACAGCCAGGGGCCATTCCCTCCTAGAGGACGGAACCCTGTCAGCTCTCCTGATAGTGGTACCATGTATTTCACTCTCGGCTTCGTGGCTCCTACGTAGCGTCTTACTCAAGCCGTCAATTGATTCCTCCTCCTGATAAATCGGTAAGATACCTAGAGATGTCGGAGACAGAGGCGAAGCTTGTAGTCTGAGGAGTATCAAGGGTGTGGATATTGAGTGCGAGGTAAACTGGGAAGGAACAAAGCCCAAGCCGGCAACTGTTCCCTGGCTACCATCAAGGGCACGCTTTGCTTGTCTTGACCTCAATAACACCAAGCCTGGTTAGCTCAGCTGGTTAGAGCGTCGTACTAATAATGGTATCCTATCATTACAAAGTATGCGAAGGTCAACAGTTCAATCCTGTTACTGGGCAGATCATTTTGCCATTCCCATCAAACAACCGAAACTCAATACTTCATTCTTTTTGCTACTGCTGCTACTAGCTCACTACCCTAGTTCTAAATTTTGTTTTGGATCTATTGGAACTCTAGGCGTGCAGAAGAGTATTGCAGAGTTTGGCCTTGATGTTGGTTTGGTTATATCACGCTAAGAGGCGGTGTGCACGAGCCACTCGTAACCCGAGCAGTTTCTGAATTTCACAAATCTGAATTGGCAACCAGTAGCAACTCATCCTTGCGTATAAGACGGAAGGTCAACAACCATGCCACCCATTAGAAAGGAGAAGCCGCCGGCTGGCGGAGTACTTGCTGGCGGAGTCGAAAAGAAGCGGAAGGGCCCAAAACCTAAACCGCTGTCAGAACGCGTCCAGTCTTGGACGTTCGACAAACCGAAGACGCGTCTGGAGCGCTCTTACACGCGAGTATGTCAAATCACCGTCTTTTAACACCCGTTTTGGTCTTTTATGGCCGCTCTGGGTATCTCAAGGGCGAGCAGCCATGCCTGAGACATTTCCCTCCCCCGAAATAAGCTTGAGAGAGGAATAACTAACGGTTATTTGCCATTAGGAGCGCAAAATTGAAGTCATCATGTACCTCCTGAAACATAAGATTCCAGATGTGCGTGAGTATAGACGGGTAGCGAGGCGCCGTATAGGTCAACATGACCCAGCCTGGGATGAGCCCGAGAGAGGCGCGGACGGCAAGCTGACCTGGTTCCGTGCTCCAACCTATGCCGAAGCAGGTAATGTTACGTCTTTACAGTTGAATTCATTACAAGAATAATGTTAATAAATTATAGCTGAATTCTGGAAAATTCCCATTGCAACCATTTCGAGTTGGTGGGAGAGCCGGGTGAAGATTCTAGATGGAACCGGCATAGAGCTGCCGAAGCCTCCGCCGCCGCCGCCGCCAAGTCCACCGCCGCCACCACCGAAGCCGCAGCCGAAGACGGCTGCAGATCTGGAGAAAGATGCTCGGCTGCTAGAGGAGCAGCAGAAGTGGCTTGCTGCTCGAGGGCTTGTTACGCGGGTCAATGACGAGGGCGAGCTCGCTCCTTCGGCGCGAGTTCTCCCACAAGCTCAACACCCTGTCCAGCACGTTGCCCCAGTCTGTAGACACCCGATTCCCATACAGCCGGCCCCGGCCCCTGGTCCTCCTGGAGAACAGTCTCCCTCTCTTCCCGGCTCTACGAAAGCAGTACATGTATATACTCAACCGCCCCCCAGCCAATCCCCATCTACCCCAGTTCCAGCTCCAGCACAGGCACAGGCACAGGCGCCTTCAAAGCCGCCATTTCCGTATCATGTTGTGTATGCCGGAGAGGTCCCTGTAGCTGGTGTATTTCTACAACATCCCTCGGCCGTCGGCGGCTATCCTCCACCTTCAGCCGGGGGAGCTACGCCGTGGGTGGTTCTATATTACGGACCTCCTCCCGGTAAGCCCGGCGGCTTCCCTCTACCCGAGCGCCCTCCGCCGCCGCCCAACGGACCACCACCTAATCAACCAACGCCAGTCATATCCAACGGATATGCTCCGCCACCAACACACCAGGATGTCGCCTATCGGTCTCCCTACATACAGCCACCTCCTCCCAGTTCCACTTCGAAACCACCTCCCGCCGCTCCTGTTGCTCCCGCTAAACAGCCGCCTGCACTCCGCTACAGGTTTCACAACCCGCGGCCGCGGGAGCCCTTCCCAGGCTCCGGGGCCTTCTCGACGCCACCCGCTGAAACAACATCTGCTT
>Ga0247758_1001727_pt1 | contig 14665 bp, 15 predicted proteins | sample UWRJL156409C4_FD_180950 | JGI IMG/M metagenome (GOLD analysis project Ga0247758, IMG submission 180950) | Plant litter microbial communities from Arlington Agricultural Research Station in Wisconsin, United States - UWRJ-L156-409C-4 | ecosystem: Environmental > Terrestrial > Plant litter >...
CTAGAATTCCAGCCACTGGCTGAGACCAATTCTCGCCAAGCCATGAAAAGTGGGCCTTGTAGCACCCCTCTTTCTGCAAAACATCCACAAAATGCAAGCACTTGGGTGGTCTGGAAAGCTTGCATAAACAGGGGGTTTGACTGTAAAGATGGCAACGGCGGTTAAGCCTGGTCCTGTCCTTGTTGACCTTGGGGGTCCGAGATCTCGGGCATCCCACCAATGGAGGTCTCATTGAGCTGCTCATGCCATTCGAACTCTGCCCCATGCTCAGTCAGTACGGCAGCCCAACTGACACAGTTTTAACCTTGTCTTACTCTGTCTACACATCGGACACTGGCCCTTTGCCGAGTCCTGCTTTATCCACTCGAGGATGCAGTGCTAGAGAGAAACGGTCTCGGTCAGTTGCTGGAGCTGCAGGGGGCTGGGCAGAGGCTCCAAACCATATGGAAGTTGTGTCCACACTTCCCAGACACTGAAACGGTCAGCGAGGTTACCCAGGGAGGTGGCTAAGCCCCTTCGAGCAAAAAGAGTACTTACAGAGGCTGCAGTCGTCGCCTGGGTATTTGCAGGTGGGACACGTGCCGTCGAAATCGACCTGGCAGATACCGCACACATCATCTTCGGGGATGTCCCATCGCCAGGTAGCGACCGCATTCCATTTCTTAATCTTGACCTTCATTATGCTGACGGACAGAGGGGGCTCGTATTGATGGAGGATGTTTGGGAAGCAACCGTGGTCCATACACGAGACGTTGGTGGGGCACGCAACATAATTGAGGATACTGGTCGCGGCAGCCACCAGCCAGCCCCGATATTCCTTGGCGCTACAACGCACGGATTCTCTGACGGCCCAAGCTCCTCGCCAGTTGCCAATCTCTCGTTCGAAAACTGGGGTTAACGTTCCGCAGCTTCAACCCCAACGTCCAAAAAAAGTCTCTCGAGTATGACAAAGACCATCCAAACCCCGCACCGATAAAACTGCATCGTCATTCACCATTTCCTGCGAGTCGTTCTGGGTTTGTTTCTGAACCCTTGAGGAGGTAGCCCAAGCCTCTCTCAGAGGGCAGAAACGAGGACAAGGCGGTAATTCCGACTCCTACTGCTCACGCTTATCCAACCTTCACCCCACTCCGTCTCAACTCGTGGCGGCAGGCTCAACACCTAACATCGAATGCCTCAAGACCGATCAATTGAGCGCCTACAATGAGCTTCCTCGCCGTACTGCGCCCCGTACGGGTGTCTCTTCCTCGGTCGAGCTTTTCACAGGCGGCCCGGAACCTGGGCCACAACTCATCAGCAGCGCCAGCCCACAGCAGACTCGGCGCACCCAGATCTTTCTCTAGCTACCTCGTCACCCCCAAGGATCTCGCCGAGGCTCTCAAAAAGGCACCGCCCTCGCCCATCTCCTCAGAGCCACGCGTCATCCCCCTTTGCGCCTCATGGTTTCTTCCCAATGACCCGGAAGGGCGCACCGGGATCGACGTCTTCCGCGAGAAGCGCATTCCCAAAGCACGATTCTTCGACCTCGACAAGGTCATCGATAAGCGCAGCCCATACCCACACATGCTTCCGAGCCCAAAGAACTTTGCGGAGTCGATGAGCGAACTTGGAATCCGCCGAGAGGATATCGTCGTCGTTTACGACAGCAAAGAGCTGGGCATCTTCAGCGCGCCCCGCGTCGCCTGGACTATGAAGGTCTTTGGCCACCCTCGTGTACACATCCTCAACAACTTCAAACTCTGGGTCGAGCAAGAATTTCCGACGGAATCCGGGAATATGTGGACCGTCGAGTGTGGAATGTATCCTATTCCGGAGATGGATGAGGCCAAGGTTGCGAGCTTCGAGGAGGTCCGCGAGGCAGCTTTGGAGCACAACAAGGAGGGTTCGGAGGGCGTGCAAATCCTGGACGCAAGATCGCATGGTCGGTGGACTGGTAAGGACCCAGAACCCAGGGCGGGCCTGTCCTCGGGCCACATGCCAGGCTCGATCAACATCCCGTTGAACTCGGTTCTTGACCCGACGACCAAAGCCTTCCTTCCTGCAGAGAAGCTGAAGGAGGTCTTTGCGAAGAATGGCGTAGACCCGGAGAGGCCCATAATCTCTAGCTGCGGAACTGGTGTTACAGCTTGCGTAATCGAGACGGCCCTGGACGAGGCGGCATATGGCTCGCCGGAGAAGAGGAAGGTGTACGATGGGAGCTGGACGTACGTAACCCCCGCCCCTGAGGATCTTGACGGCGGCTTCATGACTAACGGTTTGCAGTGAATGGGCCCAAAGAGTGCAGCCAACTGACTCTCTAATCCGGGTAACTGAGTAAGAGCTCAAGGTACAGTCAACTTTGTTGCTCACTAGACTTATGTCCAGTGTAGCTTATGGCTGTAAGCCTTGTGTACGATTACCTATAATACTTTTCCACTTGCCTGCCCCCGCTTTTCTCAAAAAGCTGTGAAGCAAGACGAACAGTTAGCTCACTGCATATCTCAAGGATATTTTTTCACCCGCCAGTTAGTGGGAGGGGTGTTGTCATATGGTGGCGGTGTTCGGGGCGTTTTGGAGGGGGGCCGTTCAGATTGTACATGCATGCATGGAGCGGGTGCGCAAGATATCAGACAGCTTTTCAATCGATAATGCGCCTATGGCTGGCTGCGCCTGCATCTCTTCTGTGCCCATTCATGATATATAAGCCGGCTAGCTAACTGTAATCAGACACCGAAGACATTGAACTTGTCGAAGAACTCAAACATCCACTCGGCCATCTGCTTCTCGTTCGTTTCGATAGCGAAATGGCCAGCATCCAACCACCTGACCTCCAGCTTCTTGACATCCCTCGCGAAAGCCTCCGCACCCGGCGGGATGAAGCACTGGTCGCCCTTACCCCACGCCGTCAGCACAGGCACTCCCGACTTGCGGAAGTACTCGTGGAATTGCGGATACAAATCCACGTTGGTGCGGTAGTCGTACAGCAGGTCCAGCTGGATCTCCTTGTTTCCGGGCCGGTCCATGAGCGCCTGGTCCAGGTAGTAGGCCTCGGGCGCGATGGCCTCAAAGTTCGGCGAACCCGTCTTGTACTGCCAAGTGGTGAAGGGCAATTCCACGACGCTGCGCAGCGCCTCGCGGTCCTCGGCTGCTCCAGACTTCCAGAGCTTCTGGATGCCGCCCCAGAAGTCCGGGTTGAGGCCCTCAACGTACGCGTTGCCGCTCTGCGAGACAATGGCCGCCACGGCGTCGGGGTGCTCCAATGCGAAGCGAAGGCCGGTCGGCGCGCCGTAGTCGAAGATGTACATGGCGAAACGGGTGAGCTTGAGAGCCGAGACGAATGCAGCAAAGGTCTGGGCTAGGCTGGCAAAGTTGTAGATGTAGTTGCGCTCGGCGGGCACGACGGTGAAGCCGTAGCCGGGGAGGTCAGGGGCGATGACGCGGTACCGGGTCGCGAGCAGCGGGATCAGGTTGCGGAACTGGTGCGACGACGAGGGGAATCCGTGCAAGAGTACCACCACCGGCGCATCGGTGGGGCCGGCGGACCGGTAGAAGACGTCGACGCCGTCGGCGGAGATGGTGGAGACTTTGGCGATGATTGTAGACATGGTGGCTTGGGTCGAGAGAGGAAGGGGGTAGGCTGTTGCTTGGGATTGCTATACTTTGAGCTTGTAGGCACATTAAATAGGGCAATGTCTGTTTCTTATATACCGCTCGGTTCCAGAGGTGGAAGTGGCTAGACTAGCGATCGCCGGGGGATGATTCCGCACCATGCTGCTGCTAGACCGTCTTTGGCGGTCCAATCCTCAGCACCGCTGCCGTGGAACAGGCCGTGAACAGTCATGAGTAAACATCTATGCTGGATTGCCCACCAATATGCGCTTGTCATTTCTTACACATGGTATGTGGTTGATATTGTTCGCAGTTACACGCCCTGGTTGCTGACTGAGCATGTTCCTTTGCGCGCCCTTCGCGACGCCCGGCTCAATGACATCCCTGCCAAGGTGTCATTTTATGGGGGAATCCAGAAGAGGCTGCACGGTCAAGGTAAGCAAGCGGCTGCGGGATTCCAAATCGTGGTGAACTCGGAATAAGACATCTTTCGACTCCCTATTCCCGTGAAGTTGCATATGCATGTTTACTTTAGGGGCGTCGTCCCCCTGTGCTCCCCAATAATACAGCCCTTTTCATTGACTCTGGGATGAAACAGCAACTTGATACGACTGCCAGAAACTCCCGGTAGGAACAATTTACTCCGAACACGATGCGTCCGTCCCCATCTTTCCTGAGAATGTATTCAATCCCATGGTAAAGTGAAGCATGAATGTGCGCCAACCGCCAGCCCATGAGACGACAACCGCATACACTAAACTTCGCCTAACGGTTCGACTGTCTCCGAGCGTTGGACATGTCATCCGCCAGTCATGGCGCTTCATGGTCGGTAGCTGATTTTCTAGGTCCTGGGTAGGTGGTCTTGTGGTAGCCACCGGGAAGGCATTCGGAGGGCTCCGATGGCCTCACCACAAGAGATAGTGGTTGCGATAGGAGTGCGAGAAGAGCAACCACGCGATGTGGAGAGGCTCGACCGCTTGACAGACGTGCCACTCGTACAATATACAATTAGTGACCGTTGCGCCATTCCCGTCCTCAAGTGTGTGCGTCGTAGCATCCGTCACACGGTCCGCTGACCGAAGCTGCTGATTTCATTTCCTTCTTTTCCCCCTTCCGAGTCCTCAAAACCGCGGTGTTTTTGCTTGGCCCCCGGCAGTCTTCGACAACACCGCTCTCACCCCTGCGGAAAGCCCCAGCACATGCCCTAATCTCAAGCGACCACGCCGGGAGCTGAGCGCCAACAAGGACGGGAATCCTACACCCGGACCGCGACCAGCCGCCACTCACGTTCAATATCCTTACCGTGTGCCGCCGGTGCCGGCTTTCGGTGTCAAGCCACTCTGTTCCACGCCTGACGGACTGTTTGGCGGCACTTTCACCAATTGACTAGCTTTCGCAAAGCCCAGGGACCGGGAAAATGAGTTTTGCCTCAACGCTTTCCGATGATTCCTCCGTACTCGCGCCCGATAGTCCGCTCTCCCAGGCGATGCTGGATTCCCGGGAGCCACATTACGAATACCAAACGTTCGAGAGGCCATCTTCAGGCGAGGGAGCCGGCCCGGAGGGGTTGTTGATGGTGGCTGTGTGGATGGTCGTCTTGCCGTTGCTGCTCGCAGCGCTGTACATCTGCATTGATTTGTTTCGGCGACAGCTATGATGGTGTCCGTGGGACTTGACATGGTTGATGCAGCGTGGCGGTGTTGATGAATTTCGTGTGGCAGGATGGGACGAAGCCGGTTCTTCCCCAGGTTGCTTCGTTTGATTTTCCGTCAAGAATCCGGGCATATATTTGCCTCTCGTGGCTGCTGGCCGAATGGGTATGGGGTTGAGCGTCAGTTTCTGAGTTGTTAGACACCAGTGCCTCGGGGAGGCTTGCGTGGCGACAGACCGAGCCTTGCTGTCGGGAGCGTAGAACATATATTCATACTGTATACTACAATAGAAACGTGGGATATCCATCTGCCGAGACGGCGAACCCGTCGTTCGTTTGCTGTGATATGCGAATACAGTCCACATGAGTGACAATGCTTAACGATTGGATGGAGCACCGTTGATTGCCGGGTATGGATCTTTCTCCTTTTTTTTCTCGCCACAATCCACCTCCTGGCTTTCAGGACAGAGCTGATCCAGTTCCAGACACCCCCACCCCCCCTGAGCAAGACTATATCTGTCATTAATGTCAAGGGTGCGCGGCTTTTCACCATTGCCGCTGATAGCTGCCAATCGTCAGTGATCAAGACGCTACTGGTCGCAGCTGGGAATGGTAACAGTTGGTTCAATAATGTGCGCTACGGTGCTTGGATGTCAAGCGCAGTTAGTGTGCGTTGAATGAAAGATGACGCTTGCCCGTAGATGATGCCACTATCCCTCTCATAGTTCATCTTTCCTGCCGTTTGGGTACTCGGCCAAGGCCTCGTTCAGTGCCGTCAAGTGCTCGAATACAGGTGCGTCTTCACCCAAGCCCCACGCGAAAACACCGCCGAGCCCCTTGACGAGGAGCCGAACCTTGCGCTTGATAGCGTCCGCAGTGTCAAATGTCCACCAAATATCCTCTTCTCCGTCCCAATAATAGTAGCCCCCTTCCTGTTCGTCGTAGGTCCCCTTGTCTAGCGCTCTCGTGAAGGATTCTGCAACATCTGCTGGGACGGGATCGTGCCAACTAAAACCACCGCCTTGCCCGAGGTCCGCACCGGTTTCCGGATCCTCTAGAAGCAGAGTTGGGCACCCAATCGGGGATTCCGCCTTGGCACACGCCTCGTGGCTTGTCCGGAAGTATTTTGTGTAAAAGGCAAAGCCCAGATTGATTGCCCGTGGCGACGCGCCATTGCTGATGTAGGCATCTATTGCATCGGCGCTTAGCTGAATGCCCGTGTGGTGTTTGGTCACCGTGTCTCTGCGATTCATTAGATCATATGTCATCACATTGAGAAAGTCGAGATGGCGCATTATTCTTGGAACAGTCTCGTGCGTGAAAGCCAGCATGTCCCGCGTCAGGCCTGGAACGGCAGCCGACAGTATCTTGCCGGGCAAGACAGTACGTAGCTCTCCAAGGAGGAGAGGGTACGCAGCGATTTCCCATGCCTTGTCAGCGTTCGGGACCTCCTTGTAGTCCTCGCCGTTGCCGCTATGGTTCGCAACGGAGAAGCAGTCAGCACACCGTCCCCGCGTGAGTTTAAAGGGGCATAGTTACCCTGGGTACTCCCAGTCCACATCGACGCCGTCAGCGCCGGTGGCCTCGATCATCCGCGCGACATTCTCCGCAAAGCTCCGGCGAGTTTCGGGGGTGAGGGCCGCAACCGAAAAGCCAATCGTGTCGCCCCACCCCCCAATTGCAATCATAACCTTTGTTTCTTTGGTGAAGTTGGCCCGGACCTGGTCTACCGTTGTAAACAGAGGCCAGTCTGTCCGGGTTGGGTCATTGAAGATGCCTGGCGACATGAAGGCAAGGGCAACGTGCGAAACGTGCCCTAGCTGATCAATCGGAGGCGTGACAGGGTGCTGTCTGCAGGACAAGCATTAGCTTTGCGAACAAAAGTCTTGCGGGTTCTCTCCATCGCCATACCCTGTGAGATACATGATACATCTCAGTGGAGGGGCAGTCGCGATGGTGGTCTCTGCAGCCATGATGAGCGAAAGCCAGCACAGCACAGGCGCCCATCCACGATGAATCGGAGATATCTTCATTTTTGCTAGCTTCCGAGCGCTACACGCCGTCCCTATCACCAACGGCTGGTGTTGAGGTGGAAAGGTTGGAAACAGACATGAACAGGTAGACGTGTGATGTCATTCGGGAACCCTTGGCAGCCATCGGCGGGAACGGATATAACGATACCGTTGAAGATTCAACGGCGTATGTGCATGTGAGTCGGTCTCCTACTTACTCCTGAGTTTACCTCTTCAGCCCCTTGGGGAAGTCACCGGTCTACATTGCCTCCCGAAATATTTACCTATCAGCGAAGTGTCAAATCGCAACTTGCTATCTTTCCCATTAATGTGTACAGCTCTGCTCTGGAGGTAGATACGTAGTGTAAAACCGGAGTGGTACCTCGCAGGGCGGGCTGCTAGTGTCCACTCTTCCCGCGCAAGTACCTGTACCCCACCAAATTGCCTGCCGGCTGCACAAGAATGCGCGCCAAGCGGCGACCGTGAATTTTTTAGCGATGCTTCGACAGCTCAGTGCTCCGAAATCACAGTTTGGACGTTGACGCAGATTCCATCTAATATCCAGCCACGAAGGCATTAGGTTAGTAGTCAATCCTCAACCACTTCTAACCTTCCTAAACTACCATTTGCATCGGAAACAACTTTCGCAATGCTGGAAAATCTTTGCACTCTCCCACTTTCTGGGGACCTCTTCGCCCAGGTCCTACACCTCACCGAGCCACTTCTCACCGTAGGCTTGTCAAATGGCCGAGTCGAGAGCTTTCGCCTTCCCTCCAGTGATGGCAGCTCATCGGGTAGCAATGGCGGAAGGGGTTTGATCAGCAGTGTGTGGAGCACACGTCGACACAAGGGTAGTGTCCGGTGTCTCGCGTACAGCCACGACGGCGAATGTAAGTCTTGCGCTTCTTGTTTTGCGGCGGGATAGCGGTGAGAACAGTCCTTGCTGACAGAATGGCTCCTGCCAGCGCTCTATTCTTCCGGTACCGACTCAATTGTGAAGCACTTCTCTCCGGAGACAGGGCAGGTGATTTCCAAGATTGGCCTACCGCCTCGCAACAGCAGCACAACAACGACCGACTCCCCAGCCATTCTGCATGCACTTTCCCCGCAGACTCTCCTTCTCGGAACCGACTCTGGGGGGCTGTACATATTCGACCTCCGCGAGAATGGCAACCTGAACCCCAAGCCCGTCCGAAAACATGTTCCCCACGCCGACTACGTCACTAGCATCTCGCCTCTGCCGGCCTCGGCCGAGAGCACTTCGGGTTTCTCGAAGCAATGGGTATCTACGGGAGGCACAACGCTTGCTGTCACAGATCTCCGACACGGGATAATTTCCACCTCGGAGGATCAAGATGACGAGCTCCTCTGCTCCACCATCATTCCGACGGGGCTCGGCCCGAAGAAAATGCGGAACAATGCGGTTGTGGCTGTTGGAACAGGGGGTGGCGTCCTCACCCTGTGGGACCGTGGCGCATGGGATGACCAGCAAGAGCGGATTTATGTTTCAGGAGCGCAGAGCAAGAGGGATGCAGAGAGCCTGGATGCGATTGTCCGCGTCCCGGACGAGCTTGGGTGGGGCAAGAAGGTCATCGTCGGCCTGGGAGATGGCAGCCTGAGCATTGTGGATCTGAAGAAACGCGAGGTGCAGGGCGTGCTGAAGCACGACGATGTAGAAGGGGTTGCAGCTGTGAACTTTGACTGTCAGAACCGGTTGATCAGCGGTGGTGGTAGGACGGTCAAAGTCTGGGCGGAGGAAGAGGCTATTGACGCCGATGATGAGGAGCCCGAGGCAACCGGTACCAAGAGACCTGCCGACAGCGACGATGATTCCGAGAACAGTGATAGTGACAGTGAAGAGGAGCGGCCTAAGAGGGAGAATAAATCGAAGAAGAAGAGGAGGAAAGGAAAGGGCCTTCAGCAGCCCAAGACAGTGGCATTCCCTGGGCTTGATTGAGGCTTTGTCAAGGGATTTCGAAGACCTGGCGGTGGCTTTGGTTTGTTCGTCAATCTCCACTTATTTAGCCAACGTTGTTCGTTCCAGCCCTCGAGTTATCTGTCACATCTGTGTGCTACATCGCCCTGTTCTTCATCCTGCGTTCAAGCTACGTCGGATTTTTTTTTTTCGCTTGCTCAGTCTCCCAGACATCGGTCGGTACGAAGGTCGTGGCCGAGTCGTGGCCAAGGGGAATGATCACTCGGTTCGTGCGCTAAGACCTCTTAAACACCCTCCCCCATCCTAGATATTGTTTACATTGTTGGGCGGCAGCTGAGCATTGCAGCGACTCCTCTTACAAAATGCAACGACGCCGGCCCTGATTGACTATACAGTGAGAGAACTAGCTTAACTTGCGGCACAGCACACAGCCGCGACAACACGGCTTAGCCCGAAGACTCTTCATTGTCACTTTATCGCAACCAGAGCGGCTCCGTCACGGACAAAGGGCAGGCCTCCAAATACTTATAGTTAGCAGGTGAAAGCGATAGTCGAGTACATCTTCAGTGTGGTCGGGGGGCGCGAGTGGGCAGGACGGTAGACCTGCCGACCCCTTGAAGGTACTTGACATGCAAGAACAGCCCCGAAGGCCATCTCAGCGTCAGTAATGAAAGTCAGAACGCTTTTTGTGGCGGCGGCTGCTTTTGGCGCAAGCACTACGGCGCAGTCAACTTCACCCTATGGTGTATTCCCGCAGCCCAACGACACACTCCGGCTTCAGCCCTGCTTGGGGATTGGGGCTATCCAAAAGATACCAGCGCTCAACGACACCACAGCCGAGCAAACATGGGCGGCCCATTTCAACCCAGATCCTGGGAGCTGGAAATGGGGGTCCTCGGTAACTGACACGACTGACCGCGGCATATTCCTGTGCGCGTACCTAGATGTGTCTCTCGACTACACGACCAAGTCTGACAGCCGCATCGCCCGGCTGGCTGCCGTCAAGACCAGGTGTCAGGGCTCGCGTTAGCGGGCAGTTCCAACACAACGGCGGGAAAGAAGAGCCTGAGGACAATCCTCCACAACCCGGGTGGGCAGGCCAGAGCGGCGTGAGTCCGACATTCCTCGGGGCAGAAGGCATCACCTCGCGCCTCAGTGATGGCAAATTCGATTTCTTGACATGGGATCCCCGTGATGTCGGCGTGTCACTCCCGGCCCCCAGGTGCCTGCCAGACGAAGCCGTCCGCGACCGCTGGTCCTTTACCACGCCGCAGTATCTAGCCACGCTAGAGTCCCCGAGAGCGGTCAGCCTGGCGGTCACCGATGCGTACAAAGAGGCCGTCTGGCGCACTTTCTGGGAGAAGCGAGGAGACATCGGCCGGTTCTTGGGTACGGCCTGCGTGGCGCGCGACATCGACCAGATCCGCATCGCGCTTGGCCAGGATGAGGTGACGGGAGACTTTGCCTCCTACGAAAGCGGCATTGCCCAGACGTACACCGCCCTGTTCCCCGACAGGGTAGGCCGTATGCTCCCCGACGGCACTGAATTCATCCGTGACCACCGCACCCGCGACGGATTCGCGATTACAGGCCTCGACAATGCCACCGACGCCTGGCGCGACGGCTTCCTGGGTGAGTGTGTCAAGGCCGGTCCTGGCCACTGTGCCCTCGCAAAGCCCAAGGACGGCAAGCCTGTCACGTTGCCGAGCCTTCTCGGCCGGATGGAGGTCTTACTGTCGTCCCTCGCCGCCCGGCCAATCCCCGTCTACCGGGCCGATACAGGGCCAGTCCTGTACACGTACACTCACCTTGTCGACCTAATTCTGCAAACGCTGTACGGGCCAATGCAATGGAGCATAGTCGCCGAGATCATCAGCAAATTCGAGACCGACGGTAACCCTAGACCAAGCCTCGTAGCCATGAGCGATGCAGGGTGGGTTTACGCTCCGAGGCGTGGCTGCCCAACACACGTGGCGAATAGCGACGACGAACTGGCACCATTCGTGATATGCGCCGACTCGTACGATGCCACCGAGCCCAATGACATGACGTGTTGGCAGTCACTATGGTCGAACATGACTGCAAAGTCCTGGGTTTCGGGCGACGTTCGTATCTGCGAACAGTTTCGGTGTCGCCACTTCACCAAGTTCTGGCCACGGCCGGCAGAGGTCTTCAGGGGGAACCTAAGCCAGCCGCTCCGCAACCCCGTGCTTCTCATCGCGGAAACATACGATCCAGCAACGCCTCTGAGGAACGGGAAACGCCTAGCTCAGGAGATGGGCCCGTCCAACGCGCGGCTGGTTGTACATCGTGGTTACGGCCACGGATCACAGTCCCACCCATCCAATTATACGGATGCTATTGCAAAGGCCTACATTCTTCACGGGAGGGTACCGGAGCTTGAGACGAACTGCTATACTTCGGGGAATCCGTACGTACGAGGAGCGCCTGTCTTAGAGCGGCGATCTCAAAGCCCGACTGATTTACAAGGAATGACTGATTTCTTCCAAGAGTCGTCTGCTGTCTTCTAAGGTTGGGGATTGCTTTGGAGGTTTGGGGAAGACTTTAGATCATAATTTCGACCATATCGTAGTGTGTGATTACGTTCTTCTCGTAGATAGATAACCTAATTTTCCATAGCCTTTCCGTCAATCCAAGTCCTAGTATGATGTACTATGGAAGAGGTTGAAGGCGCTCGCTCAGTTGGAGAGATGAGTAGCAGAGTCAGGGGCTATTATTTCCGAGTCGAGCGTTATACCTTTCTGCCCCATCAGCAGTTCGGTCAGGGCCGTGCACCTGCATAGGCGCCAAAGTCTGACAACAAGATATGCAACAAACCAGCCCGCTTGGCTCAGTGGTAGAGCGTGTCACTAGTAATGACAAGGTCGTCAGTTCAATTCTGGCAGTGGGCATTTGCTTTTACTTTTGCATGTTTACTCCCCTTTTATTTTTTCTTTTCCAAAATCCCCTCAGTCACACAAGAATCCCAATCTTGTTCGCCTCGCTGCATCTGAGCTGCCCCCTATTAAATGATCTCTCGAGGACAAGCTTATCTTTTGTCTCGCTAATGGGCCTGGCCGGGAATGTTTCCGGTGCGCTGGAACATCAAACTTCCCCAACACAAACGGGGATTAATTTTGATCAGGACAGGCGACTTGACTGTGTTTGGCAATGGCGTTCTTTTCTCGCCTGCGAGTCCCCCCTAGGCTGGAATTCAAAACCACGCCAAAATGATGCCAGCGGCTGTGGGGACGGGGAACGAGCGAAGCGGTCCGGTCGGGCATCTTGATCACACACCCTTGGGTACCTTGATAGCTGAGCTGCGATGATGAGTACGCAACACCCCCTTCGTCAGACGTCACGCATTGTGTTGCGCCCCCAGGGTTGGGGCTACAACAAGCCATGCATCTGATGGTCGACCTTAGGCACGCTCCTTGCATACGAGCACCGCATGTCTGGCTTCAGTGTCTTTTGCTCGCATCATTCGCATCGCTCGCATCGCAATCCGTCTCGTTCATGTCGCGATGCCAGCAGCTCGCCACGGAAGCATATGGGTAACAGCAGCCATCAATTCCGTTCTACCCACGTCCATCTATATGCAACCTATCTGAGTCTAATGAAGCGGGAGGCACCCGTCTGCTCAACAATTCCCAACCAGTAACGCCCGAAGAGAGAAAAAAAGAAAAAGAAGAACCAATGATGGCCCAAGGTATTACGCAATACGGCTCGAACCATGCAATCTATCCGTCCCATGCCCGTTCCCAAAGCACAAACCCGCGGGGGCGGATATGAAGTCGGCCTATGCCGGGCACATGCAGGTGCACACTGCCGCGTATGTTACAGCGAAGCTGCTACCCGAGTCTCTGGTTGGGCCTCAGAAAACCTCATGTCTCTGGCGAGCTTGGCCCAAGAGATGGCGCCTCGCCGGGCAAGCTCCTCCGGCACCTCGGCGCCTTCGTCGTTCATACGACGGTTGAAAAGTTCCAGGCTGACCCACCCCTGGAAGCCCAGGCCGTGGAAGAAGGCCGAGGATATCTCTTTGACGGGCAGATATGTGCCCCGGCTCTTTTCGCCGTAAAACAGCCTGCAGTTTCGCGACCAGCTCATCCTCGCCGGCTGCTGCGCGTCGTAATACGGATGGCCGGGGAGAAGCGGCGCCTTGAGCCGCTCAGCGTCGACGACCTGGACGTAGAAAACCTTCCGAACGTCCACCTGCGCCACGAGCCTGGCCATCGACTGCCTCACCGCCTCCTCAGCGTCAGCCGTCTTGCCCGAGGCGACGGTTGGATCGGCAAAGATGCGTCCTGCAATGTTGAAGGTGTCGAGGCACATGCCAAAGTTGGGACGGTCCACACGCTGCACGACATCCCAGCACGACTCCCATGTGTCGACGCGCGTGCTCCAGCACAGACTCTCGTACGCAAACCGGATTGGCGGTGACGCACAGAGACCGACGTCGGCTACTTTGCGCAAGTCTGCGACGATCAGCTCGAAGTCTTCGCTGAGCTGGTTGGCGGGCAGGAAGTTGGCGGGGATCTGGATGAGGTCCGTCTCCAGCTCGTGTGCGAGTTGGATCCAGAGGGTGAGCTTTTGCAGGCGGCGGGCGTGTTCAGTGCGGTCGAGCAAGCCTTCGTAGTGGGCGAAGGGCTGGAGACAGACAATCTCGAGGTCGCGCGCCTGGCACATGTGGAGGATGTGACGGGCGGCCGCGAGTTGTGAGGCGGCCGAAGGCTCGGCCACGCAGAAAGAGGGATATGAGAGCTGGGCAGCAACGTCGAGCAGGTCCTCGTGGAAGAGCTCGATTCCTTGGTATCCGTACTTTTGGGCGGCATCCAACTTGCGGTCAAACGAGTGCCCGGCGTAGGCACGGCCCAGGGACATGGAAGTGATGGCCAGCTTGTACGTCATCTTGGCAATTGTGATGAAAAGAAGGCAAGGTGTGAGGAGGGACTGGTTGATTCAGCTGGCTGGGGGAGAGTTGAGATGAAAAGGAAGTGGTTGAGGGTGGTGGTGAGGTGACTTGGAAGGGCTGGGAAAAGGGGCAAGCTCCCGACTCAAATATACAGAGGACAATCGTCAGGCAACAGCTTGAGAGGGCCGCGCGCACGATAAACGGTCCGTGGACAGAAGTTGGAAATAGGAGTAGCCCGGTGCATCTCGCGAAGAACAAGGGTATGGGAGGGATGCATCATAGGACCCGCCATCCAAGAGCATGCCGGTAGCCAGTAGGCGGCGGCGGTTGTGGTGATAATGGTGATGGGTTGGGCGATGGGCGTTCCACACCGTCTCACTCGACCTGCCCAAGTCCGGCGATATCTGATCTATGATTGCCAGATCACCAAAAACATGCATTAACGCAGCCATGTCACCATACCGCCATGGCTCACCGTGCCGAAGACGGAGATATGGCACGGTGTCTTGCAGAGTCGCGGTCGCCGAGGAGAGTGGCCGCGGTCAGGGGCAGCAGGTAACCGTCAA
>Ga0247758_1001729_pt1 | contig 14662 bp, 14 predicted proteins | sample UWRJL156409C4_FD_180950 | JGI IMG/M metagenome (GOLD analysis project Ga0247758, IMG submission 180950) | Plant litter microbial communities from Arlington Agricultural Research Station in Wisconsin, United States - UWRJ-L156-409C-4 | ecosystem: Environmental > Terrestrial > Plant litter >...
GACCGCTCGGCTTATCCGCGAAAGATCAGGCTGATCTGGTCGCATTTCTAAAGAGCTTGACCGATCGGAAGTTCATCACCGATTCGCGCTTCGCCAACCCTTGGAAGTGAAGTCGGAGTTTCGGGCATCGCTACCGAAGGTACTCTCTTGAATGGACTTTTCTGGACAGCTCAATGAAAGTTCAGTGAGCACTCGTTGCGACCGGCATGATTGGCACAACAACCCGCGACGCACGCCATCACGCTCAGACAACGCGACGTTCATTGAAACGCTCCTGGGCTACCGAGTGCCACGCTCCCGGGGTTGTGACGTGCCCGCTGTACGAAGGCTCGAGAGTATCAACATCGCGCGCGCTTCGACAGCTGCGACAATTGGCCGCCCAGGTTGAAGTGGGCAGCGTGTTAAATACAACTCGAATGCCAAGCAATGCGCGCTTCTTGCTGGTGAGCCTGCTGCTCGACTGCTGTAAGCCTCGCGACGCGGCCGGTGCGCCACCAATCGCAACGCCCTCCGCCAGCATCAGCGCGAGCACGCCCTCGCCCCCGCCCTCGCAGCGGTACGCCGCGCGCGGCACCGTGCGGTCGATCGATGCGGATAAGTCATTGCTTTGGATCGCGCACGACGACATCCCCGGATATATGAAAGCCATGACCATGCCTTTCGTGGCATCCGCGGAGATTCGTCGCAATTTGCGCCCGGGCGATCATGTCCAGTTCAGTTTCCACGACGATGGCAACGGAGCCCTCATCATCGAAAGCTTGACCAAGCGAACTCAGTAGCGGCTTCGAGACTCGCTCGTGCCTGCTTCCTCCTCGTGCGAGTGCATTATCTGTTCCCAGCGTAGGCTCGCCTCAGCACCCGAATTCTGACTGAGGTTACACCAGCGAAGTGTGTAAGTGAGCACGACTCCAGTGGCGCCAGGCTCGATCGCCAACGTGAAAAAATCGGTCGCAGGCGAAGCGACAGCTTGCTCGCGCGCCGTTTCGGCGTCCAATACCAATCGAGCTGCTGTCAGCAACCCCTGATGAAAGACGAAGATTGCTCGGCGAGGGTTGCCGGTCTGAGCTGGGTCATGGTTCCAAATGAGCAGCTCGTATTCCGTGGTACTGCCTGCACGCCACCACCCGCGAGTGGAATCGCGGAAATGCAGCCGAGTCTGCTCCCTCGACATCCCGAAGCGGGCTCCTCGGATAGAGCCGTTGCCGGTGCTCCCATCCGAGAGGCCAAGCATCGTGATGGCCGCGAAGAGCCCGAGTACGCTCAGCACGAACACTATCCAAATCTTGCATGTCATCAATTCGCAAGCGTGCGCGCATCCAAAAGCAGTCGCTCGATGTCGGCTGGAAGATCCGCCAAATAGTAGCCGCGGATCTTTCCCGAGCCATCGACCAATATGAACCAGTTTCCGTGCATGATTTCGACGATCCCCAGCGTGGAGTTCGGCTTTTCGTATTGGGTTTTGAACCCTTCGACCACGATGCGGGGCAAGTCATCTGCCGCGCCCGTCAAGAAGCTCCATGAGCTTCGCTCGGCCTTGAATCGACCAGCGTATTCTCGAAGGCGCTCGGGGGTGTCCGTCTCGGGGTCCACGCTGATCGATACCAACTGGATGTGTCGGTCGCTTGAACGCTGCTGAGCTACGAGGCGATCCCTCAGCTCCGCCATCCGCGCGGCTAGTCTCGGGCACATCACTGGGCACGAGGTGAAAAAGAAGTCGACAATGCTAACACGCCCTCGGAAGTCACGGTCCGTGACTATGGCCGCAGCCTGGTCACGCATCGTGAAGGACGGAATCGCTCCTAGTTCTGGAAGCGCAAGGACGGCGCGCGTCTGCGCGACTTTGAATGCAAACAAGGACGCGAGCGACACGGGGCCGATCAGCCAAACTAGGGCGAGAAGCGCACTTCTTTTCCACTCACTCGCCCTTGTCGTCGGGACAAGACGCAAAAGCTTGCTGCGACTCCTCGTCATTCCAAAAAAGTGTAGCGATCATTTTGCCGATTCGCGTGCGGTCGCTTGTCGCGCGGCAACCGGTCGCGGCTCTAACGGTCACGCCGTCTCGCCGCTCAAGCGCGCGAATAGCTCTAGGTCCTCCTGAAACACGGGCTCTAGCTCGCGCATCTCACGCAGCGTGACCCAGCGCAGCTCGCTGTGCTCGTCTTGAAGCAATTGTTCCGGCCGGTCGTCGAGCGTGCTCACTCGCCACCAATTGATGCGCGCTATTCCGTCTCGCGTGTCTGCTTGCCAAACTTGCTCGGTCGCGCGCACGAGCAGGCCAGTCTCTTCCAGCACTTCCCGCTCGAGGGCCTCACGCTCCGATTCTCCGGGCTCCACTCGACCACAAATCGCATGCCAGAACCCCGGGGCGCTGCGTTTGGACAGGCTCCGCTTCCCGAGCAGGAATCGGCCTCTCCGTTCGATCACGGCCGCGACCACGAGTTGCTTGGTCATCGAGTTACCGCTCTGCGCGCCACTTTACACCCGCAGGCCGCGGTCTCCGATCAAGTGAATGTAAACCTCTTCCAAGCTCGGCGCGGACGTGCGCACGGAGGTCACGCCTGCGCCGACAATATGGGCGAGAACCGCGCTGAGCGCACCGTGATCGGCGACCTCGACGCGGTAGCTGCCGGGTGTCCCTAGCTTCGTCAGTTTGCTCACTCCCGGCTGAGAGCCGACTCGTGCCGCGACCGTTTCGGACGCCACGAAGTCGATGCGTTCGTGTTGGGTAAGCAGCCGTGCGAGCGTGGCTGGAGTTTCCACCGCGATCAACCGGCCGCGATCGATGAGGGACACGCGATCGCACACGGCTTCTGCCTCCGCCATGTCGTGCGTGGTGAGGAGGATGGTGCGTCCCTCGCTTCGGAGCTCGGCGATCAGCCTTCGGAAGTCGAGCGCGGCCAGTGGATCCATGCCGATCGTGGGCTCGTCGAGGAACAGCACCGGCGCGTTCGCGATCAAGCCCCGCGCCAAATGGAGACGCTGCTTCATCCCTCGCGAGTAGGTCTCGACGCGCGCGTCGGCGCGCTCCAGGAGACCTACGCGCTGCAGCAAGCTCTCCACGCGGCTCGTCGTCTCCTTCGCGGGTACGTTGTGCAGGGCCGCCCAATAGTGCAGCGTTTCTCGCGCGCTCAGCTGAGAATGGAGGCCACGGTCGCCGCCGAGCACGATCCCGATCGAGGACCGCACAGCGCGGAGCTCTCGCGTCACATCTCGACCCAAAACCTGCGCCGAGCCTTCCGTAGGCAACAGTAGCGTCGAGAGGATCTTGAGCAGGGTCGTCTTGCCGGCCCCGTTTGGTCCGAGCAACCCGTGGATCTCGCCCTGTTCGATTCGAATCGATAGCCCGGCGAGAGCGCGCACCGGCGGCCCGCGTTTCGCCTCGTAGACACGCCCTAGGCCAATGGCCTCTACCGCGATCATCTTCGCCCTTTCATGAAAAATGAATCGAACCGTCGGCTCGGCCGGCCTCGGCCATGCGATCGATGGTCAGCACGGCAAGCGTTAGCCAACCGAGCCCGACCAATGCTTCGAGCCCCATATCACGCGCCACCACCCAGCCTGGCTGACCGGCGAAACCGGCGCGGATGGCAGCGAGGGCGTGCGTTGTCGGCAGGACCGCGGCGATCGCTTGGACCCACCGCGGCCAGAACGAAACCGGAACCGAGACTCCGCAGAGCACCAAGATAGCGCTCGTCAGTAGGTTGATCAGGATATTGCGCAACGCTGGGACGCGTCCGATGCAAGCGCCGAGGAAGAGCGACAGCGCATAGGTGCTGAGTGCGAGCAGCGTGACGCCCGGGATGGCCACGAGCAGCCCGATCGTCGGCGGATGCCACGAGAACGCGAGCCAGAGAAAGACGAAGGTCGCGAATGACGAGCCGATCCAGTGCAGGATCCAAACGGCCATGCGCCCCATCATTGCGGGCGCCATGCTGCGCGGAGCGACGACCAACAAGGCGTAGGTCCCATCCCAACGCTCCCACGCCGATGCAGCCACCGCGAACGTGCCGACACCAGCGACGGCTGCGTTTCCGACCAAGAGATAGTTCAGCCGGGCCGTGTCCCCGAGTAAGCGACCCACGAGCACCCAGCTCGCAGCACTCGTCAGGATGCGCGAGAGCCAACCGAACAGCCAGGTTCGCCAGTTCCAGAACAAGCGAAAGTCTCGCACGCCAACCAAGAGAGAGACGCGAAATACTCGCCAGTGGTTCATGACAGACCGAGCGCTCCGTCTCGCCGCAGACGATGCAGCATGCGATTCACGACCAGGACTCCGGAGCCCCCGAACGAGACGCCGAGCGCGACAATGATGGCCAAGCGACTTCCGAGCGAGTGGATGGCCTCCGGACGAAAGCAATCGCGAAGCAAATCAGCGGACCAGTAAAAGAAAGTGAACGGAGAGAGGTGCTGCGCCCACGTCGGCAAGTACGCGACTGGCACCAGCACTCCACCGAGCAAGTAAAATGGCCCGTTGACCGCGTGTTGGAAGGTGCGGCTACTTCGGGCGAGGCCGAACAGTGCAGAAAATAGCGTCGCCATGCCACTCGCGGCCGCGACCGTTGCGAGCAGGGTCGCCAGTAATTCCGGCGCGTGGGGCAGGGGAACCGGCACGCCGAACGCAAAGCGCACAATCAACCAACCCTCGACGACACCGAGCAACCCCAGCGCGGTAATGACGAAGATTCGTGCGGCAAGGACCACTCCATATGCCGTCGGCGTCGCGACCATCAGCTCGAGCAGTTGATCACGGCGTTCAAGCGACACCAGGTCACTCCCGACGAAGAATCCCATTTGGCCCACCGTGAGCAAGGTCGACGCGGTCAGCGCGTGGCCGAGGAGATCGACCCGCTTGGCGTCGAGAAAGATCGCGACCGACCCGAACGTGAGCAGAGGCATCACGATGACCGGCAACAGATCTTCGACGTTCCGCCGGCTTAGGCGCAACTGCATCCGCGCAACCACCCAGAGCCGAAACACGAACGACTGGAGCCGCGTGATCATCGAGGGGCCTGCTCCGGTAAGCGCAGGACCGCTGCCGACCCGTCGCTGGGAAAGCCCAACCGATCGAGACGCGATTCCATGAAGCCCGTATGTCTTGTATGGTGGACACTGTCAAGGCAAACCGGACGCGCTGAGAAGCGGTCGACCTCTCCGCCATTGCAGGATGACGGATGACGAAGAAGTTCTGGGATGGTACGGCGAGCACTCCATGCACCACGTCTAGTCACTGCCTTGCGCGCCTGATCGCGAGCCTCACTGGATCATTAAGTTCGGGCCGCCCAAAAATCCGGATCGATCCCTCACGGCCGAGAACGTGGACACGAGGTTCGAACGGCGGTGATAGTTCTTGAGGAACTCATCGCCGCGAAGCCAGAAGACGTGCCACATCTGCCACACGTCCACGCCGTTGGCCGCGTGCTGTTCGACGTGAGAGGGATGAACGTTTGAACATCGGCCTTGCCCGAGCACGCTTAGGTTGGTGATCGACAAGTAGGCCTTGTCGGCACTTGAGCCGCCCCGATTCCTTTGCACCATATCTGTAGTCGAACGACCTATCGTATGTAGTTGTCAGAGATCCGGTGGTATCGATCGCGCAGTCGGATCCCAACGCCTTCAGCGGAGCCGCAATCGTCTCACTCAAGGTTTTCGAGATCGGCGTGAGCGCGGAGCGCGCTCTCAGTTGTCACTTTCGCCCGCGTCATCAGCGCTCACTGCGGCGCTGCCTCGATGCGGTATAGACCGCCCATCAAAGAAACGAGATAAATTTCGCCATCGGCTCCAGTCTGAATGGCTACTATCGACGTCACATTGTTGATGTCCTGTTTCAAGCTGACCGGCTGGGAGATTGTGCCCTTGTCGCGATCATAGACTAGCGACCAAATCGCGTTGCTGGTGTAATCCGCATAAAAGTACGTACCGCGAAGCGCAGGAATCGCGTGGCCGCGGTACACAGCGCCGCCGGTGATCGACTTACCGGTGTCGTGGTCGTACTCGACGAACGGCTTGGTGATGCCCGTCTGGTCGCAATTGGTCGTTGGTTGGTAGCAATGGTTGCCCTCCATCTTGTTCCAACCGTAGTTCTTGTTGCCTTCACCGAGCTTCTCGATGTCGATTTCCTCGTATTTGTCCTGGCCGACGTCGCCGATATAGAGGTCCCCGGTGCATCCATCGAAGTTGGCGCGGAAGGGATTGCGCAGCCCGTAGTCCCAAATTTCCGGCGCAGCCGACGACATCTTGTCCTTCAAGTTGCCGGGCGGAGTCGAGTAGGGAACGCTGGCGCCTTTTACCGGATCGATGCGCAAGATCTTGCCCAGCAACGCGGTGAGACTCTGACCGTTGCCGGTACCGTGGGTCGTGTCTGTATCACCCGAACCACCGCCGTCGCCGAGGCCAATGTAGAGAAACCCATCGGGGCCGAAGTTGATTGCTCCGCCCTTGTGGTTCCTGAACAGCGCGTTGGAATTGGTGGGTTGCTCGACCTTCAGCACCAAGCGTCCGCTCCCTGGATCTGCTTCATCGGGGGTGGTGCTGCTGACCTTGTACTCTTCGATGATCGTGTCACCGGTGTCATTGGCGTCGGCTTTGTCGCTGTAGTTGACGTAAAATAGCCCGTTTTGGGCGTAGTTGGGGTGGAACGCCAAGCCCAAGAACCCACGCTCGTCTCCGTTTGCTGTGCCAGCCACCACCTTGCTCGCAATGTCTAGGAAGGGCTTGGTTAGCAACGTGCCCTTGTCGACGATGCGGATCTTGCCGGTACGCTCCACGACAAACAAGCGATCGGCTGCGCCATTCGGGGTGTGCGTCACCAAGATCGGCTGGCTCAAACCCGCCGAAACGATCGCCTTGGCCTGCAGAATGGGAAGCGTGCCGCTGGGCGGCGAGCAGTTGTAACCATCGGTGCCCGGAACGCGCGTACCACCGACGCCGCTACCGGTACCGCCCGCTCCACCGCCGGCCGCGCCACTGCCGGCCGTAACGCCGCCTGCAGCCCCGCCGCCACTGACTCCCGCGCTAGCACCAGTTCCAGCGCTCGGGTTTCCGCCCGAGCTACTACCCGCGACCGACGCGCTACCAGCCGAGCCTGCGCTTCCAGGCGCAGCTCCGCTCGTCGCTGCTGCTCCGCCACTTCCCGACGAAGAAGGCGTGCCCGCGGACCCCTGTGGCGTGTTCCCTTCACTGCTACCACAAGCGACGCTGAGTGAGGTCACCAGGGCGACCGCCATAAGCGAAGCTAAAACCCGAGATGAAGTATGGACACGACGCATTGTCCGTACGTAGCGCATCGCGTGACAAGAGCAAAGCTTCTCATCGACAGTGTGAGATGCATTTCCGTGCAACGTGCCATTAACAGGACGAACGAGATCGCGATCCCACAAACATACCGCAACGCTTCAGGCATGAACGACGCGCTTACGAGTGCACATCCGACATTTGTCGGATCGCGAATCAGCACATCCGACATTTGTCGGATCGCGAGCCAGCACATCCGACATTTGTCGGATGTGCTGAGAGCGGCCATGCTTGGATCGATGCCGAGCGCGCATCGATTGGACAACTCTGTCAAGCCACTCGAACGAGCATCTCATTGATCATCACGCACCTTATACGGCCGCGGTGATTGAGGCTGCGGCAGGTACCTAGCGTGCCTCCGGGAATGCCGGGATTTAAGCAATTTCTCCTAATTTGTGGTTCGAACTGAGCACTCCGACATCTTCAATGAGATGACCGAACAGAGGCGGCAAGCGAGTACGCGATGACGTGGATCGAGCGCGTCGCTGTCCGGCACGCAGCGCAACAGGTTTGATGCGCGCGCGTGCGCGTGACCGAGCGCGTTGCACGCCGCGCATGTAGAGATCGACTTGCTGCGCTTTCGTAGAGGGCTATTGATTCGAGCAAAACGCGTGCTCGTTCGATGATTCAGATCTAACCTGCGCGCAGATGGTCTACCAACCGAAGCGAGCTTGGCACTCGGCTGCAGTCTTCTACTTCATGGGATCCTTGGGCTTGCCCCTGACGACGGGGTGCTCCTCGGACAGTACGGTTGCAGCGAGTGCAGGCAGCTCGAACGGTGGTATGACAACGAGCGTCGCAGGCGCAGCTGCTGGCGGCAGCACCGCCGGAGGCGGCGGCGCGGCCGGCCCTGCGACTAGCGGTGCCTCCGGAAGCGGCGGAGCGCCAGCTGGGGGTGCGTCAGGCGGCTCCAACTCGGGAGGCTCCGCCAACGTGGATTGCAAAACACCCGGTGTGAGCGGCCCATTGTTCACGCGCCTGCCGTGTTTGCTCTCGGAGACAGGGCTTTATGCCGCAGACATGGTGACGATTCAGCCAGGAGTGCACCCCTTTAAGCCGAACTTCGCGCTCTGGAGCGACGGCGCGGAGAAAAAGCGCTGGATCGCACTGCCGGATGGTTCGAAAATCGACACTTCGGACATGGACTACTGGAGCTTTCCGGTTGGCGCCAAGCTGTGGAAGGAGTTCTCTCGCGACGGCGTGCGCGTAGAAACGCGCTTGATCGCCAAGCAACCTTCCGGCACCTGGTACGCCGTTGCCTATCATTGGCACGCCGATCAGAAGGATGCGGACGCGGTGCCGAATGGAGTCACTAACGCGTCAGGCACGCCTCACGACGTGCCGAACAGCGACCAATGTCTCACCTGCCACAGCCAGATGCCTGACAAGGCTCTGGGCTTTTCAGCCATCCAGCTCTCGCACGACCGCGCTGACCCCTCGAACACGCTCGAATGGACGCTCGGCGCCTTGATCGAAGCGGATCTACTCAGCAACCCCCCCCCAGCCCCATTCACGGTGCCGGGCACCAACGAGCAGCGGAATCTTTTTGGCTATCTGCACGCTAACTGCGGGACCTGCCACAACCCGAAGGGCACCCAGAACACGCAAACCGGGCTCGATATGTGGCTCAAGGTCGCGGACATGGGCAAACCGATCACCGAGTCCTCGGTCTACAAGGGCTTGTACAACGTCGACATCGCGTGGATGGATGGCGGAATACCCAACGCGCCGAAACGCATCGCTCCCAGCTCGCTGATGAATAGCGCCGTTTATCAGCGCTTCATCACCAAAGATCAGGACTGGAGCATGCCACCACTGGGCACTGAGCTAGTCGACCCGGACGGGAAGAAGCTTTTGGAAAACTGGATCTTGGGGCAGTAGACAGAGATGTAGCCGGGCGCCTGGCGGCGTCTTCCTGCCTGCCGGTTTTGAGCCGCGTGAAGAGAGCAGTCAGGAATGCATGCGGCGCCCCCCCCGCCGAACCTTTGGGCGGCGCGGTAGACGTCAAAGGCACGCGGCCCTTCCTGTCGATTGTCTGGTTGCTGGCGTCCTGGGCGGGGGCCGGCGCAGAGCGACTAACGACCAGCTCGCCGCAGGTACCCTATTAGTGACGAGACCTCCTCGCAAGCCATCCCGATGCAGCCGTCCGGGCCGCCGATTTACAGGTGATCTCAGCGGGAGCGTGCCGCATTGTCCTTGTGTAGAGCTGGATCCGAAGCCGAAACCGTCTTGCCGTAGCAGGCCATGCGCCGCAAAGCTAACTCTCAAGTGGCCATCCCAAGGCATCTCGGTGTGGGCGGAGAACATCCAGCTGCGGGGCGCTAACAACGAGAGCCGGATCGAACAGCGTAGCGGTGAGCTCGGCGTCGACATCCACTGGCGAGCCCAGATACACGACTGGGATCAGGCAACGCCTCGGTCCGGCCACAATGAACTTGGCTCATTGACGGCCACCAGCCAGCCGCTTGCAATGCGGCGAAGCAAAAGACCAAGGGAAAACAGGCCGCCCCAACACACAGCCGAAGGACTTAACGGCTTAGCCTCTCAGTTGCTCAGCTCCGTGACGATTCGGCGTTGGTCCGTATGCCGCCGGACTGGCGGGCGCTCATGAGAGGGCTTTTTCCAGCTGGCAGAGCCTTGACCCGTTCCCGCTGTAATTTGTGTTGCAACCTAGTTGCGTTACTTGTACGAGCGGCGAACCTTGAATGGACGCCGAAGCCGCCCAATATTCTCGCTTTTCCGCGCTTGCGGCGGAGGTGTGGCCGTTTTTTTATTGGCCACTACCGGCTTCGGGCAAGAGCCAGCTGGATTCGAATCTGCAATTAGATTGCCGGAAGTCCGGATGCGCACCGATGCGGTCTATCCGACCGAAGAAATCTCCGCCATGAAAACGGTAGACGTAGTGCTGCTCGTCACAGTTGCACGTGACGGAAACGTTTCGGACGTCCAGGTTGCGGACTCGGGAGGAATGACGTTCGACGAGGCGGCGATACATGCGGTGCGGCAGTGGCGGTTCACGGCCGCCACGCGGGCCGGCGAACCCGTGGCAGCGCGCATTCGGGTGTCGTTTCATTTTGCTCCGCCACAACCCAAGGCTGAGGGGCCGGCCGCAGCCCCCCGCGGGACTATGTCTGTCGTCGCGCCGGAGGGCTCGGCACCCACTGTCCCGTCATCGGCGGCACCGACCGAAGTGCTCGTGCAGGGCCACAATGCGCCGCCGAGCCGCGGCGCCAGTGACTATGCGATCAAGATTGGAAAGCTCGCCCATGTGCCGCACATGGACTCCGCCAGTTTGCTTCGCCTAGCGCCGGGCATTCTGTTGACCAACGAGGGCGGCCAGGGTCACCCCGATCAGATCTACTTGCGCGGCTTCGACGCCCGCGAGGGACAGGACATCGATTTTACCGTCGACGGGACGCCGTTCAACGAAGTCGGCAATCCTCACGGCAACGGCTTGGCCGACACTCACTTCATCATTCCCGAGCTCGTGCAGAGTTTGCGCGTTGTCGAAGGGCCTTTCGCGCCTCAACAGGGGAACTTCGCAGTGGCGGGCTCTGCCAACTATGAGCTTGGCTTGGCCACACCGGGCCTCACCGCTCAGCTGATGGCGGGCTCATTCAACACAAAACGGTTGCTGTTGCTCTGGCGACCGGGAGGCTCGAGCGACCACACGTTTGGCGGTGCCGAGCTGTACTCGAGCGATGGCTTCGGTCAAAATCGCGCTTCGTCGCGGGCCACCGCGATGGGCGGATACGAGACCACCCTGGGCAGCGCAGCTTCGTTCCGACTGCTGGGCACGACCTACGCGACACACTACGCCCAGGCGGGGGTGCTTCGGCTCGATGACGTGGAGGCGGGTCGAAAAGGGTTCTACGACACGTACGATACTTCACAGGGTGGGGACTCGAGCCGTCACTCGTTGAGCGCGACTGTGGAAGGGCGGTCGGGAAACACCAAGCTCGCTCAGTCTGCATTCTTGTTCCTGCGCGACTTCCGACTGCGCCAGAACCTGACTGGCTTCACTCAAGACCCCCAGCAGACCTGGCAGTCCCTGCATTCTCAACGCGGCGATCTGATCGACCAACAATCGACCACCCTGACCATCGGTGGGCGCGGCAGCATGCGCCAGAAGTGGCGCAGCCTTGGACAAAACCAGGAGCTCGAGCTTGGGTACTTTGGTCGTTATGACCGAGTCGACGCGACTCAAAAGCGGGACCGAGCGGGCACGACGATTCCGTACCGCACGGACCTCGATCTGGCATCCGGTCTCACGAACATCGCGGCGTACGCCGATGCGAGCCTAAAACCCTTGTCCTGGATCACGCTGCGGGGCGGGCTGCGCGCGGACTTCTACCATTACCTCGTCACCAATCATTGCGCTCTGACCACACAGAACTCCTTTGGCGGTGACCCGCTCGACACCGAGTGCTTCAGCTCGGACAGAGTCGGTTATCGCAGTACGGACCAGACCGTGTCTTCCTCCGCCTCGATCTTCGAGCCACGTCTCTCTTTGCTGCTCGGCAGCTTCGAGGGTTTCAGCTTCAGCTTCAGCTATGGCCGAGGTTCGCGCAGCATCGATCCGCAGTATATCAATCAGGATCTGAAGAGCCCCTTCGCCAAGGTCGATGCTTCGGAGTTCGGCGTGGCATACATCCGCGAACTCGGCGCGGTCGAGCTGAGTGCGCGCTCCGTCTTCTTCCAAACGCACGTCGACAAGGACCTGTTCTTCAACGAGACCGAGGGCAGAAATACGCTCGCAAACGGCACGACGCGCACCGGCTGGGCGGGCAACGCGCGGGCAACCGGCAGCTTCTTCGACATCGCAGGGAGCCTGACGCTCACGAAGGCAACGTTCGATGACACCCACCTGGCGATTTCGTACGCGCCAGGGTTCGTCGCGCGCGCGGACGGCGTGCTGTTCGGTCCGCTGCCATTGGGCCTGACAGGCTCGCTCGGGGCAGGAGCATCCAGTATCGGCAAGCGACCGCTGCCGTATGGGGAATTCTCCGAATCGACCTTCTTGGTCGACGTAGGTGCGTCGCTTCGCTATCACGCTGTTTCGGTCGGTCTGATCAGCACCAACCTGTTCGATCGCCAGTATCGGCTCGGCGAATACAACTACGTCTCTGACTTTCGCAGCCAAGACTATCCAACGCTGGTCGCGGCGCGACACTTTGCCGCCGGCGAGCCGCGCGCTGTCTACGGCACGCTCACGCTCACCCTCGACGCAGAATCGGCGGCGCGATGATCGCTCGAAACGCCGCACTCACGTTCGTCCTGCTCGTGTTCGGCGGGCTCGCTCTGGCGGTCGGTTGCGCTGGCGGCACAGGTAGTCGCCGCTTCTCGTTCGAAGCTCGAATTGCCGGCGCGGGGCCGGCCACGAGCGATGACCACTCCTTCACCAACGAGAAAGGATGGGTCGTCTCGCTCAGTCGCGCCAACGTGACGCTCGGGCCGGTGTACTTGAATGTGATCCCTCCCCTCACGGATTCGAGCGCGAGCCTCTTCCGTTACTTCATCCGGTCAGCGTGGGCTCACGGCGAAGGCCATTTGGACGCCGGGCGCGTGACTGGCGAGGTGCTCGCGCAGATCAGCTTCGATGCGCTCTCGTCCGAGCTCGTCGCGTTTCCGGCGCGTGGTGACATCACGCAGGAGGAGGTTCGGACCGCAGACATCTGGTTTTATCCCGAGCCAGGCGTGGCGGCCGATACGACCAAGATCGACACGATCGCACTCGACGTCGCAGGTGCGGCCACGCGCGCGGGCGAGAGCGTGAGCTTCCGCGGCAAGCTCGTGCTCAACGACGATTGGATCGCCGATCAGACAGCGGGCGAGCGCGGCAATCAATCGATCACCGGCATTCGGCAAGTCCGCGGAGTGCCCGCCTCGTTCTTTCCGATCGAAGGCGGACAGCTCCAAATTGGGTTCGATGTGACTCGGCTGTTTCGCGGTGCCGACTTCTCCAGCTTGAAGGGCAACCCGACGGACGCCGATGGCACCAAGGCGCTCGTCCAGAAGCAAACTTCGACCACCAATCGCGATCAGGTGATGACGAACCTCTACCAGGGGCTTCGTGAAACGAGCGGCACCTATTCCGTGCACTGGGTAGGGCCATGACTTTGGAGGCGGCGCGTTGCGCCTCGGTATTCTTCGCATTGACAAGGAGAGCAAGCAGATGATGACCTCGAAATATCTAATTCCCCTATTCGCACTCATGGGCAGCATGGCCGCGGTCGCCGGTTGCAGCAGCGATGCGAGCGATGACGCGGCCTCGGCCGGCGCGAGCCAGGCGGGTGCCAGCGGCCGAGGGACCACCGGTGGCGCTCCGAACAAGGCTGGCAGCGGAAATGGCGGGAGCGACGCCATGCCTGAGGCCGGGACGGGTGGTAGCGACGCGGGAGCCGGCGGCAGCGATGCCGGAGAGGAGTTCACGCCGCCATCCGATCCCGGCAAGGGCGGCTTCCTGGTCACTGTCTCCGGCGAAGATCTCGCTGCAGTGGGCTACGATTGGACGTCGGCCTCGCTCTCCGACGGAGATCCGCCAGCGTTCGTCGATGGCTGGGCGGTGAAGTTCGAGCATGTGATCGTCACGGTCGCAAACGTTCACGTCAACGCCGATCCCGACAAAGACGACGGGAACCCGCAGGATGTTGGGCCGCTCGTCGCTTCGGACGACGGTCCTTACGCGGTCGATGCAACCATTGGCGGCGACGTGGTGGGCAAGAGCGAATCCCCGGACGAGAAGACGATTCCGATCGCCGCGTTTGCGAAGCAAGACAACGGAAAGGCGTTCGACCCGGAGGCGCGCTATGCGTTCAGCTACGATCTCATCCCTGCCTCGCCAGACGCAAAGTTGACGAACCTCGACGCGGAAGGGCGAGCGCTCTATGCGGAAGCGAAGGAGAAGGGCTGGTCCATGATCTACGCCGGCACGGCCACCTACCAGGGGCCCGAGCCAGAGGCGGATTCCGTGTTCGCCAAGATGCCGACGGAGGTCAAGTTCACGCTCGGGCTCACCAATCCGTCCAGCTACATCAACTGCCGCAACACCGACCTCACCGCGGTCGGCGACGAATTTCCTCGCGGCATTCAGGCGAGCGCCACGAAGTCCACCATCGTGCAGATCACGGTCCACACCGATCACGGCTTCTGGGACACTCTCAACGTCGAAGGGACACCGCTTCACTTCGACCCGATCGCCGCGAATTCATCCACCTACGGCATGCCGACCAAGCCGGGTGTCGTCACGATCGAGGATCTCGTGGACGTCGATGTTTCGGGATTTACGACCAAGAACGGTGATCCACTCCCCTGGCGCAGCCTCGTATCCGATTACACCGCGCCCACCGGTCAAATGAAGTACGACACGAAC
>Ga0247758_1001730_pt1 | contig 14651 bp, 14 predicted proteins | sample UWRJL156409C4_FD_180950 | JGI IMG/M metagenome (GOLD analysis project Ga0247758, IMG submission 180950) | Plant litter microbial communities from Arlington Agricultural Research Station in Wisconsin, United States - UWRJ-L156-409C-4 | ecosystem: Environmental > Terrestrial > Plant litter >...
GAGAGCCCAGACCACCGCTCCCATGGAGGCGGGTCTCCGCCTATATAGCTGCGCTCCGCGCAGCTCCTGTATCTACTCTTGATCTTCTTCTTCATAGAAACCATAATTGATTCAGTCACCAAGTAACGGTATCCACCTTACTCGGCCCCTCACAACCGGAACGACGATCGGGATAGAAGCCGATCAATCGCCACCCACGAACTATGAGTGACGGGAGGAAGCCCCACCCTTCCCAGATCCTCTAAACTACGTAGGTAAGGCATAAAAATGGAAATTTCCTCTGCCCAGATTCGTCTCACATTACACAACGTGCACCTTACCACCAATCATCACGAAACCCCAATCCTAGCCCACAAATCACACCTCTCCCACCTGCCCCCTTCCCACGCCAATCCATCCGCAACAGTCCACTCCGTCTTTCCCTCCGCCGTCGCATTCAAATTCAACATCGCATAACCCCTCGAATTCAGCGTCCCTGATCCCCTCTTCCCGACCACCTCACCCCACGACACCCAGCTATCCTTCCCCGCCGCTGCCAGCTCCCCTAACCCTCCCTCCACTGGCAGCGTCGGATCCCCGGTGGTGACAAACCGGCCCCATATCTGCTGAAATCCCCTGGCAAACGTCCCATCGAAAGGCAAATTCAACGATGCGCTTACGTTGTTCGGATTCTTCTGGAGGGGGGTGAGATCAAGCGAGTGGAAGGCCTCTGGGACGGAGAACTGGTACCGCCAGGCCTTTCGAGGGGAGTTGGAGTTGAGGCTGTCCGATTCGTATGCGTTGCCGAGCCAGTAGGAAGGACAGATGAATCTGGCTTCGGCGTAGAGGTTGAGTGCTGCTTGTTGCCTGTGGGGTATAAGGTTAGTCAAGGTTTGGTTTGGGTAAAAGGGGAAAGACCATACCAGCCGACGGCGGTGCCGGATACCTGGGTTGCGTAAGGGGGATGCAGTCCGTCGGAACTGAATTTGGGAGAGTCGAAGCCGGTCGGGATGGAGTAGGCGCTTAGCAGCGCCGTGATGTCCTTGGCAGCCGCATGGGGAAGTTGTGGTGGAGGTAGGCTTCGAAATCGGACTGGGTGGTGATATTCAGTGGGACGAAGAAAGCGCCTTCGTTGGCATTGCTCTGATATCAGGTGGTTAGACACGTGTATCTATACAGGTTGATGGTTAAACTCACTCCTGTTAGGATGCGTTCCCCGTTTATGCGTTTGTCGAGGAGTGCGGTGTGAGGCTGCTCCCGGAGGAGTTCTCCGTCTGTTACTGGGGTGAATAGCCAGTGGCCGTATGTGCCGTTGTAGGTCATGTCCGCATTTGCTTTTTGCAAGAGAATGGTGTCGGCCTTCTGCAAGCAGTTGAACACAGATTTCCGGTTATGTGAAGAATCGAGAGTGTCATTCGCCCCGAGACAGTTGGCTTGGCGGGCGAATTGGAGATAATAATTCGTCAGTGCGTCGTCGTTAAACTCTCTGTTCAGCATGTTAGTATCTAAAGAGACAGGCCTTTCGCATAACGCACGGTTGGGCTGGGTAGAAAGGACTGCTGGCAATGCCCCTTCTGAAAAGTGTGTTTCCCTGTGTACCCCCGTTCGCTATGGCCATCAACATGACAGACCCGCCACCGGCCGACTCTCCAGCTATGGTGACCTGATCAGGATCGCCCCCGAAGTGGCTGATGTATTTCTGCACCCATTCCAGCGCAAAACGAATGTCGTGAAGTCCGGTGTTTAACACGCCATCCTTGGCAACGTCATCGGACGCAAGGAATCCAAAAGCCCCCAGACGATATTGAATCGAGACAATGACGATGCTATTGCCGACAGACTGGCCCACGTATGAGAGGTCTACCAGGTCGGCCCATCCGGCGCCATACCCGCCACCATCTAGGTAGCGAAGCTATTAGTTAACAAACCCTTGAGAGCGACAAAGAGAGAAGAATACATACGAATCCAGAACAGAACGGGCAGTTTAGCGGCCCCTTTTGGAGAAAATACGTTGAGAAAAAGGCAGTCTTCATCTCCGAGGATGGTCTCAGTAAAGTTTCCCACGGGTATAAATGCTGACGTCGGTAGACACTGCGGACACCGGGGTGGGTTCTCAACGGCCTGGATGATAGAAGTGCGATTCACCCGAGGGGCTTCTGGGCGCTGCCAACGCTTTGGCGAAGCGGCGAAGCGGATCCCTTTGTAAACATTTGCATTGAATCTCGGGTCGCAGTACCCCTGATAGCGGGAGTAGCCCAGGTCTACGATTGGCGCTGAACAGTTGGCATCAACTAGGGCGAGACTGGATGTTAGTCCGGTCAAACCCAACAACGCGGTAGATAATAGGCGCATGGCGGCACATTTTTGTCTCTTCCGCGTATGCAGTTGAGAAAAACGGGGTTTGGAGAAGAGATGAAAGTTGTAATTAATTAAACATGGGCACCCATTCACTGAAGTGCAGTCCGTCTTTAATAACCGCAAGCACCAGACATCGGCACCAACAGAACCAATCATTTCTTGGCTCGCATCCCGCGAATTCTCGAGTTGCTGCCCTCTGGGTCATTATGATTTAGCGAAAGGTGGCCCATTATGATTCACTTTCCCGCTTAGCCGCAAAAACCCCTGTTTAAGTCCCCGCTTCTTCAGCGATCTCTGCCCCGGTGCACGCCGGCCACGGCAAGATCAGCCGAACCGCATGCTCCTCAGCCTTCATCTTATGTATCAGGTTAGCCCCCTTCCGAGGATTTAGCACTAGGCGCGGAAAGCTTCCGCCCACAAACTGTTTGTGCCGATCCTGCTCCTAGTGTCCTCTCTTGAATGAGAGAAACAGTGTGTTTTGCCGGACGATGAGCTCCAGCATAGGCTTAATATTCTCAAAATTAACCTCAGTAGCGTATTAATTCCAAACCACGTATCTTACTCGAGTAGACAAAACCCCTGCACAACCCCCCACCCTAACCCACACCCCTTACAAACGACACAACCTCCCATTCTGCGTCTTCACACCCATCTCCCCATCTCGCACCTCCCACCCCTCACTCCCCACCGCCGTCGTCGCATAAAACACATGCCCCCCATCCCACTTCTCCTTAATCCCCAATAACCGCTCATAATTCCCCTCCCCATAAAACTTCCCCTGCCATCCCTCCTGATCAACATTCGCCTCATTCAAGTATTGCCCGCCCCCTTCAGTCTCAGGTGCTACGCCCCGAAATAAAGGGATTATTTCCTCACTCATCTCCCGCGATGCGGTTCTCACTTCCTCATTGGTTGGGGAAGAGGGAAGGCGTGCGGATAATATTAGCATGCTGAGCATCTCGCGGAAGGCAGGGTTGATGGCGTTGTTGGAGGATGAGGGGCCGGCGCGCTGGCGGGGGGCTTGGTGGTAGCCGCGGAGTGTGTGGTTGGTGGTGACGAAGGTGCGCATAGCATTTAAAGTTGCGTTGAACTTGGTGGGAGAGAGCCAGTTGCGTCGGGGGAGGAGCCAGTTCGAGGGGACCACTGGGAGGGTCAGGCAGGGAGTTTTGGGTTAAAGGGGATAGGGGATGGTGGAAAGGGGTTGGCTTACTGATTCGCCCGGCGCCGTTTAGAAGCGCATTACTTCCCCAGGTGGCGTTGTATGCTGGGTAATACGCGCCGTGTTGTGTGATAGTTTTTGTTGTGAAGGTGATCCCGAGCTCCTGCAGACGATCAAACCAGGGCTTAACGAGGGCCTCGAAGGAGGCGATGGTGTGGTTGGGTGCGAAGAAGGGCATCATCCGGAAGCTGTACGATCCTGGAGTGGTGCCGGGGGTGATGCTCCACCACGAGTAGGTGCCGGCGTCGGTGAAGGGGATGAAGAGTCCTAAGAAGGTGCGGAAGCCTTCCCAGAAGACATCGGCGGTGACGGTGGCGGACGTCTCGTAGGTGAACTCGGAGGTTACCACGGGCAGGGCGGGGTGCACGCGGATGATGATGGAGGTGACGACGCCAAAGGTGCTCCCGCCGCCACCCCGCAGCGCCCAGAAGAGATCGGTGTTCTGATCCGAGGAGGCGGTAATGAAACGGCCGTCGGCAGTGACAATCTCGAGCGCCATGACGTGGTCTGCGGCCATGCCGTAGAGGCCGGAAAGGGGCGTGTGGCCGCCGCCTGCGATGTAGCCGCCAGCGTATCCCACACTCTGTCCACTGTTAGTTAGAATAGCTTCAGGGAGATACTAAGAAAGAGCAAAAAGGAGGGTAAACAGACCTCGCAAATCCCACCCAACGCGCTAACTCCATTTCGATCGGCCTCCTCATACACCTCCCTCACCGTCACCCCCGCACCGACCTTGATCGCCGGACCCGTGTAACCGGGGATTTCTAGCCGGTTATAAAACCGAATATCCTTGAGATTATGAGTCCAGATGCTCAGCGCCCCAGCACCACCCGACTTTCCCAGGTAGCAGTGCCCCGTGTTTTTGATGACCAGCCGCAGGTTGGCATTGCGCGCAAAGTTGACGGCGAGTTGGATTTGAGTCACGCTGCTCACGTTGACCGCATACACAGGCGACCCTCCGTGCGTGCAGTTGCCGCTGCGGGGGTCCTCGGTGGGCATACAGGTTCTCCCTTGGAAGAGAGGCCAGAAGACGGATGTCGGGTCGTTTTCACTACCACACATCAGCCCCAGTCTCATGCCAGGACCACTGATCAACACGAAGCCGGAAAGACGTACTGCGTATACTGATTCATAAAACCCTCCTGCACTGCCGCACACTTCTCGGCATCGTACACACCCAAATTCTGGTAGCACACGGCAGCAAGCGGCACCGTCTTGATCAGTGCACCGTCGAGGAGATTATCGAAAGAATCCCATATCGGTGGGGACGGCCATGCTTCATCGCCAGGGAATACCTTGCAGGCGCCGCTTTCGAGTCGGTCCGGGTTTAGGGGGGCGCCACTGCCAAAGCTGAAGAGGTGGGCGGTTTGTGTGGCGTCTTTGGTGCGAAGAAGGGACAAGAGAGACTCGTCGGTGAGAGAGTTGGTTTCATATGCGAAGAGGGGGTGGATGAAGGTGGTGTGTGCTGTTGAAGGGAGGAAGAGGATGGTGGTGAAGATGAGGGATTGGAGGATCTGCATCATGGAAGGATCGCAACGGGTTCGGTAGCCGAAGTTGTGATTCTGGGGGGAATCTGGGAATGTTAGAAGTCCACGCGGACTTGGATGCTAGGTATCTATATGTTTCTTTTAGCTTGCTGGTCACCAGTACGTACCTAATTTAGAAGGAAAACCCAGTGTTCTTCGCCCGACCATGGCATGTTGTGCTTCTGCACTTAGAGTTCAAGCCATTTTATACAAAGCTGCTAGGGATATACCTCGCGACGGTTGTAAGTGTCTTGGGTGCCAATTCTTCTGCTCATAACCCATTCCTTACCCCCGCAGAATGTTGCTCGTCAACGTTCTGCGGAAGTCGCATTCTAACTGACCTCCGAGCCAATCGCGACGCCGACGATCTCGGAATCGTCGATCATTCCCCAGAAAAGAATGCGAGGCTTGTTTATTTCAACCTTGGCGAAGAGAAAGATTCTCCAGGCACCCAAGCCGGCAAGGGCTTAGTCGTGTTTGTTGCCGGCCAATGCGCTTCGGAGCCATGCAGGTTAAGCCAGTTCCAAGACGGCCCGGATGCGAGCGTGCTGCAGTAGGGTATCTGCCGAGCCGGCGTGCCAATCTCTCGGACTCGAAGGCTACTACTTTCTGGAGAATCCGATGTTCAACTTTAGCAAGAAGTTGAACTTGGGAAACCACTCAGGGATGAACATCAATTGCTTACCTTACCTAAATTACTCGAACCTCGATTTTCTTATAGCCAGATAGGCAGTTAGTAAATAAATGCCTGTTATCGGGTTTTCCTGCATGATTGCACTTATCTGGTGTCTAGTCAACAAATTGGTAGGTTCCCCAACTTTCTCGTAACCAATAGGCGAGATCAACACAAATGTGCGAGCCGCTGGAAAGGTTTTGCCAGCTGAACGATTGACTGAAAAGCCGCGCCATCACCACGACTTCAACCTCCAACCGCAGTCGAACATCATCCCGCGAGTTGAGTTGAGACCTCTTGTCCTAGAGCTTTGTTTCCGTGTTCCAGTCAAAATGCCGTCTCAATCTGCTTGGCAGCAAAAGAAATCAACCATTATCGCGCTGTACCACGACGCGAACAAGCCACTGCATGAGGTGCAGTGGATAATGCAAAAAGACCATGGATTCAAGGCAAGGTAGTCCGCTGAAGCGATGCCTTGTTAATGAGTACCTACGTCCACTAACCGTCTGCACAGCACCAGAGCATACAGAACCCATCTAGATAAGTGGGGCCATTACAAGTACTCGTGCCGGAAAACAACACCAACTCCAATGCCAGCAATCTTCGAGTCTCTTTACAGTGCGCCTGGACGGAACGATAGCGCCCAATTCAAGTCATTGGACATTTTGACTCCCTCAAACCGTACTCGCGAGAAGGCCGCGGGCATGGAGGAAAACGGCCCCGCATCGGGCTCGCCCGCGCCACCCTCGGACGAGACCCTGGACCCAGATATGCTATCGATACCAAGCAGCTCTGAGAGATCCGAGAGCCGAGATGACGAAAGCAGAGGGCAAGATGGCAGAAGCAGAGGGCTGAGAGTCTTCAGGGCAGCGTTCCGTGGGATGCTCTTGTCCCCGCAGGTCGACATCGAAGACGCAGATAATGGGCCGGGCGGGAAAAATTCTGCAGACACGAGGCAAAACCCAAGTGTCACGTCAACTGATCAGTCAAGTTCGTCATCCGCCGTCCGGAACGGAAAGCGTAAGCTGAGATGTAATAGAGAGGGGTATGGGAACGATGACGGCGACGACACACCTGACCCGAAGAGACTTCCTCCACAGAACCTGTCCCAGGAACCGGCTGGCCCGAGATATCTGGCTTGTCCTTTCTGGAAGCTGGACTCGGCAATGCATTGGGAGTACGCGCTCAAACAACTCGACACCATCCCTCATCTAAAGCAACACCTGGGCAGGCGGCACACAGCGAGACACTATTGCCAGCACTGCTACGGCCAGTTCCCAGATCCGGGGGCTCTCGACTGCCATGTCGAGGCCCGCTCATGCGCTCGAGGGTCACCCAGCAGCCTCGGAGGCATGTCTTACGATCAGCGCGACCGGCTCTCCAGGAAACTTGCCCCAGGTTCGAAACAGCAGCAGTGGTTTGCCATCTGGGACATCCTCTTCGACCCAACACCTCGCCCTATGTCGATATACATCTATCCCCGCAACCTCGTCGACCTTGACAACATTCGCGAGTTTAGCGCCGGGGAGGGTACGAGCATCCTTGCCGCAGAGCTGACAGCCAACGGCCTAGTGTTGAGTCCTGGCGTAACAGAGGATCAGCTGCAGCAGGTGTTGCAACGGGGTCTCACCATGGTGTATGAACGTTTCATAGGGCGTTCTCATACGCGTTCCCATACGGTGGTTGAAGGTCAACAGGTGGCCTCATCTTCAAATACCTCTCAGATTGAAGCGGCGGCTGAGCCGATAATGGACAGCGGTTTGGAACTGGGATTGTCGCCGCCAGCCATCTTCAATCCAGACCCAGACCCATACCGCTTGGCAAATTTCACAGGCCCTGGCCCGGGAGACCCGGCGCTTTTGGACAACGAATCCACTGTTGAAAGTAACTTGGGTTTTGATCAGAGCTTGGGCCATGAGGGAACTTTCAACTGGGGCTCGTGGGAACTGGGCAGGAACCTTGATGCACTCCTCGGTGGGATTGCAGAGAGCGGCGAGGAGGATATTGCCCAGTATGAGGTTTTGTAGAGAATCAGGTGCCTGAGAACGTTGGGTTTGCTGTAGTAGCTAGGTACCTTATCTGGATCGGAATTGGAGACTCACCTAGTCTCAACACGTGTACATACCTTATAGATAACTGCTGAGGCAGCTTGCACCCAACGCCCGATGTTTGGACAGAAGGAACATCAGTCAATCGTGAAAGCGTACCTATTCTCTCGGTGACGCAGATTTCCAAGCTCGCATTTAGGAAATGGTCTTGAGCAATATCAATACAGGCAAGACTAGTCTTATGAAGGAGCTTCATGACTTGAAGCGGGAGGTTGAGACCACTTAGCGTGGTTGTTAGGGAGAGTTTCCTATGTGTGCTGACTCTTGTGGTCTTACCTGAATTCATGCAAGTAGTGTCGGGACTACGCAGGCAACTTGAGTCACTTGTTGATTGGCCCCCGAATGAGATTGTCTCGCGCATCTTCAGGTAACAGTCTTGTAACTTGTCGGGATGAGAGCTTGGCTGTTTCCCCGCCTCCTTCGAGGTGTAGAGATTCCACCCTTCAACCAAACGCGAAATCCCTGTTGGGAGCTGCGTAAAATGACGCCAACAACTTCCACCAATATCTCACTCCACCAAAGACCGGTTTCACTAGACAGTCCCCTTCACCGACTACCGACAGAACTCTTCGACCTCGTCCTCAACTATCTCGACATGCAACCTTGCGCCCATCTGTCCAGCACTTCTTTCCAATGTTACACCCTTGTCCAGTACAATCCCATCTACAGGGAGAACATCACCTTCGCATGGCGCGCTCTCCTCGGGATGACGGCTATGGGGCTCATCCCCCATCATAAGTCCCAAAAGCTCCATAACATCCTACGCGATACATTTTGTGCGGCTTGCCCCGCGTACGGGACCTTACCTGTTCTTACCGACCTGCGAAAGATGCTGCTGGGTGTGTCTCCGCCAGTTCGCGCTACCGCGATTTTCGTTGAGTGCGTGCCTTGCCAACTGCGGTCTTTCACATGAACAAGTCAGAAAGACAGCCGACAGGATTAATCGGAGGCGCCAAAAGGTGGTGGGCGTCACTGGAAACAGAGGAGGACTTGAAGTGCTCTACGTGTGGAACGGAGCCATCCTGCTGAAACGCCCCGAGAGGACGGAACCCGGGGATCCTAACGCGGGAGGTTTCGCCTGTCCGGGATGTGTCGTTCTTCGTGATCGAATCCACGGGTTCTTTCGGGCCGAGGACGTGTCGGAGGAAGAAATGCTCGCTTGTGAGGCTTTGGGGAAGATTAGGGATCTGGGGATGCATGCACTATCGCGTGGGGAGTTCTTGAGGCATTTGATGGAATGTCCTGGGCAGAGAAGATTGGCTCCTGAGGTGGTGATGGCTTGATAGACACCTAGGCTGTCAATCCAAAAAATTGAAGCACCACGCTAATGGACAAGACAGCGGCTTTGAAACCCAAACCGCCAAATGTAGCTTCCTTATACCCGTTAGGACAGTAGGCGTCGCCGGCAAAGGCCAGCACGTTCACCATAAACATCCACTTGCCGACAAAGGAGGCTAGACTCATCAGGATGAAGAGCCAAAACACGAACTTGACGAGCCCCCTCTTGAAGCGCGACGTATTCTGGAACTTGCGCCGGAACCACCTGGCCAGGGGAAACATGGCCTTCTCCTCGTCCTCAGTCCTTTCATATTCTTTATTCTCCCGCGCGGCCCTCCACTCCCGCTTCTTCTGGACGGCTATCCAGACGGCCTCCCAGATGGCGAACAGGGGGGTAGCCGCCACGAACCCGAGAACCACAACCAGCACCCAGAGGCAGAAAAAGAAGATGCCGAAGCCGTAGGCGGTTTTGCCGCCGGCGAGCAGCTCGAACATACCCAGGAAGAGACCCAGCTGCATGGGCAAACTTACCATTCCGAACAGCAGATACGTCAGCACCCACGGCCCGACAGCGCACAGCATCCCGATCGGCACCAGGAACGAGCCCCCCAGTGCTCCCTGTCCTCCCTCTCCCTGGACTATCGCCATGCCCACAGTAATGATCCGCATCGAGGTGAATCCAAGGACCATGGCGCACCCCAGGAGGGTCGTGATGGCGTCCGTTGCCAACACCTGGAAGCCATGACCTTTGGAGAAGAGCCACCCGGCCGCGGCGGCCAGCAGAGGCGCAGCGGTGGGCTGCAGAAACTCCATGGCGGCGAGGACGAAGCCCGTTGACGTGTCGAGCCCGTGGGAGTTGGCTTTTTGCAGCAGGACGGCCTGGATCGCGGGCTCGCCGACGCCGGAAGCGAGTCGAATGAGGAACTGCAGCCACGAGAAGGATACATGGGGGCCGGGTGGCCCTCGGAGAAACCACATCGCGACCATGTGGGCTACGTCGAGCAGAATGGAGAGACCCACGCTGACAAACGACCATAGCTGCGAGTCGCACTGCTGGGCACCAAAGTAGATGTACAGCGACGGGGAAGGAAGCCGAGCTTGGACACGGTCGAGACGGTGCACTCGTGAATCGATGAAGGTTGTTGGATCGCGCATCGTGTGTATTGGTGGGCGCTAAGAAAGGAGGGAGGGATTAGTAGGTAGGGATCGCAAAGTGTCTTCGCGAGGGATACTTACGCAATGTCGATGGATTCCAGGAGAGAACCGGGATTAGGGAGGGAGGTGGAGCTGCCGATGGGGATGGCAGTCGTGGTGTTGGCATAGGTCGAGTTTACACGGCTATCGCCGCTGTTAGTACATGCGCTGGGGGTGGCGTCTGCAAAGCGCTGGAAAAAGGGCGCAGTTGCATCTTTGAGTATCTGTCTCACTGTCAACAATTCCTTGGCCAAACACTACAATGCCGGGGATGGGAACATACCTACCGGGAGGAACGGCGCGGCCTTGGCCTGGTCCAGCGGTACCAGAGGCTTGATCGGCGGCGGGGGCGAAAAGTTGCGGGCATCGGACATGTCGGGTCTTGGCGTGAAAACCAGAGTTCGGTCGCGGAACACAAGGGTTGGTAGTACGCCGTTGGGTATGTCGGGAAAGCGGGTGGCAATTTGATGGTATGTGCAGTTGGCGAAGCTGCTGGCCGTTTCGTATCGCTCCCATAGCGACAAGGAGGCGACGAGCTCGAGAGGTTCGATGTAGGTGCTGCAGTTGGCTTTGGCTGCCTGATTACAGCTCAAGTACAAGTTTCCCGCAAATTCACTTCCGTTCGTGTCAGAAAGAAGGGGGTTCAGAGGCCCTGGGCATCTAGTCAGCGGAGCTGACAGGATGCCTGGCACTGCCAGAACGCCAGTGAGCCGCCTCAGCCACTGGAGTGACGAAGCCTGAATCCTGCAGAATAGTCTATAAAGAAGCCTCTGGCTTCCAGCCAGAGCCAGAGGAACAGAGTCAACACAAGCAATACAATCACACTGCTGCAACCAAGAGTGCCGCGCTTCTGACAGTTCGTGGAGGCCGGCCCTCCGAATCTAGACGCAAGGGTTGCCGATTCTGGAGCAAATTTTGCGAGGCAATATCCACCTCGCTAGATGCACTCCCCAATTAAGCCCTACCCCCCTCCAACCTGATTGGGACTAGATTAGAACCCAAAAAATAAAAATTAGAAACTTAATCAAAGCTAGCAATTATCACCGTATCGCGTAAAAAATAACAAAATATGACGACCTTACAGGCCGTCACCTGGGCCGGCGCGGCCTGACGGTTACCCCGCGTACTGAACAGTGCACACTGTGTCGTGCACTGGGCCAGGGGTGTAAAGACCCAAAGCCCTTACGACTAATTAAGAAGTGCTCTGTCGCTCCGCCTGCCCTACGACAGAGTATTAGAGTAAGGTACAAAGTACCTCCTAATTAGCTAGTCCTGTCCGGAGGACAGTTTGTTTTAAGAGTGGCCCAAAAAAATTACTATGGGAAATTCAGTTAAAACTGATAAGGAAATTTAACTCAACCTAGGACTGGTCAGTACATTATTAAAAGTGTGTCTGCTCGGGCCCCAAATCACGTGATATGATATGTTTTCAGATACGCCACGTGACTAGGATTCCAAATCTGAAGCCAGATTCAGGGTTAGAGTTAAGGCTCAGGAGTTATTAGCATTTGAAATAATTAAACAAATGGGTATTCAGAAATAAAAAACAAGGCTAAATCTAATTAAAGAAGGTGGTTTTATACATAGACTTTTACTTAGAATTCAGAACTGGGATTCGTTTTACTATAAAGCTTATAAAAAGAAAGATATTACTGTTTAAAGTTTAATAATAATAATTATTTAAATAATAACCTGTTAATAAGTATTGTAATAAGTGGTATTACTTACGTTTATTATATTATTTATTATATAAAATCTAAAGCTGGAATCTGTCTTATAATAATGCTTAAAGTAAGAAAGATTATTATTTGTCTTACACCGTAGGAGCTGAAAGCTCCGCCCGTAAGAGCAAGCGGTCCCTCTACTGCTAACTATCTACTGTTAGGGCGTGGTATTACGACCTGCACCCGACACAGGCCTCGAGAGGACTGGCGCGGGTTAAGACAGAACGTATAGCAGGACGCCAACAGGTAAGGGGTGTTCCGAAGACAGCTTATTAAGCTAGCACTCCTAGACAGGGGTTTAATGTCACTGTAGGTCGTTATCACTATAATGCACAGAGGTGAGTCTGAACAGTAGGATATAAATGAATAATTGAATACTAGCGTGAGGAATTAGAGTCCCTTATAGTAGTTGTGGGCATAACTATAGCTATCTATACTAACTAATCGGGAGGTACTTTGTACCTTGCTTAGTCTGTTATGCTTAGTGGTGCACCACGCAGTTACGGCTAAACAGTCAACTAAGCGGTGCTTAGTGTTGTCAGTCCTTATAGACCACTAAGCACTTTTCTTACTAGTCGTAGGGGCTTCGGGTCTTTGCACCCCTGGCCCAGTGTGTCTAGATAGTGTGCACTGTCCTCTTACACTGTTCTTCCTGCGGGGGATTTGTCGGGCCGCCCCGGCCTAAGTGACAGCCTACAGGGTCGTCATACTTAGTTCTCTATACTGCTACGTATGTAATTTATATGGAGCTTACTAGCTCTAGAGGCCTGGCTTCTTTATTAAGTTTAAGGTCTTTATAACCCTAGTTAAGGGTTTTAATAAATGTCTTTCTATACTTACTAAGGAGTTTCCTACTGCTTCTTAAGCTCTAAGTCTTATAATAGTCTTACTTTTTAGTATAGCAGTTTAGATGTTAGATCTTATCTTATTTTTAGTTCTTATTATTAGCTTTAGTTAGTTTAGATTCTTCTAGTGAAACTCTGTAATCAGGTTTAGGCACTTAAGGTTTTTAACTAATTCCTACGAGTTACTTTTAAAGCTGTAGTCTAACTACCTAATAAGATACTCAAACGTGTTCTTTCCCTTTTATAAATTTATAACTTCCTTAACGTTATACTTATCCTTATTAGTATTAATCTCGATCTTCTTTTCCAGAAGGACTCCCTTTAGGGTAGGTTTTAGAAGTAAGATATAAAAAACCTTAGTCCGTACCTTTATACTAGCAAGTAAGTCTAATTTATAATTAGAGGTAATAACTTTTTTCTTAACTCGAAACAGCTTATACCTTTTAAAATCAAACTTCTTACTAAGTTATTTCAAATATAAGTTCTGTAAAAAAAGGTAAATATAATCCCCCTCCTGAAAAGTCGGTCCTTTAACTTATTTACTATTATAATAGAGTCCTTTTTTAAGCACTAGTTACTTAGTTTAGTATTTATTAGTAAATTTCTTTATTTATTTACGTGTGAACTTAAGTTTGGCTTACAGGTAGTTATACAGTTCCTATATCCAATTTACGCAGACTGTAACTTAAGGGGCGCTAGTTAGCAAGCCTTAACGGAGCTTAGGCTCCTTACGGTAGTTTACGAAGAACAGTAATATACTTATTAACTTAATTAATGTTATATTATAAGTTATTTATACTATTAGTAACAGTTTAAGTTAATTATTTTATTTAAAGTTAATATAAGCTTAAAGATACGTTATAAGTATCTAATTAACTTATTCTATTTAGTTATCTATCTGTAAGTGGAAGGCTGTTAAAAGCTTACTTTTTATACCTATTCTTTACATTAACCCTTATTAGAATTTCGACACGGTTAGTTTATATTAATCTGTAACGATATTATCTAATTAAAGGTGTTATAAAACTACCTCTTTCTCGAAAATATAAGTAAGTTATTTTACTGTTATATCTTTTAAGGTTAGCAGAAAGTAAGCCCATTTCTTTAATCTGTTAACTATTATAAGAATTTAGTTATAAGTAACTCTTATAATAAGGTCTTTAAACCTTAAAATCCTAATGACGAAATTAAGTAAGATAGAATTTTATAACGCTTATAGTACAGGGAGTAGTTTAAGAAGCTTATAAAGCTTATAATGTTAATTCTACTTTTAGTAACAGATATTGTAATTATCAACCATTTCCTTAACCAGTTTCTTTATTCTTAAGAAGGTGTATATTTATTAAGCTTATGTAAAAGTTTTAACTTAGCTTATATGTCTTTTAAGTTAAGATTTATAAATCTGCTAAACGTACTCTTTTCACTTACCTAAGTTATAGATATATAGTTTCTCTTAGTATTAAAGTTTTACTCTTAGTTTAAGTATGTTATCTACACCTTTTAGCAGCTGTTCTAACTAATAACTAGTTTTATTACAGTTTAAGTATATTAAGCACTCTTTACTATAGTCTTATACTGTTGGGTTTTTACAACCCTAACCCGGCCAGTATGGTTGGAACAGTGTGGCTGGATCCACGCAGCCGCTCTGCGGCTGCATCCGTGGATCTGCACAGCCAAGAACGCCAGACTCCACTGCCAACCTCGTATTCAGTCAGCCAACCTCGCTTCGCAGAAGCGAGTGTGGCCA
>Ga0247758_1001731_pt1 | contig 14635 bp, 8 predicted proteins | sample UWRJL156409C4_FD_180950 | JGI IMG/M metagenome (GOLD analysis project Ga0247758, IMG submission 180950) | Plant litter microbial communities from Arlington Agricultural Research Station in Wisconsin, United States - UWRJ-L156-409C-4 | ecosystem: Environmental > Terrestrial > Plant litter >...
TCACTTTACCTGCATATGCAGGTAAAGTGAGCGTACTCACCCAATGATTAAATATAATGCACGGCTTATTGGTGGCGGCAGCCCCAGATATGACAAGCCTCGATCGTCACAAGCGGCTCGGAGCCGGACGGGGGGAGGGAGTAATTGGCAGTGAGGACCTGGACCCAGCAGGCGGGTGAGGTGTGAGCAGGGAGCAGAGCAGCAGGGGAACGGCTTTCTGGACTGGGCTCACTCACCTGCGCTGCTACCAGCCACGGAGCACTCAAATAGGTGCCACCTCGAGCGCCCGCCATCCGCCCTTCTACCAAACAGCCCAGAAGCCAAGCAGGCCGGCGTATGCCCGTCGGACGGGGGTTGAATCGCGTGACGCTATCCGTTCAGTGCGGTTAATCTATTGTGCAGGCGCCGCTGGTGGGCTGCAAGCTCGGGCTCTGGGGTGGTCGGTGATACTCTCGTCGAAGTGGATGCCAAAGCGCCCAGCCTGGGCACAATGGAACTGGCATTTGTAGTGCGGGGTGCGGCGCGTGGTCAGCAGCGTCGAATTGGTCCCAGGATGGGCATTTAGAGCTGCCATATTACCCGTAGATTGGCCCAAAGGACCATCGAGGCATTTCACAGGCACCCTCCGGGGGTTAAATGGGCGGCGTATATTAAAAAGGTGCTCTGCTATAGGCACAAAAGAGCCGCACTCCCGAACTGGGGACGGGAGGGAGAATTCGAAAATGAGAACGGGCAATTGAGGGTGGGATGGATGCGGGCCAGGTGCATGTGCCTGGCCAGTGAGGGACGAGCGAGCGAACAAGCTTGTGACCAGCCCAATTGCAGTGGTGCTATTTCCAGGTCGCCGTGTCTTCTAGAAGGACCACGCGTCTTGGCACCCATCACGCCCCCAGCCAAGTCACTTGACCGAGCACAGTTGAACCCGAGCCAGGTTTGATGCAGAAGACAGAGATTAGGTCCAATTCCTGGGAAGTCACCTCACTCGGCCTATTTCCCCTGAAGGTGTTGATACTTTCGCCCTCTCCGCGCCGCATGCAACCACCAGTGCTATCGCCTGGCATCCCTACATTGCTTCATATCATCGCCGTGCCCTTCTCTATAGTCTCGTCCTCGAAGCGCCCGCAATCGTTCCATCGGCGCCGAGGACGGCTTTCCATTCGCTCGAGGCCCTCCCACCACGCCTTCCAGAAGGCGCAGAAGGCTTTGCAACGCCTCAAGGAGCACAACCTGCCCTTCCTGGGACCCATCTTCCGGGTTCACACCCTCTTGGCGCTGTCAATATCGCCTGTCACGACTGTGTGTGCTCTCCATGCCATGTGGCAGCAGCTCTGACCTCTCATATCCACGGGCTCGGATGTCTGGCACAGAGTGTGCGCGTCATCGGGGTTCACGATGCCGATGTTGGAGGACCGTATGCTACCATCGCCCTCCGTTCATGTCGTGTGGAGGTTTCTTGCTGTGACTTCCCCTCATTCCAACCCTCCAACTTACTCTCATTAATCCTTGCCGTATCATTCGCTCTCGCCTTCGGCAGTCACATCTTAGGCCGGAGATGGAACGCGGGGGACAGGCCCGCGGGGCCGTGATCTCGGTACAGCAGTCCCCTTATCAGTCACACCATTTTTGGTTACGCTGGCGTTGGGGCCTCCGCGAAACACGATCAAGCCTCTGTCGGTACAGCGCGATAATAGGGCAAAGTCCTACCCAATCACCCTCGTCACAGCTAAGCGCGATCGACGATCACCGTTAACTATCGATCGCGTCAGGTAGCAGACATTGATACCAAGAGTGAACGGTTCATATTCTTTGAGAAAGCGGAGTCCCTATGGTGTTGATTTGTTTGGTGGGCGATAGTCGTCGCACATCAACGCAGGTTGAACCACTGGCGCTCACGCCTTCCTTTTTCAAGGAGGTTCAACGCCTCTCCGTCCATGACACCATCAACGTAGCACTCGCCGAGGAGGAGATATTCGCCCTCGTTGGTTGTCGGCCGAAGGATATATGGAGTCGAGCCCCCAAACAGAACGCAGACAATGTCTCCCTTCCCAATGTACGCCGGACCTACTCCCATATATCCCTGTTTTGTGACGAAAAACCTGCGGTTGACGGAGGAGACTTCAAACTGACTCATAAACCGAATCACAGCAGCAGTATCGTACTTCGCATGAGCGCGCGCAAATATGTCGACGGCCGCCTCTGCAACGCTTGTATCAGAGGGGTGGAAAGAGTGCAAGGCATTCTCAATCCATTGCCGTGACATCGGCGAGGCATCGAATTGGTTCTGGTCAGGCCGCGCGTCATCATCTTGATGGATGACTTCCAGAGGATGTCTCTCCTCAAACTGACTCTCACCGTACTCGCTGTGTGGACGTTTGTTAGAATTGTTGTCGATGAACTGAATTTCGTTGATTGCGTCGAGTCGAATCTTGTGGTTTTCGAATCCAGACCCATCACTCAAGAGCTCGCCAAACTGTCCCTCATTGTGCGGGCTTGTACCAAACTGCCTCTCGTCCGGCGGATCATTTTCCAGCGGACCGTCGTCCTCGCCTCGGCTGTTTTCCGGTTGCCCGCCCCTGACCTCGAGTGTGAACGGGTTCCTCTCATCGACTGTATCTTGTCTGTCTTCGTCAATGTGAATACTAAGCTCCCCTTCATCAAATATCCCGCCTAATAACCCAACATCGCTAAAACTATAGTCGTCGCCATTATCGCTAGGCATCTGCCCAAGCTCATCGTCCGGCGGAGGTTGGTTCTCATCCTGTTCGTCCTCGAAAGAGTCTGGACTGTCGGGTCGGCTGCCTTCCGACTCTCTCTCGCTCGCCTCGTCCGCGTTGTCAAGACTGGGCTCGGGATCGTCATAGACACGATCATCTGTCGGCGCGGAAATAAGAAGCGATTTCAACGCGAAATCGACCAGGTCCAGAATTTCTCTCAAGCATACCGGGTTGCCATTCGGAGTCCAATTCTGCAACAGTCCGTTGAAAGCAAACGCAACAAAGTCCTCGATATGCTGTGGATCCGTGGCGGGACAGGTTAAGCCGTTTACTCCGAGACTCTGGCCTGCTGTGATTGTCCAAAGAAACGGAACCATGAGGTGGTCCGCTGATCTCTCAGCCGACTTGCCGGTTGAATCCGCTATTCGCAGCGACTCAGCAACTACCATCCACCATGTGCTCTCGAGCGTCTCCCACGAATCAAGCGGGGTTGCGAGAGATTCCACTTCATCCACAACAAACCCTTCTAGTGTGAGAACGCCCCATTCGCCGCTTTCCTTCAAGCTGACTCTCTCTTGCCCCGAAGCAGAGTACGAAGCCCAGTCGGCCAGCACTTTTGGCGTCTTTCTCACGTCGGCTATGTCATCCCATCTCGGCGCCCAAGTGGGGACGCCCCCCAAAGAGTCCACATCTCGGATCCAGACATACGCCAAGACTCGAAGGTTGCCAGAAGCTCGAATTATGTGCTTGGCAGCACTGGCATACACCTCGCCAAGTGTAGCCGAATAATCGGAGGCCAAGGTTGTTTCGTCTTCAGCCAGGCCGATCAGGGCAAAGATCTTGTCCTTGGGGTCCGTAGCTCCGAATCTTCGCGTCGCTCGCAGCAGACTTATCCACGTCGTAGACGACATCATGAAGGCCTCGAGCCTCTCGAGCGACAGCATAGGACATTGCCTCGTACTGGCTTGCGGGTCTACGATCTGCATCCAATATCTCGTGCCGCAAACGTACGCGCCAGAGACTTGAGCCCATCGTATCTCCGTATCGCCCCACATGAGGCGAACATCGTAGCCCATCAGCACTTCCTGCAACACCCACACGCGTTCAAAGTACTGGTGCTGCAGCAACGCCTCCAGGGCGGCCCACTTTGGCGAATCTCTCGAAGGTAGGCTCAGCTCCTTCAACTGTGGATCGGTAGGAAAGTGTATCGTCCTGGAGCGCCCCTGATCGACAATAATCAGTTGTTGAATCAGGTTCAGGGCCAGAGGTGCTTGGTTTTCGATGTCAGGGCCCAGCCACGAGACGACCTTGGACGCATCACGGTAGATTCGCTTCATGATATGCACCTGATGCATGCGCTCCTCCAGGTGGTCCTGATCAATGCAAATCTGGTCGATCCATAGCCTATGGTCCTTAACGGGATCCCGGACATGGCGCAGCGCCCGGTCAAGAGTTTCGGTGATGAGAATTGACTGTCCATTGCACTCGAGCGCGTGCGTGCGGTTCGGCGCGCCCCAGACATAGCTCAGCGCCACATAAGGGGGCTGTTCCTGATTGAGGAGGCTGTCAACACGAAGTCTGCATCTGAGGGGCTCCGATGGCTGCCCCGGCGCCAATTCCAGGATCCGGACGTCGGATTCGTTTTTGAGACGCAATTGATCGTACAGCGATTGCGGCTTTTGCCTAGGGGACTTGTCCGCTGACGAAGCCTGTTCCATGATTCACGAACGTGTGTATCTGGGGGTCATTGACGTTGGCGGTCCGAAGCTCGTGAACGAGCTGCCCTTGGGATGTGGGCCAAAAGTCAGCTGAACCATGGCTGCCCAGCATCTAGCCGCCCAGGCGCCAATCGCTTTCCCCCTGTTCCAGCAAGCGTGGGCAGCGAGCCGAGCCCGAGCCAATTAGAGCCGAGCCTTTCGATCCGATCCGATCCCAAGGGCTGGCTCGGCTCGTATTGTTTAGAGCTTGGTCATGTGATCCGAAGGGTTAGGGTTTATAGTAAGGAATAGGTGGCTCGGAAGGGCCAACCTGATGAGTCAGCCCAAGCCGATCCGAGCCAGGCCTCAAAACTTCAGATCCGATCCGAGCCAAAGTGCCGTGTCAGGTTAGCTCAGCTCGATGACCACGCTGGTTCCACCTCATCCAGGTTCCCATTCGATAGCGAAGGCCCGCTGCATGCACTGGAGCCCAATGATATTCCGTACAATGAGGAACTGTTCGCGTCAATCGCTCCTGGTTGGTTCTGGACGCGGTCTCGCGTAAATTCCCGTCGCGGTTCGCGACACCCTCAACCCTAACCCTTATGAGCGCGAATATGGGGGCGCCATTAACCAGCTCTGTTGTGATGCAACTAGCCATTGCATCGAATATTTGGAGAGGATATAATGCGGTTTGGCTATCGTCGTCGGCGGCCGCTCAGAGGCAGAAGGGTCTTTCCAGGGATGCCATGTGGAAGGGAGACTTTGATTTCAACAGGATGGTCAGCGGTTGGCTCTTGTGTCGATACAGGCCAATGCCCCCGGTGGCTAGACTTACCAAAGCTGCGGCATGCATGTGCACCCGGTGTTCCAATGAGCTGGCTGTTGTCTTTCATCGGTTGGGCGAAGCCAAAGCAATGTAAAGACCGCTGAAGGTCCCGACGATCTTGGCTGGTGTGGCAGGTATCCCCGTCGGTCTGTGTCGGCGCGGTGTGCCTCGGGGGTTGTTAGGCGTTTCCGCTCTCCCGAAGTATTGCTACCTGGGGCTCGCCTCATTGCCGGACAGACAGATGGAACTCGATCGTCGGTAGGTAACATCCACGGTCCACGAGACTTGAAGGTAGACGCCGAGGGGGGAGACAGCGCCAAAGGATCAGTAACGGCGTGCTGGTGGCTTGGTTTGAGAAGTTCTGGGATAGCGAACCCGGAGCGGGAGGCAAGAGGGGCAGTCGGATCTTTGGAAGGAGCCATCACCTTCGTGCAGGGGTTGCGGGGATGAAGGCACACACCCGATCTCGCGGAAATGCGGAACTCTTTTTGATCGAACGAAAGTCCGGCCTGCCGATCGATTGAATGAGTTGCACAACTTGTCAATCACCCCAGATCAGGTTTGAAGGGCGAATCCCTGCGATAGTGAAGTCCTCCGGCGACCTTCTTGATCAGATCTGATCATACTCGGCAGCCAAGGCCCGATCCTTTGGCGTCCGTTGGTGTTGACTATCACTTGGTAAGGAAAGTTCTATCTCCTCGCGATTGCCATGCCGGCCCTCTAATTCAGTGATCAATACCAGCTCCTCGATCCGTCGTTCTCGATCCTGAATCTTGATGCGTCGCCCTTCCATCACCTGGAACGATAGGCTCGATAGACTACAAGCCACGGCTACTTTATGATCATCGCCAGCTCTCGTGGCCCGTACAGGAGCTCCAAAAAAAAGCAGTGTTCCCGTCGCCGAAGCCGATACAGGACTCTGTGGATACTTCTTCCCATCGCGGAGCGGTGATGGGCTCGATTCCGAGAACAAGAACGAACTCGTCCTATCTCAACGTCTTCGTGGCCAATCCGATGGATAACTTCCAGCCCAGACAACAGAATCGAGGTGAGAACTGACCGATGGCTAGGTAACAGCATACCCCTTTGGTCGACCGAGGATGATAGGCTCGATTTCCATACCCGGACGAGTCCTGATGGGTTAGAAAGGCATCGAGGGGCTCTCATCATGCGATCTTACTCTTCGCGGGAGAATTTCCGCATTAAAGATGCCCGTATGGTTGAGAACAGGCTTACGATCGCCAGCTTAGCAATCTCCGTGGAGGCATGCTCCTCGACGGGTGCACGCTTGCCGCTGAACTGCATGGTACTTTTCCTTGAACAGGAGTACCTGTGTGTATGAGGGCAGCTCGATCCCTGAGGCACAACTGGTCCCTGTCATCGATCGTGGGCGGTGTACCACTCGCCAGACATTCCATTTCATCAGGATCAGCAAACCCGGCGACCTATCGATCTCGTTCATCTCGGAAAGCCCCTGCATCAAGATGGCTTCGAGAGGCATGAAAACGTGACGTTCCATTCTCTTGCGCCCAGAGCAGCCACAGCCCTTGGCGATATGATCTCAACACCTCCTGACAAGAGAGACCGACGACCTCGATAAGCCCATCTCTGGCCATTCGGACCGATCTGACTGCGCCATCAAGTTTCAAACCAGTTTCGCTATCAGCACTTCACTGTCGAGGGTCAAGATTGCACTGCGTCGATGCTCCCCTTTCTGGAGTGTTTCACGCATGGCCCTCGATCACGGGTGCTTCAACGGGTGTAGGGGCCGAAACCAAGGTGACAAAATTGTAGCAATTTCATGATCGATCAAATCCGGAATCACTTGCAGGCGACCCAACAAGACTGCAGCCTCTGTATGGCGCTCAAGGAGGCCAAGACACAGCACAAAGAGAGATCAAGAACAATACCGATTGAGACAAAACCCAAACACCAACATCCTAAACCCAGATTTCCTATCTTTGAACGATAGGCCATTCAATGACAAACAGTTTTTCTCCTGCAAAATCAAACAAAGAAATCCCTTTCGCCAAATCAAGCTCACAACCACAGCCCACCCTCTGTCCTTCCAGAACCTAACCGACCTACAACAACACAAAAAGGGGCCGGAAATCCAGAAAGCTGGCGTGGCTAGACAGATGCAAGGCGCAATGCATCCCGCATGACCAAGCCACTGGGGGATCGATCCCCGACGACTTGTCTCGCCTCGCTGAATCGCAGAGCTGTCATTGGATCTACCTCCTCCTGCTCCGCAGATTATATATCCTCCGGAGCGGGGGGCGTCCAACGGCGTCTAGGGAAAAAAGCAATCATATACCTAGACAGCTAATACCCCTCCATGGTAGCGCCGGACACTTGCTCACTTTTTGCGAAAAGCAAAGCCCTCGCCCGAGAAGCCGGAGTCGGCAAACTCCCCACGGCTACACAAGCACACGACCCAACCCTTCAGGCTCCAATGACACCAACCCACGACGCATCAGTGCGATGCACACGCAGCGGGAGGGAATAAAAAATGGGGGAGGGCGGAAACAATCAATTATTACCAGTGCATCCGCGCGAGGCGGTCCGGTCCTTCTTTCCTCCGACGTATGAAACAACATGTGCGTCACGGAGATGCAGGCGAAAACTGACAGCAATCACTATCCGATATTGAGGCTGTTGTGGCCGTGACCGGTGAGAGCTGTAGCCCGCGTTCCATATGCTGTGCGACTCACCCGCTGAGCACTGTAACACGAGGACTGTCGTGGGCGCATCTCATGACGAAAGGAGGCCGGTTGGGCGCTTGAGACACAGCAGACGGAACGATGCAAGGTAGGTAGTAGATGTCAGAATATTCGCATTGATAAAAGTGAGCCCGTGGGCTAAGCTATACAATCGACGTGGAGCAGGATAATTAACCTCCCAGAGTCAGTGCAGAGTCGAACGCCTGATCCGCGCCCATTGGTATCTTTCCCGTTTTTAATCCAGAACGCCAGAGTCCAGCCGCCCAGTGATAGGATGCCTCATGATAAACCCATGAACACGCAAGGAACACGCAAGGAAAGTGCAGCGCCTCAGTTCCACACCGAGGCCGCGCCAGTCCTCCCCATCAACAGCATCTCAAGCCCCTCCATTCTTCCCCGGAGCGCGTTGTTCTCTGTCTCTAGATTCCGATTCCTACTCTCAAGCTGCCCGATGTAGTCCGTTGCCTTGCTCAGGATCGTGGCTTTGTTGAGCTTGGGCACCTGTGAGAGACTGCTGAAGTCGTCATCGGTGAAGCCTTCTGCGTCGTCGGCTCCTCCTTGCCGCTGGGTCATTCGAAGTGAAGGGACGGCGTCGCGTAACTGTGCAATCTTGTCGTTTAGGTTTGTGCGATACCGCTTCTCGATCATGTTGTGTGCCGTCTTCTTCGGGTGGCCTCCTTCCACCGAACCTCGGCGGTCCATAGGTGGCGGAGATGGTGAGACGCGCTTCGCCGAGCTGGCATCTTCTTCCGATACAGAGGAGGACGTCTTGCGCTTTAGGCCGCGCGACGGATAACGCTTGGCAGATTGATCGTATTGCTCCATTGGGGGCGCCGAAGCAACGGATCTCGTGAGCAACGGCCGCTGTAGTTCTGCGGCGGCAGAGGCGAGCTCTCTTGGTTGCGCTGGTCGGAAGGGTGACTGACGGTATCCCTCAAAGTGCGAGGGAAGTGAGAGATCCATGGGGTTGACCGCGGGGGTCAGGGGAGCTTTGGTGGCCGGGACGGATGAGACAATGGAGCCGTCGAAATTCTCCACCAGCATGAAGTTGTCGGGACCGGGTGAATGCTCGTTGGGATCCCAGGCGCTCCAGTCGTCGGCAGAAAAGCCGTATGAGCTGGCCGATAGTCCTGGGGAAACCGGAGACACAGGAGTGCCTGCTGATTCGGAGGCAAAGTCCGAGTTGAACCCCTCGACGGGGCTGAAGATGGAGACTGGCGAGTACTCTGAGGCGAATGTCTGGTGGGTAGTTAGTAGCTGAACTCATACGATGGAGAAAAAGCAAGACAAAACGTGACAACCGGAGCTATACCTGTAGATATGCTGTGGCGTCGAGGCTAAAGACAAAAAGAGTGGAGTACTAACTGGGTCAGAGAAGCCAAAGGGCATGGCAAACGGGTCGAATGGTAATGAGGTATTGATAGCCTCCATCATTGATACCGCTGGTGTGTTGAGATAGATGGTCTGGCAAACAGCTGACTTGTCGATGTTGTAGGCGGCTGGCCTGGTGTTGCAGATGGTGTGGTGTTGTTAGGTGACTGAAGTGTGACCGGAGGTGGGGCCGGTTCTAGTGGTGCTGAATTGGATGACGGTGGTCAGTTCGCTTTTTGGGAAGTTGTTGGTGATGACGATAATTTCCTTTAGAAAGGGAGTCTGGGGCTATTTGACATCGAGAAATGTTGCCGCGGGCGGGTTATCGTCTGGATGCACCCGGGAGCCCCATTGGGGCAAGTTGCGGATGCATACGGATGCGTGAGGGTGCATCGCCGATGGTGGTCTCATTGGTGGTTTTTGCAGCAAGATGGGCGTGCAAACTGACCAAAACTGGCCATCATTTTCGCCTGTCGTACGAGCCCAGCGCTGGGCGAATGGGCCTGGTCTGGCCCCACGGGATTGAAAGGGGGGCGTATTCGGACAAGGGTGTGAGAGCCGCGGTACCGTCCACCCGTCTCCGAGTCTTTCCAGCAGTCCTGCGACAGCGATGGGCCACAAGTTGATCCGCATCGGCTCGGAGCCTCCCGTTGGGGGGTTTCTAGACCCATCTATAGGCACAAAGGGTGCTCGATTGCAGCACCTGCGCGAGATGTGCGCAAGCACCTTCAGCAATTGACTTTATCACCACCACAGTTCCACAAGGAGATACGGGATGGGGCGGCTGACATGGCAACCAATCGCGGCCTTGGTGCATGCGCTCCGCATCAATGGGAGTTCGCTTGAACACCCACAAAGCGAGCGATTTCATTCCCAAGTCAACCCGGCGAGCTCAATCAGCTCTCAATGGCGGGCGCTGCGGGGGCGATGATGCCTGACGGCTTTTGCGTCAAGCATCCGGCCGTCTTCATGCGTTTTCGCGGGCTGCGGCGGTAAATTTCTCGAGCAAAGAGAGACAGGTTTTAAGACGTGAAGTTGACATGCGGTCGCGATCCAAATCACCACGCGGAAGAATGTTGTTTGCTTTCCATGGAGAACTGTGAAGCCTCGGACAAATTGCCATCTTGCCCGCATGAAAATGGGCTGATGGGTCGAGCAGGGGTATTGACCCACCAGTACCGGCTGACTGGCACGATCGCACCACCGGAACTGACCGCCTCCAAAATTGTTAGCAGGAAAGTACTCCCTGGAAGAGTCTGGCAGGTTCGAAACCTGCTTGTAATCACGGGAAATTGCCGTCAATTTCTTACCAACGGCGCACTCCGCAGGGCCACTGGCACCACACCTCCCGTTTCTTTCCGTTGAGTTCCAAGGCAAAATGTGTATGAATGACGAATTACCTCATCATCAGTGCATGACATTCAGGGGCAGCTGCATTTGAGACTAACGAAGGCACGAGAAGTTGGCGATGCAGCGAAGTCCCAAGAGCCTTTGCCATGGGTGTCGTCTATCTTGAGATGTCGCAGCCACGGGCAACGCCTTCTCTTTTTGGGCCGGACGCAGCCCTAGATGCTGCTGTGCTAGTTATATGGCCCCTGGAACCTCCCGCCCAGGACAGCTACGATGGAACAACAGCCTCTGCCGCGTCTTCACTACCTCCGCCAACATAGCAAGCAACAGGCGCCCACGGCGCCCCCATGCAACCCGTTACGAAAGGTCCGTCGATGACGTCGAAAGCATCACATAGCATCCTCTAGTGGGAATGCAACCCAGTACCAGCAAGCCCCACAAGATGAAGCCAGAAGCGAACCCGGCTGATGGAGGAAGCGCGCTTGCGGGAGGGGGAACAAAGATGGAAAGGCATCCGAAGCTGGTTTTCCCAGTTCTTCGAGCTCTATCGAGAGGGTAATGCAGACATCGCGAGCGCTAGCCCTGTTAGCGTGCATCCCGCGATCCTGAAGAATCTAGTGGATCTGGGTCGAGATTTGAAGCAGGGGCTGATGGCGCTGGGTGTCTGTCGCTTTCCTGCCCACATATTGTTGGCAATCTAGCTGATATTACGGACAGAAACCCGTTCCAGTCGAGCGAGTATTCCCTCCGGAGGGAGGTTCAAAGCCACGAGGGGGATGGCTTCATGCACAGCGGTTAGCCGGAGCGGTGTCGGAGCTGCTGTGAGGGGCCAAGTAAGGTGGATACCGTTACTTGGTGACTGAATCGATTATGGTTTCTATGAAGAAGAAGATCAAGAGTAGATACAGGAGCTGCGCGGAGTGCAGCTATATAGGCGGAGACCCGCCTCCATGGGAGCGGTGGTCTGGGCTCCCAGCCCAGACCCACTTTGGGGCCTTAGCCCCGTGACAGCTGCTGAAGGATCACCTCTCGAAATTACGCTTCAACCGAGTATTAACTTGGGGCGACAACGGGCTAGTTGCGCTGTTTGATGTTGGCGCGTCCGGCGGGTTGAAACAAGTGGTGGTGAAGTGTGGTTTGAACCCCTCAAAGGACTCCCCATTACAACGGGAGAAGGGCTGTCATCGATGTATGTCCTGTCTAGTCACCCGCTCTACTCAACTAATTAATGACTAGCGCAGTTTGTTTGCAGATCCAAACATATTCTGCAGAAGATCAAGCTACACATCGAACCCTCGTTGGGAGAACGGTCAGGACAACCGGCTGGCGAACTGTTGGGCCAGCCTTTGTCGAGCCAAACACCATCAGGCCGGCCCTCCAAAGCCGCATCTCTGCCTTCTTCGGCTTCCAAACGACGCGCCAGCACCTCCTTGGACGTCCAGCCCAACAAGCGACACCAGGCAGCCTCGTTGCCGCCTCAGAACCAACCGCCAGGGCAGCAGCCATGGCAGCAGTCTGCAAGTGACAGGCTTTTGTTGCTCGAATTTATGCGCCGAGGCGATCTCCACAAGTACCTAGCCAAGTTGTCTACCGAATTGTATCACACGTGGACCTGATCAAAGTGGCCACAATGGTGCAGCGAGCAAGAATTGGCAAAGGTGTAAGATTTTAGCCTAGCCTGAGTCGAGAGGTGGGCAAGGCCGTGGTTTACATACAGGGCGGTGGTGATTGGTGTGACGGGTAGGGTGCCAGGGGTGTTTCCTTACAAATGCCGTCGATGCGCGAGGAAAAAGGAATTTTGTGAGTTAAACAATGCGCAGCAAATGTCTGCCGAGAATGAAATGTCTGTTGAGAAGAAATGTTGGATGCGCATCGAGAAAGGCTGTTGAGCGAAAATGTGTCGAGAAGGAAATTTCAGCGACGTGTGCCGGGTTGTACAATACAAAATCAGACCCTTGCGTTGCTCTTCCAGCACCCCATTGCCCACTCGGCAAGTCCTCGGTGAGAACAATGTCTGTCTCCTCTCCCTGTGCCGGCCGTAGGAACACCTCTTGAAATGAAATAACCATTGGTGCCGTCCCCTGGACAACCCAATGGCTATTGTCGTGTAGTGAGAAGGGTTTCTGTGGGTGTGGTTTGATTTCAACCTGGGCGGTAGGAGATTGGGAAAATGAACGGTGCCACTGCTCAACAACGATACGCTTTGTTTGCTCGAACACCATGATAAGAAAACCATCTTGACGCCACCCTGCGGTAAGTTCATACACCCGGAAACGGAACACTACCTGAAGCGGAACAATAGCGCCACACAAAACCCACAAATTCCTACCCCCACAACACAACCATTACTTAGTCAATTAAGCTCAAACTTTAAACATAAGTTTTTATATACAAGGGTAATATAAAAACGAAGTTTTGGATTTTTAGAATTTTTTTCCATAACGAAATATCAGTTTTAAAGTCTTTAAAGTTAACATTTGTTAAGACTTGCATTATATGTATTACGTAAGCAAAGTGAAGTCTTTTTATGAAAATGAATATTTAAATACTTAAAAAAATAATATGTTGCTTTTCTTATTTTTATAATTAAATTATATAATTTATTATATAATTTTAAATATGTAAGAAATTATTAACTTTATAGTAATAATATTAAAAAGAATAATAATGTTATAGTTAAATTAATGTATTTAAAAGTAAGATATATGAAAGTGAGAAATATTTATAAATTAGTTATTTTATTATTAATATAATTGGTTTTTTAATATAAGTATAGATATAAAATAATTAATAAAAAAATCACCACAATTACTATATATTTAGAAACTTTTATCCTGTCCGGAGGACAATTTGTTGTAAAGGTGGTCTAAAAAAAATTACTATGGGAAATTCAGTCAAAACTGATAAGGAAATTCAACTCGACCTAGGACTGGTCGGTTCATTATCAAAAGTGGGTCTGCTCGGGCCCCTCCCACTCGGGCCCTTACTCGGGCCCCAAATCACGTGATATGATATGTTTTTAGGTACGTCACGTGACCAGGAGTCCAAATCTGAACTCAGATTCAGGGTTAGGGTTACGGTTCGGGAGTTATTAGCGTTTGAAAAAATTAAACAAATGGGTATTTGGAAATTAAAACAAGGCCAAATCTAACCAAAGAAGGCAGTGTTATATATAAGTTTTTACTTAGAATTCAGAACTAGAATCATTTTTACTATAAAGCTTATGATAAGAAAGAAATCACAGTTTAAAGCCTAATAATGATAATTATTTAAATAATAACCGGCTAATAAGTAATAAAATAGGTTCTATTACTTACATTTATTATATAGTTTATTACGTAGAATCCAGAACTGGACTTTGTTTTACCATACTTCTTAAAGTGAGAAAGATATTAGTGTTTAAAGTTGGAGAATAATAGGTATCATAATAATAACCTGCTAATAAGTAGTATATTAAGAAATAATAATTTCGTTTCCTATATAGTTTATTACGCAGAATACAGAACTAGAACCCTTTTTACTCTATGGCTTATAATAATAAAGATATTACTGGTTAAACTTAAATAATAATAATAACATTAATATAAACTTAAATATCTCTCTGATTTTAATAGCTATTCCAAATTAGGCTTTAGATTAACAATTACAGTTAAAATCTACATATAATACTGCTTTACTCTACATTATAAACTAAAATAATAACTATGAAAGTCATGGTTTTTTCACTGTAAACCTGAATATCTCCCTTTACTTAACCCTAACCCTGAAAATAGAGTGAAAATCGAATTCTAAATCACCTGATGCATATTTAAACGTATCATTTGATTATGTAAGCTAATAATTAAAAATTATTAAATTATTACTCTAATTCACTTAGTTAAGTTAAAAAAAACCTTTAGTTTTTCACAGATAGAAATAGAAATAGTATAGTGGTAAATAGCGTAATATAAA
>Ga0247758_1001733_pt1 | contig 14628 bp, 9 predicted proteins | sample UWRJL156409C4_FD_180950 | JGI IMG/M metagenome (GOLD analysis project Ga0247758, IMG submission 180950) | Plant litter microbial communities from Arlington Agricultural Research Station in Wisconsin, United States - UWRJ-L156-409C-4 | ecosystem: Environmental > Terrestrial > Plant litter >...
TCCCCAAGCAGCTCAAGCACCGCAGCGCCACCGTTCTCCAGCACAGAGATACCCTTCAACCTTTCAGGAACATCCGGGAATGCCTCTTCGGTGAATCGGCCATCGTTGTCCACCGGAGCGATCCCAGAATATCCAAGGGCGTTACATGCAATATAGTCGTCAAAGCCATGGCCCGGCGCACAGTGCACAAGGCCGCTCCCAGAGTCCGCCGTGACAAATTTGGCATGCATAAGGGGTTGGGGATGACTGTCTTTGCCCCGAAGCGGGTTCTGGTACCACAAGCCGGAGAGTAGACCTCCCTTGACGGTGCCAAGGATCTCAGGGGTCACACCGTCTCCAAAGATGACCTTGGAAACGCGCTCCAGACACCTCTCAGCAACCAGGATCGCATCTTTTCCCATCCGAACAATATGATAGTCCAGGTCCTCGCGCATGGCGATGGCCCTATTCGCGGGAAGCGTCCATGACGTAGTGGTCCATACAACCGCATACAGTTTCATGGATTCGGACAGACCGGGCAAGTGGCTGGTGTCCCCGGTGACGTGGAAACGTACGTAGGCGGCCTTTGAGACGTGGTCTTCATTGTACTCCAGCTCGGCCTCGGCCAAGGCGGTGCCAGACGAGGGTGACCAGTAGACGGGCTTGTATTTGCGGTAGATGAGGCCGCTGGCGGCCATGCGCTGGAACAGGCGCAGCTGCTCTATCTCGTATTTTTTATCCATGGTGGTCCAGTGGTGCTCCCAATCGGCCATGACGGCGTACTTGCGGAAGTTCTTCATCTGCCTCAGCACTGTCTTGGAGGCGAGCTTGCGCGCGGCGCTGCGGATGGCGCCGGGCGACATGGTCTTGCCCTCGGCGGCATCCACGGCCTTGAGCTCAATCGGCAGACCGTGGCAGTCCCATCCGGGGATGTAGTCCACGCGCCGGCCCTGCTGCACCTTGACGCGCAAGATGATGTCCTTGAGGATCTTGTTGAGCGCGTGCCCTGCGTGCAGGTCGCCATTGGCATAGGGCGGCCCATCGTGGAGCAAGAATGTGTCATTCTCCGGCCGATTCTGGCTCTGCCACTCGTAAAATTCGTCGGCGCATTGTTTGATGTATCGTCCTCGATGCTGCTTGTGCGGTCGTGGTCTGCGAACAAACGGGTGTGAGCAATAGAAGCACTCCTGGTCATAGTTGTAATGTGCAATAGCGAAATCTTACGGAAACGTCGATTTGGGCAGCTTCAGTGTGGATGTCCAAACCTTCGACATCTTGTCGCACAGGTCATAGCAGGAGAGCAATCCCGACTGCAATTGACCTTGTCCGTTGGAACGTCGCGTCTGGCGTCGCAGAAGATTAAGCTCGCATTGAGCTACAATAGGTATAATGTATTATTCCACAAAATTGGCCTTTACTCGAGGACCGTGCACGCTGCTGAGCAAGCCAGCCAAGACCGCCAGATTTGGTATCGTCTCAGCGCCTCCAGAGCCTTTGCAGCCACTACACCGAATCTGGCGATCCGCTAACTCAGCATTCAGTGGCTGGAGCAGTGGCTTGCTGTGGTTCAGCAGCGTGCACGGTCTCCGAGTAAAGGCCAATTTTGTGGAATACGTAATACGGACTACGGATGTACGGCTTCGCTGTAATCCGTATTGCCAAGCTACCCGCAGCGGCCTTAGCTTGGTCTCTGCAAGCCATCGCTGCAAGGCTGACAAACCCCACAGTTCGGTATGACATGCCGTGCGTCGCCTCACTCGTTCACCGTGATCCTTTTCACAGACTTCCTGCGATCATTTTGAAAAAGGCAGACAATCACTATGGCGCCGATCCGCCGCTACTTGAGGATATCCAAGTATTCAGTGTTGGAAACACGCATCTACTTGGACAACCCCGCTCTTGCCCAATCGTGGTTGCTGAACCCACGAGATCCGGTGCTCCCCCGAGTCATCGAAAGTGTGCGTCCCCTGGTACTACCCAAACTACGTGAGGAACAAGACCGCGAGCGCAGCCGAAAGAAGACCAAGGTTCGCAGCATCAAAGATGTCGTGGTTGAAGGTCAGCACAGCTTTCCCCCTCCGATTCGTTACCCGAAACTGACCACCACACAGATGATTTCGAGGTTTCCATCTTCCTTACACAGACTGAGACCCGGCACTCCCTGCTATACAAGCAAAAGATTTTCCGGGACAAGACTCAGACAAAGCTCAAGTCAAATTCGTCCAAACTAACCGGCGGAGACTCGCTCAAGGCCCCTATCGACGTCGAGACCGCCACCCTCCCAGCTGGCGAGCAAGTCGACGACGACGTACCGATACTTCGCGAGGAGGATGACGACGATCAGGGTCCCATAAACCTAGACGAAATCCCTAATATTCACGAAGCAGAGCAGGGCACCTCCAGTGGGAGGCCGAAGCGACGCCGTCAGGGTTCCAACGCCCCGGTGCAAGGGGTGGGGCCGGACAATGGCTCCGACGATGACGACTCCGATGCTGAGGGCAGGGCGTTTCAGACTATCGACACAGACTCATCAGGCAATGAGCTGTTCGTAGGAGACAGCGGCGATGACGAGGAAGCAGGTCCGCCGCCGCCGAAACGGCGCAAGGAGAAGGACGTTGACAGGGATGGAAGAGACGATAAGAAGAAACTGGCCATGGATATCTCGTACGAGGGTTTCGCAATCTACGGGCGCGTTCTATGCTTGGTAGTAAAGCGCCGCGATGGTTGGGGGGCAAGAGGCGGCATGCCAGCAGTCCTATCCGGTGGAAGATCACAGCCCGGACGGCCTGGTGGCCAGGCGATGATGGAGAACTGGATCACATCCACTCAACTCCCGGAAACAGATGTGGCCGAGGACGAGGCGATGTGAATATTTGCCTCCCCCTTTCCTCCCGGGCTGCATAGAGCGGGCCACGCGGGCGAATCCCTCCCGAGTTCCTGGGCGAGCAGCAGAAACGGGTGGCGGGATGTCTGGAACTCACCCTTAAACTAGCTTCACTGGCTGACGATCCTGGGCCTGATGTCATGGAAGGAGGCACGAGAGGCTGCGCTGGCGGTCGACCCGCGGGTGTGCTTTTGTTTCGTCTTGGTTCAATGTGCGATCAACATGGATTTCTTGATCCGAAGATTGGACAGAGTGCTTGCAGCGCAATGGGGCCGGCGATCAGAGGGGCTGCCCCGAGCCTGCCTTGCAGCTACCCCTCATCGGCGTCAATCCTCGCCAGGAACGGAAGTCCTTAGTTGACCAAGTACGGACAGACCAGCGTCAACTGAAACACACGCCACCTGCATGTATTTATTTGCGCATCGCCAATTCTGTCTGATAAACATCGAAAAATGTACTGGTCGCAATCGTGTCGCGATGCGAGCCAGCCGACCGCAACCTCCCCGCGAACCCCAGGCCCGTCACATCCACCATCACATCTTCCCCGCGAATCGCCGCGGGTCGCCGTCTGTGTGACCGAGACCTTAACCAAGACAACCAAGAGCGCTAGTACCTGATGGACGAGCGCCCATCACTGACCCCGGACGCACTCGATGGTACATCGGAGCTGAGATTCTCGATACGCTCCGGCTCTGCGATATCACACGGCATTCGTTTTCTTTTTTCCTCTCCCTTGGCTCTGGAGACAGGCCTAGGGGTAGTACTTGTCAAGCCTAAAAACAGCTCCAGACTCAGTCGCACGCTCGGCCTGACGAGTAACCCTCATAAGGTGCCCACGGGGTCTGAGCGATTGTCGCTATCGCCAATCCTCCGTGCTTGCTCGGCTCAGCGCAAACTGTAAGTCCGCAAACAGGTGCTCGCCAAGAGGAATACAATGGTATCCTGGCGTGTCTGAGCCAACAATCGCTCCACCGTCTCTCCACCGCACAGCTCTTTCAGCCGAGCTGCGCCATCGTCAACATCGGGCGTTGATACATTGGAGAGAATTTAGAAATCGTCACACAGCATGACCCCATCGCCGGGTCGGGGTTAGGTAGTGATACCAAGGCTGCTACGAGGCAGTTGCCAAAAGCCCACAGTGGGGGAACAGCGCCAGCTAGAGAGTAGAGCTTTACAAACCAAAGTCCTCTCGCATGTGAGAGACAGGCACGGACAATCACAATCTCAAAGATTAGATCATCGATCCACATGTATCAGATCACGACGAGTTTCAACATTCGTTTCCTGAATCGCAACCCGCGATTCGCAAGTCTAGCCCGCCGGGCTCGCCAACCGCTAGCGGGTCGGAACTCGGAAACAACTCCTCCTGCTTTCAAATCGACTTTCGCCAGCTCATCGCGATCGCGTTTGACATTAAGGCACCAAAAAAACCAAGATTTGCCTTTTCCCGCATCTGAACCGAAATGAGCCCGCCCACGTGGCTATTCGATTTCGTCCTTCACGCGTTGCCGCTGGAGGCGCGGGCATGTTCTCCATAGTATCCACGCCGCCGACTAGCATTATCCCAAGCAAAAGCGAAATACATCTGACCCATCATCGTCCCACCTCTGAGGGTATCAACAGCCTGAGGACGGGTATGTGCGCGCGCTGTTGCAGCGGCGCTTAGATGGGGGGCAGCACGCGGCACACAAGAATAGGTTCACGATATATTAATCCCCCACAGACACAGCCCCTCCGCGTGGTATCGAGAGTGTGCGTCCCACTCTGCCCTATGTAATGTGTGTTCATGTACGCAATCCGTGCGACCGCATGCCGCGGGAGGGAGGAAAAATAAATCATCGAGAGCCCACACCATATTGCTACCTGGTGGGTGCGGCATGGATGTCCCAATTACAAGGCAGCTATGTACTGTACTTGCGGAACTTGTGGGAGCAACTCTCCGGGATGAGCACAAAGCTGGAGAGGAAACCCCAGCGAGCTCCCCCTCCACCCACCCGTGGCGGCTCACACGGGAGCCCCCACAAGCTCGTTAGAGGGCAGGGTTAGACCGTGGCAGCAGCAACTTACGCGACGCGACGCCCACAAAGCTCCAGACAGGAATGGAAACCCTACATTACCATTAACCAAGAAGGGAAAAGAACGGAAAAACAGGGTTTCCAGGTTCCCAGAAAAGAAAACGATAAGAGAGAAGGATAGGTTCCACCTCGGGTGAATTGCTCCTTTGGATGGTGTCGTCAATAATTCTCAATTGCGCTGCAAGCCGGGAGCTGAACGAGCCGAAGCTCAACCGGAGCCCTTTCCCTTGCCTCCGATGCCCCCGTCTCCGTGTTGGCATCCCATCGCCAGCGCTCCCGCCCCATCTCCGGGTTGTGGGTCTTTTCAGGGCAGTCGAACTTGCACGGAAGGAAAGAAAAAAACAGATGCGCAGCAAAGAATGAAAAAAAAGGTAGTTCATTTCCAATATTGCGCAACTACGTCCGTGCAATCTTCCCGAGATCTTTGTTGAGGCCGCGATGTGGGCCACGCTGCCGGGATTGTCTGGGCTGACAGGCCGGGATAACTAGGACCATCATGCGTCCTCTGCACTCCTATTTTTTCTTTCGTAGACAGTGCCGTGGGCCGTGGCGGCCAGGATGGGAATCCAATCTCAACGACATCATTTTCTTTGCTCTTTTAGAGCCTCGGCAGCGTCAGACGAAAGCCGCAGACCCGCCACTGCATGTTGTTGCCGCAGAAGAAAGAAAAAAAACAACAGTCGGCCAGACTCTCTGATGCTACGTCCGAGCAACACCACCCCTTGCCTCCCTGCTCCTGCATCGATGCCCAGCTGATGATGTGAACCTGGGACGAAGACGACCCATGAGCGGTGAGGCTCATCCCTAATTTTCCAGACTTGGTCCTTGGAGGCCGCTAGGGCTCAACTCGTACCGATTCCCACAAGAGCAAGATCGCCAGGGGTTGGCCCCTACCACGCCATCGACGCAAATTTCCACGTGGAAGCAGGGGTTGATGTCCCTCCCCTTTGGTTTGTGGCGTGGGGCGTCAGGTTGGCTGGGACCACTGGGCCTCGGTTCCGAGAGGCCACCTCAGCCGTGCTGAAATGGACGCCCTGGGCGCAACGTGGCGTTTCAAGATTTCCCTTCAGGGGACATCTCGGGCGCTCATTGGCCACAACCCGACGGATCCTGCTGTCAAGCCACCGTAGCTCCGGCGAGTGGCCGAACATTCGGGCGGGAGGCCCGGAACGTAGATCTAGACCTTCTGCAACTTCACTGTGCATCGCCATGTCTTGAAGCTGCTGAATTAGCGATAACACGAACGTACGCCAGGGCGGAGAATTTGCTCTCTGCAATTTGAGACAAGAAAGGCAGATAGCGTTCGTTCGATTGCCCCAGATGGATGCGTCAGCGAAGACTCGAACACATTGCGAGGTCGTCTGCCGAGCTTCTCGAGATGTCGATCTGACAGCTCTTCCAAATATAATTTGCATGTGGAATGGTGAACCCCCACAAGACGGACGCCAAGTGCTCAAGCCCCTGCTGAGACTCAGCAAATGTCAGCCTGGCAGTTGAGTCCGAGACAAGTGATATCAACACAGTTTGAGCACTGCCTGTGCGCTGGGCTGACTGCATGCGGTACACTATAGCGGAGTTGGTTGCGCAATCTACTTGGAAAAGGATTGGTGGCTGGGAAGAAGAGTGAGCTTCCCGACGATGCCGTAGGGCTGCCTAACATGCAGGACTAGCAGGCGTTCCGACAAGGACTGGCGAACATGGGATATCGTGGCCGTTTGCTTGGCCCGCCGGTTGCCCGGACGAGACCTCGCCATGACTCCCACCCATCCTCTCGGGGATATGGCGCCTAATGCGTTGAAACGCGCAAGACCTGTCACATTTCTTATCAGTTGCTCAAAGAGGTTTTGTGAGCACGTCTTGAGACCTTCGGCACATAGGACGGCACCCCCAATGGAAAGAAGGGGTTGCCTGTTAATTGCTCCCCCACACACGCAATTTGAGCTTTGGCAAAGTATTGTGGCAGAGCATCAGCAGACCACCGTTCGTCCTAACTGAAACACCGTGTCCGCTCTTCGGGCAAAGTTGGCATCCATTCGGAGGCACAAGCCGAGCCTGCCAAAGCGGTACTACATCCGCGTTGAACCGGCGGTGTGCTGCTGTTGAGCCTCGGATGGCGCCTGACAGGCTTCGCTGCTTTTCTGGAAGCCAAGAGGGGCCGTGGTCGCGCCGTACGAGGTACCTGTGACGCAACGGTCCTGCCGTATTCCGTCGCTGGGTGAGGAAGTGGTTCGCGTTTGGCGGAGCTTCGTGGTCAGATGACGACCACCACGACAGGGGTCGACCAATGGACGAACCCCCTTGCGGAATTGATGCTCCAGTTTCCCTGCTTCAGGTGAGCAAGACTAGCATGCCAATCCCTAGGTATGCCCGGGAATGAAAGAACCGGACGAAGAATAAAGTACCGAACTTGAATCAGAGGATGGATCTGATAATTCGGTGCAATCGGCGGTGTAGGGAGCAGGTACTGGTACTCTAGACGCCGAAGTTGGCGATTGTTGACGAGACGTGTGTCGCTGTCGGACTGCGAGGTGTGATCGCGACGATAATCCATACATTGCCTGCCAAGCTCGGCTTGTACAGGAGCATGTTGTGGAGTGCTTGACACATTTGTTTTGTCGGGGGCGTGACTGTGGCGGATTCCAGACTGCTGGGTCGCTGGGTTCAGAGCATGGGGTGCATACTGGACCGCCACTGGACGTCCCACGCACAGGGCAAAGACCTCACAAACTGTCAACAAGTGCACTTCCTTCTGAGCTATCGGCAACATTTGTCATGAAGGGAATGATAGGGGAGAACAGTGTGCATGAAAACCGGAGAGGTTGGGTGCTGAGCATCAGCGTCAGTAGCTGTGCCCCAGAGGCGTGAAAAGGGGTACAGGTACCCGCGAGTCTGACCACCCTTCAGAACGGGAACTGCATCCGGAGGATGAGGATGAGAAGATCCAAGACGACTCAGGGCTCGTTGCAACGAATTCGAACATCCCGTCGTCAACCCTCCGGTGCCGAGCCCATCGGTAAGGAGATGTGACGTCCGTTGGTTGGGAAACAGACGGCATATGCTTGTGACATAGTTGGAGCGCTTTTGGACATGACCTTTTTCATCCGCAAGGTCGGAGCACTGAGAGACTTCAACCATCGTTTCGTTTCCGTCAAGTTGTTTACGCGGAGATCTGTGCCGCCTTCTGTTCAATGCTTTACCGCGCCCCTGTCAATATGCCCGCGTTCCGAGGCGTTGACGCCCGAAATACCCAAGAAGACTACGCCGAGCATATAGGTCCATGCTGTATTGACAAGCAACCCCTCGAGTACGGTAGTCTCGGGGTTTTGGTAGCCGCCATCAGAAGCGCTCGCCACGGTTCGCGAGGTCTGTGCCATCGATGCGGTGATACGCTGAAGCCGCAAGCGAGGTGTAGGCGGCCCCTAAGCGCCCACTGGTCAGCGGCTCGAATGCGCCCTGGCTCGCCGACCGCGTTTACACGGTACAGGCTGTGTGTTCACTGTGCCGAGAGTGCCAAAGTTACCAGCATTCTTGCGATGAAATTCGGAAAAGACGATGTGTTTGTGTGTATCAACGGGCGATCCATGCAGGAACCCTGTCTTCGGGCCGGCGCTGCGGAAGGGCTAGCCTTCTGGCGTCACTTTCTGCGCTTGTTATCACGACCTCCCCGCGAGTGTCTCATATGCTGCAACTTGTGCCGCAGCGCTGAAGTTTTTTTGATGAAACAGAGTGCCGAGTCTAATTCCTGAGGACGTAGGCCAAGGCCATCAGGATGCTTTCGCAGCTGTCAGACCCCCTTGCAGGGAGACGATGCATGGTCCTTAACCCCGCTGCCAAGTGCCCGGTTGGGGAGAACCTAACGCGTTGTGACTCATGGCTCTTGGGAATGAGGGTATCCGCATAGAAAACGTGGCCATGGTGGGGATTGGGCAGCAGGCGTGCAAGTTCAATCTCCCACATTGCTCACGCACCGACTTTGCGAGGTTCACGGGGTCGTCTGACCTCAGCCAATCTATCGCGTCCCCAGGTGGTGGGCATCGTGCTCGGCGGTGCGGGGAAGAGGATAGCCTTGCGATGCGCGGGGCTGAGTGGTACCAAGTGGTGTCCAACACACAACACCACGCCACCACACCGAACGGTGGTAGGTCTCAGGTATCACTACCCCTCCAAGCGGTGACCCAATAAAGGCGTGCGCCATAAGTTGTTCCTGGATGTGCGAACCGGCGAGGTGGTGGGCAGCTCGACGGAAGCTGCGCTGCGCTGGGCGGTATTCCCGTTCCGCTCCTCCATGTTCACTACGGATGGAGGCAGTCAAAGTGCTGAGTAACACTTGGATACCAAGCCTGGGTGCTGCGTGTTGACGATGCTGAGGAGCTGTCTCGGGGCGTATATGTCGTTTCCGAACGAATGGAGCCCTCGGCATCGCCGTGTTGCCGCGGAGCTAAACAAGCCGGCGAACTGAAGACCCCTGTCGTCTAGGCCCGATCTCGACCTTTGGGTGTAAATGCTTACCGCTTTAGTGTAGGGTGGGAAAACGCAATTCAGAATGTGGAGGAGAACCCCGCGAAAAAAGAAAAGGCGCTTCTCTGGCGCAATGTGAAGTTGAGGTTGTGGAACAATGATGCCAACAATGGCGCTGATCGGACTCGCGAGGGGGTGACCTCAGGTGAGGGCCGCGCCTGCCCGAGCACTCGTTGTGAGCTATCACAAATCGCAAACACCGTGCAGACTGATTACTCTAAGCCACCATCCGAAGGAAGACGCCGAGGAGAGATCCTGTACATTATCTGTCTGCCTGCCGGCCTTTACGTGTGTGGGAGTGCCAGTGACTACGAACCGTGATGACGGCTTCCGACCTAACTCAACGTAGATATCACCAACCACCACCGCAATAATCATGCACAGCCAGCCGGCCGGGCGAGATACAAGCAGGGGAAACTACAACGCAGACACCGTCGCAGTGACGACCAGCTGACCACCGGCGGCCTACATACGGATTTGCCAGATGGAGAATGCCCCTGATCTAGAAATCCGCCGCCATTGTCTCGGCACCAGAGGTTATTCTTTCTAGTCTGGGCCATTGCGACCGAAGAAGGTTGTTTCAGCACACCTCTCAAACGGCAGCGCAAAGTCAAAATCGAGATTCAAAGGCTCGGGCAGTGGTCTCGGACAGGAATTGGTTTTTTTTGTTCTTTTTGCTCGCTCGGTCGGCTTTTGTGCGTGCCCCTTTCCGACCGCGTCAGTTTTCGCGCGTATCAGCGGACTGGGCCCCTGAGAAACCCAACGCTTTCAGGCATTAGCGCGCTGAAATGAGTTCCAAACCCTCGAGACAGGGGCTCGCGTCCCCTGGGAGAAGGCCTGGGAGGAGAAATTAGCGACCGCTGCAGAGGAAATTTTTCTCTCGATCCGCTGCTCCAAAATATGGATCCGTACCTGTTGAAATTAGCGAGTGGAGCACTCGGACCTTCCACGAGGCTTCGACGCAAGCAAGGGAAGCCGAGCTGCCCCAGTGCGGGTGCTAAATTTGCATCTCCTATTGATCGCCTTTAGCTCGCTGTACGATGCCCTTCTCGGAGACCCAGGATGCTCAACACCCACCAGCAAGCCTAACATTCATCCCAGCCTTTCTCACAAACACCGCCATCTCGATCGCCCGTATCCTCCTGGGGGCCGGGATACGGGCGCTTCCGTCATGCTTGCCTGTCCAGATCCGTCTTGAGTTGCGCTTTCCTCCCCGTTCCGGCCAGAGGCACTTGCTATGACCTGTGCCCAACCGCTGGCGTGAAGCAGCGATGTAAACCTTGAGGCCTTCGGCCTGTCACAGACCGCTTCGACGGGGTTGCGGAGGCCAGCTGGCAGTCTCCACGTTAGGCGGGCGGGCAGCCAATTTGGCCGTCATGCTGTGGCCGGCCCCGCCTATTTTCAGGCGGTCTATTTCCAAACTTCGGGCGTCGACGCAGCGGGGCAGAGCCTGCGTAGCAGAGAGCAGAGGTGCCGTACCGCAAGACAGCTGGCAAAGTACAGTACAAAGTCGGGTGTTGATGAACAGGGGCAAGCGGTATTAACGGCAGGGGTCCCCTGTGCGCCTGCTGTGTTTCATTTCTTGCGCAAGTGGGAACTCCAGACCAGGAGTTAAAGTCATCGCCAAGCATTGCTGCGTCACCGCAACTTGGGACTCACCCCTTGTTCCGATACTTGCGCACCCAGCTGCTGCGACTTTATCCGTGTATCCCGCTCAGCCATTGTAGGCCGCCAGCTGGCCACGCCGCATGTACATGACTACCCCTGCTCGGTACCGCCTACATGCAGTCATCCATGCGTCGCCCAGCTCTAAGCCCCACACCGTGAACACTCGCTCGCGACTGCCCACAGCCCTGCCTTTTCTTTCCCGGCTTGTAAGAGCAATCTCGAAGTTGTCAGTTTGCCGGCTACCTACATAAAGCAGCCGTAGCCTTCCTTCCTCTCCCCCGTTGCCCCATCATTGAACGCATCGTCAGATCAAAACAGGTCATCAGATCATAATCAGAGCACCACCACACCAACTGCTCCTTGCAACCACCCAGACATATATCTACGCCAGTCCCCCACAGCTCCAGTGCCTGCCACCAAGTTTCCGCGCCATCACCTCACCTTCCCCAACAACACCACCAACCTTCAAGCTGGCTCACCACGCATACAACACGATGCCTTCTCAGCGCCCTTCTCAGCTTCCTCCCTGCCCTGGCCCCCCGCCGAGCAGACCTCTCCCCCCTCTGCCCAAGCGTGGTTAGGGTTAGGTTAAGCGGATAGACTATCGATCATAAACACGACGTCTCATGGCGTCATTGTGTCGCCAGTCCTTGTTATCGCCGTCCACGGATTATCCAGGTCAAATACCATCATTATTCGCTGCAGATGCGAGGCAGCAGTTCGTGCTGGTCGCATGGGATTCCCACATCGGTATCCGGCAACCTTCACACGAGCTGCACGCCACATCGCTTTTGCATGCCAACCCCCGCGCACGCTGCACGCCCCCAGAGCTGCCCCTCACCCTCAGCCTTCTACACCGACATCGCCAATAGCATTCATTACATGGAAGTTGCTCCGACGCCGCGCCCTGCACGCGGTGCCACAGTCAAGACCACAGATATCTCGACTCTCTGGTCAAAGATCACACGCATCACTCTCACTCTACATCCGCCAAGGTGCGCCCAAGAGCTGGCTCGGACGTCAACAACTTCTCCTACGATCTTTCAGTTCGATCTCGGCGCGCGCATCAAACGTGGACGCATTCAACCTGTACTATCACGGATAAGGAGCTTTTAATCGATTGCGTTTTCTATTTCTCATCTTGGGCAAAGGTGACGAGGATGCAACATCAGGAACGGGAACTATGGGAAGGGATTTACTGTATTACTACCAGGGCATTGGAACCGGCGCATCAGAGAGATACCATCGTCGCCGATAGAGCGAGCACGCCTGCAATAATGCAGACAGGAATAGGGAACGCAGATGGGGGAGGTCTCGGGAACCCCAATTAGGAATTTGAGGCGTGGGATGATTCCGCTTAGGAGCGAGCTTCGGGGATAGCTGCTAGAATTTCTATGGCTTTTACAAACTTTAATATCGAGTCGATCATATATCGAGATTGCTTTCAAAACAAGTTGCTGTCCGTCTTAATATGAAGCACCCCTGTTGAAACGTAACTTATGCCCGCCACCATTCGCATGCTGCTGGATCTGCGGCCGGGTGTTCTGAGGCAATTGTCACACGGTGAACTCTACCGAGGTGTAATCGCCTCAGGGAGTCAGGCCAACCTCGAGATGAGCCTCCAGTCGAAGTTTAGGACCCGCCGGCTGCGCTGCAGGCATGTCCAGATTCAATGGGACGACTCGGTTCCGGGTCACGACTCGACTCGACACAGCGGCGGCATCGCCAAAATGTCAAACACCGAATGCGAACCAGCTCAGGACGGACGCCAGGGCGGGCCGTTCCCTGGCTTTGAACTTGCCCAGCCACCCTGGCGAGTGTCAAAGCTGTCAAACTAACAAGCGGACGGGGGGGAGCCAAGTCGGCGATCTCGCGCTGTCTGTCGCCTGGCGAGTCCAAAGCCCTCATCTCCAGGCTAGCTCAAACGGCAATTGCCTCCTCCCCCGGCCCCGGTCAGCGCAGTTTGTACAATACAACAATACATTGCGAGATTGCTTTGCCATCGGGCTTGAGCAATCACTGCAAGTGATATATTGCCTTGTGCCAGAACAGTGTCATGAGACACCTCGTGCTACCGTCGCAGTCAGTTTGCCTCTGCATGGCGGGGGGATACAACGTCCATCTGCCATGGATGCAACGCGAAATGGCCTGGCGAGAGATGGGGCCCAATACGGATGCGCCCACACACCGCGAGACAGCGCACTTTGGGGACCTGTAGCGTACTTGGCACCTCACTTGTTCCTTTCTGATAGCATCACAATCGTACGAGCTTCGCCAGAATACAAGGCAATGGCGAGAACAAAGCCCCGGCAACCCCGGCGGACGTTGCAGCAGAGGAGGTAGAATCCACTTTGTTCAGTTGATGGCAGTGCCCCACGACGGGTCAGCGGCGCATTGCATCAATCACCCACGTTCCCGCAGCCCGATCGGTGATGGGATGAAAGTGGTTGCAGCGCGATAAGCGGGGTGGCTTATCACCACGTGGATACGTGCAGCGAAATTTGGGACGACACGCTTCTCACCGTGTCAGTGGACTGTAAATTTTGAGAGCAAATGATGTCGCACTTTGTTGTTGTATGAGGCATTGCCATTCGCATCGATGTATTCTCTCTAAACCGCCAAGCTGAATCCGATACCTTGTCCATAAACCCACCGAGACAACTTTTGGTTCTCGGCTCCCTACCGTATCAAAATACACCACCCACCAGACACCGCAATGGTGCTGGAGCTCCATGTCTGGGGCCCGGCCTTCGGCCTCCCCTCCATCGATCCCGAGAGCCTCGCAGCAATTGCCTTCCTTTCCCAAACGACTCCCCGCGACCAGTACCAGCTCATCCAAAGCAGTCCCTCCGCCGTGCCAACACGTACTGTAACCCTCCCCATTGCATCACCCCTTCCGCCCAACTAACCCCCGACAGACCAACTCCCCACCCTCTACGATCCAACCCAGAACACCTGGACCGCCGGCTACGACGCCATAACCTCCCACCTCCAAACTCTCTCCCCACCACCGCCACCCTCCTCGCGCGCCGCCAAAGCCGACGCAGCAGCCTATTCCGCCTTCCTCACCGCACACGCCGCCCCCCTCCTGGCACTAAGCCTCTACGTCTCCTCCGTAAACTGGTCCGGCGCAGTTCGCCCCGCCTACAGCCACATCCTGCCCTTTCCCCTCCCATGGACTGAGCCTCCCGCCATCCGCGCCGCCATGTCCCGCCGCGCAGAGCACCTCGGCATGTCGAGTCTGGACACGGATGCGACTGCCGAGCGGGAAGAGGCCGCGCGCGAGGCGGCGGAGGCCGCGGGGTGGGTGAGTGTACCTAAGGGGAAGGGGAAGGGCGTGGGGGAGGCGATGGCGCCTGAGCAGAGGGCAAGGATTCGGTTGGAGGGATTGGCGGGGGAGGTGCTGGGTGTTCTTGGGGAGGTGGAATGGGAGGGGCAGGAGGTTGGAGTGAGGTGTCTTGCTTGGGCGTATCTGGCGTTGATGGTTGTGCCGGAGCTGCCGAG
>Ga0247758_1001735_pt1 | contig 14623 bp, 11 predicted proteins | sample UWRJL156409C4_FD_180950 | JGI IMG/M metagenome (GOLD analysis project Ga0247758, IMG submission 180950) | Plant litter microbial communities from Arlington Agricultural Research Station in Wisconsin, United States - UWRJ-L156-409C-4 | ecosystem: Environmental > Terrestrial > Plant litter >...
ACATATGAGTGCGAGAGGGTCTTCGGCCAAGCCAAGCTTGTTATCGATCAACAACGACAATCCTGCCATGCACATACACTCTATATGCTTCAATGTATCAAAAATTAGCAGCGGAATCGGGTGTTTTAAAGCAAGGCGGGTGTTCAGGGGCGTTCAGCGTGTGACACTAAGGTTCTCGATGTACGAAATACCCTTCAATCTCCTAACGACGCGCACTAGCAAAGGCATCTCCTAAACCCCAGGATCAAGCAATGGATATAAGCATTCCTAAGCGCAAGGCTGGAGGAATTGTCCATGAAGTTCTAGGTGGTGAAACACAAAGAGCAGCCAGAACTGGACATTCATACCTGGTACCACCCGGAACACACGCAGATCACCCAGCGGGTTCTCCTCGGACTGATTTTCCCATCGCCATGTGGTGTTGGGCAGCCTCTAGACACCCTTTTCAATCTTCTGGCGGGCAGTCTCGGTATCATCGGTATCCAATACGTCTTGGCCATACGCTTGAAGCACCGTTGCACCCGCCGATGAGGTTTGGTCTCGGGGCCCATTGGGGTGGAAGAGCGTGTACTTGACGCCCTGTGTAGAGCGGTCAGCTTCCGCTTTCTCATACACAGATTGCCTCCCTCACCTCCTTCCCCAGCTCTTCGATAAACTCCGGATGCTTCTCTAGCCGGTGGGCAGCAGGAGCCGTACCTCGTCAACGGCGCAAATTCGTTGACTTTTGGGTGAGTAATACCCATCCATATTGGACGTCCAACAAGGTGGCTAACACCACGGCCAGTATCATGGTGTTTGGCTGCTCGCTTTTCGGAACTGTGGCAAACAAAATTGGCATCAAGACGGTCCTGATTCTCGGCACTCTGGGCTACGCGCCCTACTCGGCTTCGCTGTATGTCAACAACCGTTATGGTGTCGAGTGGTTCGTCCTCCTTGGCGGCGCAACCTGCGGTCTTGCAGCCTCCGCGCTATGGGCATCCGAGGGTGCCATCGCTCTCGGATACGCAGACATCCGCAACCGTGGCAAATTCACTGGCATCTGGCTCGGTTTGCGTGAGCTTGGCCAACTTATCGGCTCCTCGATCCAGCTCTCTCTCAACGTCCAGTCCCAGAACCGCGGCAAGGTTGGCTATTCGACATATCTTGTCTTGATTGCGCTGCAGTGCTTGGGTCTTCCCCTGGCCCTCCTCATCTCGCCGCCCGAAAAAGTCATCAAGCCCAACGGCGAAAGCTCCGAAGTGCCGCTGCCGCAAAGAAAAAGGCTTCTTTCAAGGAGGAGTTCCGCAAGATCTGGGCCCTGTTTAAATGCAAAGAGATGTTCCTCGTAAAATACTCCTCTTTTCTTCCCTCTCTTGAAAGCCTTTGTTGCCCTATCTGGCCCTTGCACCCGCTAGGCACTTTAAGCCTTTGAGTGGTCAGTACATTCTGTGAAAATGGTCACCGCTAACCCTAACCAGCTTGTACCAATCTTTATTAGCTTCCAATTCAATTCCACATACCTTGGAATCTATATGACCAAATAGTATGTTGTCCCTTCATCAAAGTTGTGGTATTCATGAAACTGACCTGTGCAAAGCTATTCCGTTCGTTGCGCGCACGCTCGGATCCCTGACTTCAGGTATAGCGGCCACCTTCGCCAACATATTCTGGGGCTGGTTTTACGACCTTAAGCGGTTCAAACGCCCCATCCTGGCCAAGATCTGCTGACTCACCTTCGTCATTGTCATGCTGGCAAGCTTGAGCTGGCAGGTTTCCAACGAGAAGGCGTATGGCAGCGCGAATCCCAGGGTCACCCTCGACTGGGATAACCCGGGATTCGGGCATGGCTTCGCCTCAATGGCTATTCTGAGATTCTTCAACGAGTCGCACTACATGTTTGTCTACTGGTTGATGGGCGCGTTCTTCGACGACCTCGAGACCTTGACGTTGGCCGTTGGCATCGTCAGGTCGTTTGAGTCCCTCGGCTCCTGCCTCTCTTTCGGAATTAGCGCGAGCCAGTTGTCTCCAATGGTCAGCCTAGTCATCGCCTTCGCCATGTTCGGTCTGACGATCCCTGCGACGTCTTACGTAGTCTTCCTGGTCCCGGAGCGACCCCTGCATCTTCGGAAGGGCGAGGACGGGTCGACATCAGAGGAGGAGACAAGCCCTGTAGCGGTGAGCAAGGCGATCGAGGCTTCCGATGCGCCTCATCCATGAAAAGCACCAGCTACAATCTGGGAGACGATGATATGGTGGCAAACGGAGCGATGATACAAAGATACCCAGGTAGCTAGTAATGAAGAGACGATTCTCACACTCACTTCTCATTTTTAGAGGTAGGAGGAGGTCTTGCCCATCATAAGCTGAGCAGGACTCACGAGAGCCTGTCTCCTAGGCCGTCAGGTAGAAGGAAGCTGCTAGATCTTACCTGAACGGCTAGAGATGGGATGTTCGGACACCCTCTCTACCATGTACGTAATTAGGCCCTACAAAGATGGATATTTACCTCTCTCTGGGAACTGGCGCGGCGGGCTGTATCGCCAGAGGGTTTTGTGACGAGTGACAAAAAAGAAAATTGTGGCCCGGTGCCGGAATAGGGGAATTACTTATGGGCCCACCCGCTGCCCTCCTTTGTCCTCCCCTCCTGTCCCCTCCTGTCCCCTTCTTCTCACCTGCTCTCAAAGTTCCTACACGACACTTTTCTCTCGCTCCGCCCGCCACCATGACAGTCAAACGCGAACCAGCGGCACCTGCCCTCACCTTTATGAACATTGCTCAAAGCCACCAGCCAGGTATCACTTCGGTGACTTTCAGAGATGCCGACACCCTCAGCTTTCTTAACATAACGCTTGAGCACGGTGACGATGACAACGACAATACTGAGCTTCCTGGGCTGAGGGACGACGAAGAGAAGGACATGTCCAACAAGCTCTTGGCGCTTTTTTCGCCCCGGATGAGGGCCAACCTTGCTCCCGAAATCCGGGGCGTCTGGATTTCCGAGTCGGGAGAGATACTACACACCACAACCGACGAGCAAATTGTTCCTTTTGGCTAGCCGTACTTTCCGTCGGTTGCGGAATACGGCCTTCCGTCACGCTAGCCCGAGATCCCTGTCATCTACCGATCGAAGCTCACCGTGGTTAAGCGCATGGCACACGGGATCGACAAGGTGTCCCCCATGGACCTATCGTCGGGCAAGAGGAAGCTAGCCACCTTTAAATTTCCCTTTAACCGCGACGTGGTCGGTGGTGGTCTCTGGACAGATATGCAGGCTCTTGGGCGGCTCCCGCCACACCCCAACGTCGTGTCGCTGCTTTCTCTCGTGGTGGAAGAGATCAGCGGTCTTGGTGTTGTCGGCTTCACTATGCCCTTTATGAGCGGCTACACCTTGTCGCATCAGCAGGCTCCGTGGTCTTTCCTGCAGAAATGGCTCTACGAGCTGATGGGAGCTGTCGACTTTCTCAATTTGCAGTGCGGCATCCTGCATAAAGACATTGTGCTGCTTGATCTTGGCTCCGTTGGACATACCATGGCATGGCGGACTGGCGGTAAAGGTAGGGCGATATGCCCCAGCGTTGCGACACCATTGCCAGCTCTCAGCCGAGGGGGCATGCAAGAGGCGGCCCAGAGCGATGTTGAGCATGCCACCCTGGCCGTCGCCTGCCGCATTGTCAGAGACAACTCCCTATACCCTCGCAGCCTCGGCGAGAGAAATGAGATGGGGAGACGGCTCATGAATCGAGAGTTATGGGTCCGACATGCTGATGTCGGGCTAGATGCCAACATCTTAGCCTTGTACGACACCCTTATAGTCTGGACCAACAAGCGCCGAGACGACCCCCTGCCATACGACGCTCCCCATCCCATCACTTGACCAGGCTACACGCGAGAGCCGCCCGAGGCCGGGCCAGGCCTCTGCCCCTCTCTCAGCTGGGTGCGCCCACCCCTGTCGCAGCTTGACTCCGACCGGCCCATCTTGGCTACCGGAAGGTACGCCGATGAGGAGTCCGAGACCAAACTCATCCGCGCCCCGGACCCAAGCAGAGGATTTCCGCAACCTTTGCTACGGAAGCATGATGGATGGAGCTAGACGAGCAAACTCCCTATAGGACAGGTCTTGACTTCTATACGCAGTAGGCACTTACTTACCCACATAACCCATGGGTTTTCACTACCCACCCACACTACCTATAGGTGGGTGGTGGGTACCCACAAAAATCCATGGGTGCCCTTGGGTGGGTAATTCCAGGGCCTAGAAACGACACCAGTGTTGGTTTGAGAATTTGCGAGGCCACCAGCCTGCAGCTTCAGTGTGGACAGGGGTTATTTTGTGAACGGGCATCTTCGCAGGACACCTTAACTCTCCGGGAACACACCGCTCATCCCGCCGAGTCATTGCTGTTGTGGCCAAGAAAACCCACTGTTGGATGCAGTGGCGTATGTGAACCTGGTGGCAGACGGGTGCGTGCCAAGGTGTGAGCGGAACATGGCGGTAAAACTGCGGAATCGCATGCTCATTCAGAGCGGCAATGTCGCAATTGTCGGCAATCCCCTGTCGACCCCGACCGGCGGCAAAATTGCCGACAATTCTCGCACGCCTTCCCCGATTGGAGACCCCGCTAGGGGCCGGCGGAAACCGAGGTTCCGGCATCGAGTCATTATTCCCGACCGTCTTTGTTTTTGTTCCCTCGACAAAACAGCAACGCCGATGCCGACGATTTCAACGTTGCTGCCGTGATATCCGACCCTGGTGAGGCGCCAAGGGCTAAACGGTGCCGACCATGCCTCTGCCTTCGCTACACCGCGACGTCCTGCGGCGCTATGCCAGCCGATTTCGCCAACTCCGATGTCGCCGGGCGCATTCGATGAAGAGCGATCCGCCTCCGACGAGCAAGTCTGTGCCAGGGAAAGGCCAGATTCCGACACCGAATAACATCCCAACACTTCCTTTCTGGCAGAGGCTGGGGCCCCTGACAAGGGCGGCCGAGGCGTATGGCCGCGCGCAGCGAAAAAGGCCACTCACGACGCAGCTGTGCAGCTCGCTTGTGATATACTTCTGCTCCGACCGTAGGTCAACCCTTTCCAGCCTTCGCCAAGGTGTCCCCAGGGGTTTGGTGCCCCGGGGTAGGCAGACGCGACAATGGCTGACAGGAGCGGTGTAGTTTCGGCGCAGTCGATGGGAGGGCGGGACTACGACCCAATGCGAACCGTGAGGTCGCTGATAATCGGTGGTATATCGTCGATTCCGAGCTACAAATGGTAGGCTTTCTGCTCCCTTGCCGTTAGAGGGGATACGCAGCGCCGCTTCGTGGGCTAACGATCGGAACTCGACTCGATAGGTTCGTCTGGTTATCGCACAACTTCAACTACTCCTCCCACCTCCTATCGCTAGCGACCAAGGTTATTGTCAACCAGGTGTGCTTCACGCCCATCTTCAACACATATTTCTTCGGGATGCAGGCCGCCCTCGCGGGCGAGGACTTCGGTGCGGTCTGGGAGCGGATCAAGCGAACGGTGCCCGTCAGCTATGTCAATAGCTGCAAGGTTTGGCCGGCTGTGACAGCCTTCTCGTTCACTTTTGTCCCGCTCGAGTACAGGTCGCTCTTCGCCGGCGTCATCGCGGTTGGGTGGCAGACATATTTGAGCTATCTCAATCGACTCGCTGAGGACGCGAGCCCTGGTCGGGTCGATTCGGAAATCGCGGACGCGCCCCAGGAACAGAAAATGGCTGCATAGCTCGACGGGAGCATAATCTTTTTGGGGTTTGCATGTTTGATACCATAGAACGGCGCATCGGCAGGTGTTTTGCATCTGGAATTTGCATTTGGCCAGGGAGAAGAATAGAGCGGCCCAGTGTCAAATCGTGATGGCATTTGGCCCGCGCAAAAATAGGTGGGGTGACGTTTGCTCGGATGTGGGGCTGACAAGCCGTGCCACCTCCGCTCTCGTGCTGCGACACTCTAGGCTTCGTGCCCTTGCAAATTCGCTAGAAATCCACGTACCACTATCACGATGCCGTGGATGCCTTTTGCAACATCTTGCGACCCATTTCCCAAGCTTACTCGCCCGGCCGCGATTCCGAACGCACACGGCATGATGATCGCCCTGGCTTCGGATTGAATTTCCGCCTTTGGGCCGTGGGCGGAACATTGGCGGCAGATGGAGATATTCGGGCTCAATCAACGGCCCTGAAAAACGCCCCCTGGATTCAGCCAGCGGCGCCATGATTGGGCGGCGTGACCGATGCAGATGCAGGACCAGGGCGCACGTGGAGCGGAGTGGTTGCATCCCGCATTACGACCTGGCCTCCGGCTGGGAGTGCTGCAGCCCGCGTGTCTTTAAATGGGCGCCGTGCCGCGGTTTCGCTTGTTCCAGAAAATTCTCTTCGTCTTGGATCCCCGTTCTTTTTCTTGTTGCGTCCCCGAGGGACGGCGGAGTCTTCGGAGTCATCGGAGTCGTGACCTGCCATGCCAGCTGCGTCGGCGAATCGATGAATGTGTGGGCTCCTGTCGGTTGAAACGCCATGCCGCATTCCCGAGCCATGGACACCACTGCCGAGTTGGACCAGCTCACCGACTCGCTTACCGGGACAATCGCCTCTCTGCGGGGGTTGTGTGAAGAAGCCCAAAAAGAGAACGCCGAGTTAGTGGCGACCGTGTCCAATGTCGCTGATGGACTCGCTTCGATTCAGAGCAGCATTGAGAGCATCCGGCGATTGTTGGCTGGGCTCAGTATCAAGTCGGAAGGAAACGATAACGACGACACCATTTCCGGGGTTGTGATGTGCTGTGGGCTAGGGTTCCAGAGCCGCCTGGATTCTTGCGTTTCGAGCTGTGGTGCCGTGATCGAGAGATTGGATGTTGTGGTCGTCCTGTCAGAGCCAGAAGGGGGTTGGGGCTATGAGAGCGACTGGGGGTCACTGGCAGATTCGGTGAGAGACGCTAAGTCGACGTTGGGACAGCAACTCGGCGACAGGGACGACATTTTGAGACGCGTCCAAGTGGTCGTTGAGCCATTGTGCAGAGCTTGGGGGATCATCTTGGGCGTGTTGGAAGCAAATCAACCGTTAGTCTCATCCTGTCACCTGCGGTTCTAACAGAGCACTAACTTGATACGCAGTGGCAGCAATTTGCGAAGTCGAGAGACGCTGTTAGAGAGTGTCGCATCGCGAGAGGTGTTCCGGCAGCTCGAAAAGAGCTCTTCGGGCCTCTCACCTAGCGACAGCGGAGGGCGCCGTTCCCCTTGGACGTCTTTTCTCAAGCCTTTCCGCCTGAAAGGCTTGATGGGAAGAGATCGGAGCAACGGCGAGCCACAGCCCAAGACCCCAGTACCTTCTCTCTCAAGAACAAAGACATGGCCCATGCTCCTGAAGAGCAATGTCGACCCACAGGTGCAAGAGGCGCGGAAGAGGTCCGCACTCATTGACAGACAGATCGAGACTGATGCTTTTGCTCGAAGGAACAAATGCTCGGTCTTGATAATGTCGGGTAGCCATGAGGGCAATTTTCTGTTGACAGATAGCTTCGCGGCCCTGAGCGATTTATCAGGGGCACCGGAGAATCTCGACCCTCTCGGTACTGCCAACCCGGATCTCTTTAGGAAGCACCTCCTTCTTGAAGCCAAGAAGCTCGCATGGGTCATGCTCCTTGGTCTCGGCGAAGATGAGCCATCATACCGGCGTGCAATTGCAGAGAAGATGGAAAACGCAGACAATACCTTGGATAGAGACTGCGCAGAGTTGATATTGAACCTTTGGTCTTTCGACGGTTGCCGAAAAGCGTCTCTGGAAGAGGGGAGACCGGAGGCATACGACAAGATGTGAGTCTTTGCCTTTACAAAGCTGCAGTTCGTGCATACTGACCTCTCATTGCTCACCCTAGAATTGTCGACGCTATTTCTCGCGCTGTGGCAGACGACTACCTCCCCACCGCCGCCGACTGCCGACGGTTCTCCATCAGCCGGAACGATCGAAGGGGGCTTCCACATCGCGGAACCTTCAACTTTATTTTCGACCCGATCTCTGTCAGCATAATCGATGCTACCAACGTGAATCGGTCAAGATCCAAAGCGAGACAGATGGTCGACCAATTCGTCGAGGAGTCAACAAGCTTGATATTCCCCGTAGATCTGGCTGAATACGACCGCTATTTTTGGGACGGAGAACCAAACGAATCGAACCTGACACTTACCTCGCTTGTCTCAGAATTCCGCAGCATTTCCAAGAGGCCATCGTTCCGACAGTCTCGCCCTTCGATAATCGTCATCTTCCATAACGTCAAGGAGTACCGAGAGAAGCTGAAGCTGAAACCATTCTCAGCGGCCCACTGCGACTTCGTGGGGAAAAACGATATTAGGGACACGATTAGTTACATGATCAAGAGACTCCTCGCTACGTGCAGCGACAGGACAAGGGTGTATCCACATGTTGGGGAGCTTTCCAGTCGGTCGACTATTAGATTCATTCTTGCTGCAGTCAAGGAGTCTATGCTACATAAAGCCCTGAGAGATTCGGGCTTGTTTTGATAAAATCAATCCAGACATGAGTGCAAATTCTTCTCAGGCTCACACATTTGTGACCCTGCTCCTGTTTCATCAAAGAACCTGAGTGCTGTAGACCTGCACACCCTATCAAGCTCATGTGCCTACCAATCCATACATATCAGCCATCGTCGCGATTTGTCGCCCCCTTCCATCCATCCACGCTCAGAGCAATCGCAGCATCTCCGTGTACATGACAGCACTTAGATCAGGTATCTGCTTTTTGAGGAGCTGCCACTCTGAGAATCTCTCCAAGTCATGCACCAAAATAGCGCAATATCTGGTCAACAGATAACGGAGATCATTTCCAGGCAATGTGTTCTCAAACAAATACTTGACGAGACTGAAAATCGGCGTTTTGTTCTCCGGAAGTGTGGGAAACAAGACGTAATTGATCAGAGCGGTGTGAATCCTCTGTTTCCTGCGACGAATCTGGGGCACCAAATTTCCTTTTTCGTACCGCGCCCACGTGACGTCGCTCACCCCGGCTCAGGGCCGGCTCAGGGCCGCTCAGGATTGGCTCAGTCTTGCTCACCCTCTGAGCCATTTCTGGAAGGCTGCGCCGTAGTATCCACAACCACTTCAACTCTAGCCGAGCGAGCCCAAAATTGGTCCCATACATAAAAATGGCTACGCTGGTCCCCGTCTTCAGAAAGCGAATGGTTCCGCCTTAGCTTTTACCTCGATATCTCGCACCTACTTACAGCTAGTTGTATATACTCTTTTGTCACGGCGCTGGCTGGCCTCCTGGCTGGCCACCTGCCAACACCTGACACTTGCTCGGTAGAGCCCTTGCCAAAGGCTTGGCGAGTGGTCTGTGCACTGCCGCAACCACTTTGGCTGCACTCAAGGCTCCTACCTTGCAAACCTTCCTTTTGCTTCCTCATGTACGCTATCGTAGTCAATTGCAATACAGAAGTTTCGCAGCCTTGCCTCGATAGCTCTGACTGCCCTAACATGGGCGGAAATAGAGGTGGGCGGAAAGTAGGCCCCCTGTCTTATAAATTAAAGGAGCCCCCCGAACCCCTCCTGTGGCACGCTGTGATAGAAAAAAGAGAGAGAAAGATCAGCGTTAGCTGTCTGCCAGGAACGTAATTATTAGAACACGTCCTGATGTACAGCTAATGGCAATCGTTAATGCTGTTACGGCCGAACACTTTAGCCGGGATCCTGGAGGCAGCCACAACCAGTTTTCTGAGCTCCTCGTGATCCACCTGTTATCCGAGCATACGCTATAATATTGTTAGGTTATTTTTCTCACATCGCCTGACCAGGAAGTTATAAAAGACAAGAAACTTATATTTTCTAGCGTTTTCGTATATGTTCCTGTCACCGTCTCCTAGATCTTAACGGTCTTATCGTCTGACTTAGACGTTATAAGCTTTAAGTCTGGTAAGAACGTAACGGAGCTAACGTAATGGTTATACCCCTTAAGCGTCTGCGTATACTTGCCTGTTACTATATCCCAGATCTTAACGGTCTTATCGCCTAACTTAGACACTATAAGCTTTAAGTTAGGTGAGAACGTAACGGAGTTAACGTAATGGTTATACCCTTTAAGCGTCTGTGTGTATGTGCCTGTTACTACCTTTTAAATCTTAACGGTCTTATTATCTGACTTAGATGCTATAAGCTTTAAGTTTAGTAAGAATGTAATGGAGTAGACCTAATTACTATACCCTTTAAGTGTCTGTATATACTTATCTGTTACCGCCTCTTAAATCTTAATAGTTTTATCGTCTGACTTAGATATTACGAGTTTTAAGTCTGGTAAGAATGTAATGGAGTAAACTTAATTATTATACCTTTTAAGCGTCTGTGTGTATTTACCTGTCACTATATCTTAAATCTTAACGGTCTTATTATTATGACGACCCTGCAGGCCGGCACTTGGGCCGGGGCGGCCTGACGAATCCCCTGCAGAAGGAACAGTGTGGGAAGATAGTGTACACCGTCCAAGTGCACTGGGCCGGGGGCGTAAAGACCCGAAGCCCTTACAACCAATGAGGTGCTGCTCGCAGCATACCAAGTGCTTGTATCGCGAGCAGAAGAGACCTTACGAGCAGAACGCTCGCGTGGTGTAAAGTGCTTATATTATAAGCACTTACGACACTATAAGTAAGGTATAAAGTACCTCCCAGCTAGTTAATATAGATAGCTATAGTTATGCCTATAACTATTATAAGGGACTTTAGTTCCTTACACTAATATTTAATTGTTTATTTATATCCTATTATTCAGACTTATCTCTGTGTATTATAATAATAACGACTTATAGTAACATTAAACCCCCCATCTAAGAGTGCTAGTTTAATAAACCGTCTTTAAAACGCCCCTTACCTGTTAGCGTCCTGTTATACGTTCTGTCTTAACCTGTATTAGTCCTTTTAAGGCCTGTGTTAGGTGTAAGTTGTAATACGATATTAACGTTTAAGTTCTAAACGCTGTTTGTTAAATTCCCAGACACCACCTCTCTCCTATTAATATATTAACCTTTAGAAAAGGTAAGGAGATTAAGGAGGTATAAGTTTAGCCTTAGCCCTTTACTGTTAATAAGTTGGCCGTACACTTTAAGGACTTAAACCTTAACTAGTAGGGACTAGTTAAAGAATTTAATAAAACCTTCCTTAGGGATATTAAAAGCTATATTAGTCTTATTAAAAAACTCCAAGCCTAACTTAATACTGTTAAGCTGGAAAATAATAACTTTAAGGGCTTATAAAAGAAACAGGTAAAGCTCCCCCTGTTATTACGCTTTAAGGGAGACTTAATGTAACTAAAGTTATAAATAACCTAGCTTTAAAGTTATATCACTTATTATAATAAGTAATTCTTTAAAAAAGAAGGAAAAGTTAAGTTTATTAAAGCCTTACTAGATAGAGTAACCGCTTACTGGTATAAACCTTATATAAAAATAATTAATAACCTCTCTGTAGATAAAGTGTGTAAAGAGGCCCCTGAGATTTAAGCCCTTTTTAATAACTTTAACGTTTTTATTAAATAACTTTAAATTAAGTTTAGGGAACTAGACGCCCTTAGGTGGGCTAAGTAACACCTTATAACCTTAAGGCAGACGTCCTTAGTCCTTAAATTCTCCACACGCTTTAAACTAAAAGCAGTAAAGACTAAGCTTAGCTAAAAGGCCTTAGTAATATTATTCTGGAGTGGTTTAAAGGAGTACGTCACTAGAGACCTTTATTAAGAAGACTGTCTAAACCACCTTTAAAAGTTAGTTAAGATAGTTATTAAGGCTAATAACTAGTATTATAATTACTATTATTAAAAGAACTTCTAGAAGGAACGGACCCTTTATTAGTTAAGTAAGCTTAAGAAGGGGAACTAATTAACTGCGACAAGTCACCACCCTAAGTTAATGGATATTAATATAGTAAACTGCTAGAATCGGCCTAACTGTAATAAACCTTAGTAATAATAATAATAAAAGCAGCCTAGGGACTTATTACAGGTTTAATATTTTAACTGTAATAAGAAAGGATATATAGCATAGTAATGTCTGTTATTAAAGCAGGTTAGTTAAAAACCTGTCTTAAAGGGAGGAAAGCACGTTAGGTTCAACTTAAGGGATGTTTACGTTAAGATAACAGGTAATGAAGAAGATTATACCTAGATAGATAAGTGCAGTTTAAGAGATAAGGAAGGAGAGAAAGAACCTTAAGATGTAGTGTACTTAATCTTTAAAAGTGTCTTAAAAAAGTTAGCTATAGAGGTGCAGGTTATAGAAAACTAACTTTAAAGTAGAAACTTAAAGCTACTAGAGGTGCAGGTTATAAAAGACTGACTTTAAGAAAAGATGTTCCGGTTAGCTATTACAGGCCTTAAGAACCTTACCCTGTAAGCCTAAGAACTAAGGAAGTCTAGGAAGGACCTTAACTTAAACCTTATTAAAGTAGTTAAGGGAGTTAGAGAACTAGCCCTTTAAGCCACCTAAACAGTAAAGTAAGCTCTAGAAAGTGAAAGAGAATAAGTGGAAAAAATTAAGTTAAAAAAACGAAAGTTCTTCTTAACTATACCCTTTAAAACTCTTAAACACTTTAAGCATATTAAGTAAATTAACACCCTCACCTCCCTAAAGGAAGGACAGCTTAGATAACTGCCCTATATTAAAGCTAGTATATCTTAAACTGGTACCTTAAGGGTCCCCTAAGAAGGTATAAAGTAAGTACACTAATAAAGGGTTTAGGAGTTAAAGGAGAAATATTAAAAGTTAATAGATAAAATAAAGGACTTATAAGTTAAAGGTCTTACTATAACATCTAAGGATAGAGTAATGGAAATTAGGTTATAACTTTATAATAAAGTTCGCTTTATTAATTAACTTAAACACTAACTTATTAAAGAAAGCTACTTTATAGAAGAATAAGCTGGGTTATTATTATTTAAGTTTTAGGAAAAGGTTTAGGAGAAATAATGGACTTAAAGGCAGGTGGAGGAAGAGAAGAAATAAGGTGTCACTCCCCTTATTCTGTACTTTATAACTGTAACACCTATAGTTAACATCGATTACCTTAACTATAGGGATATACTGTGGATTAACTGTATATACGATAACTGCACTTTTAACTAACATAGTGGACTTAAGGCTCTTTATAACCACTTCCCTAGTGTATAAAGATAAGATTACGCTATTATAAGAATAAAGTTAAAACCAGTTTATTATTAAGTTTCTTACTCCTTAATAAGAGAATCTAATAATAAGTGGAAGGTTACTGTAGTTAACTAAGCTCCCACTATATACTAATAAGGAAGGGTACTTAATAATTATCTAGCTGTAATATACTTATTACATCTTAACAGAAAAGTTAAAAAGTGGTAAAAGTGAGAAGATTATTAGCGGATTTAAAAGCAGAAAGATATTATTATAATCCAGTCCCACAGAGTGTATTATTAACTTATTAAAGATTTCCAGAATATTATACTGTTTGAAATTAACTAGACACTAAGGCGTGAAAACTTAAGAAAGGTTAATTGCCAGGTTTATTAAAGCTACCTGTTTTTCTAAAAGGAGTTAGGAAAAGGTTACAGGCCCTTTAAAAGGGCTAGAAACTAGTAGTTTATTAATTAGTAAAAACCTTAAGAAGAAGGAGAGGTACTTAAAGGTTAAGTTAAATAAGACCTTAAGGACAGACGATTATTATAACTTAAATATTAAAGGAGTATAAGTATTATTCTGTTAATATTAATATAATAAATGGAAAAGGGAGGCTATTTAGGGTAAGAGTAGTAATTAATAGCGGGAGTACTTCTAACCTAATACACCCCTTATTAGTTAACTAAAGGAAACTCCCTAACTAAGAGTATAAAGAGGCTATTCCTATCTAAAATGGAGAAGGAGGCTTATATTAGTATAATAATAGTAAAGTTACCTATTACTTACCACTTTTAATTAAAGTGGATAGGGATAAATAATAAGTGGACTTTAACATTATACTAATTATAAGATATAATATAATCCTAAGTCTACCTTGGCTAGAAAAGTATAACCCTGTAATTAATTAAAGGAGTAGCTACCTTACCTTTAATAAGTCCCTTAGTTAGGATTACTGTTTGGAGAAAGTTAAGAAGGTTCCGAACCACTTTAAAGACGTATAAAGCGTTTAGAAGTATGTTAAACCCTTAAAATTAAGTATAGTTTAAGTTAAGTTTATTAAAACGGTTAAAGGATTAAAGAGTTTACTATATTATCTAAATAATGATTTAAAAAGTGGAAAGAAGTAAGAAGTTAATTTATAAATAAGTGAAAAAGTTAACTTATTTAAAGTACTTATAGAGTATAAGAAGTTTACCCTGTTCTGAAAGAAGATACTATAATTACCGGATTATAGATTATGGGATTATAAAATTAAGTTAAAGCTGGGAGTAAAGCTCTGTAGCTTCCAGCTTTACTATTTAAACCTTTAACAGGCTAAGGCCTTAAGGGAGTATGTTAATGAGAATTTAAAGAATAGGTTTATTATAAAGTGTTGAAAAGCAAAAGGGGTCAAGGCATTGGAAAGCAGTGTGTGTTGAAGGTGATTAATTATTTCTATCTTCAAGAGTGGAAGCCGTGTTATTATAGCCGTGAGGGTGGCCAGTGCACGGAGTGCAT
>Ga0247758_1001739_pt1 | contig 14598 bp, 17 predicted proteins | sample UWRJL156409C4_FD_180950 | JGI IMG/M metagenome (GOLD analysis project Ga0247758, IMG submission 180950) | Plant litter microbial communities from Arlington Agricultural Research Station in Wisconsin, United States - UWRJ-L156-409C-4 | ecosystem: Environmental > Terrestrial > Plant litter >...
CTTCCTCTCGCTCACGTCGCTGTCCTCGCCAAGGCTGAGCAGGCCGACTGGCTTACGACACATGCCACGCTCATCGTCGGGGTGGTTGGCATCGTCGTCTCGGGTTTCCTGGGCCCGAGTATCACCGCATGGTGGACGAGCCGCCGCGAGCGTCAGAAAGACCGCCGCGCCTTGATCGTGGCGAGGCGCGAGGACCTGCGTGGCATCCTGGACGAGACGGCCAAGATCCTCGGTGGGGCAGTCACGAAGCTCCGCCCGCTCTTGGACGCCCAACTCAACAGGAAGGAGCTCCCGACCGAGCCGGTCGAGTTCCTCGGCTCGCTCGTCCCCTTGGGCCAGCGCCTGAGTCTCCGTCTCCCGCCCGGGCACGATGTCGTGGAAAGCTACGGAACGGCTTGTGTCGCACTCCACGAGATTGCAAACGCGGCCGGGTCGCAGGCTGAGTGGGATGCTGCCGTGACTGTGTTTGAAACGCGACGCTCCGAGTTCCTCGATACTGGTCGGGTCGCGGTCCAGGCCCCCGTCGTCGAAGACCAGGAGATCTAGATGGACTGGAGTACCTACGAGGTCGAGAGCACGATCGTCCACTACGTTCCGACGTCGCGCGATGAGCAGGATCCACAGCTTCTGCTGACCAGCGCTGAGATCGATCTCGATGAGGACCTCACGGAGTACTTCGCGAGCAAAGTGACGGACAGGCTCGAGAAGAAGGGCTTGGAGGTGGTCGAGGACCCCGACCAGGATCAGACCGCGCCTGCCGCGCTCGATGCGATTCTCAGGACGCCGCAACAGTTCGTGGAGCAGTCGCAAATCCTGGCTTCGCGCCTGTTCAGGGTGCAGTCGGCAAACAACTCATCCGGTCTGCTTGCCGTTCTGACCGGGATGATCGAAGGGCGCCGCTGTGTCGCGACCGTGAAGCTGGAGCGACAGCGAGGCGTCAGCTTCGCCATTGATCCCACGACCGGCACCGTCGACCTGGAGCTCTTGCGGAACCTGACGCTCACCGACAAGACGAAGGTCTACAAGACCGCATTGTTCGTGGCGGGGACCGATGGCTCGATGCTGGAGGGGTACGTGGCCGACGATCAGCGGACCTCCGCCGTGGGACGGCAGGTCGCGAGCTTCTTTCTCGGCGACTACCTGGGGTGCAAGCCCAAGGAGCCAGCAGCACTGATGACCGCGCGGTTCGTGAAGGTTGCGAATGACTCCATCAACGCCGATGTCGAGAGTCCGGAGACACGGGGGCGTTATCAGGTTGCGCTTCTCGCGAAGATGCAGGACAACACCGCGGATATTCGGCCGGCGACGTTTGCGCGCGACAATCTCGACGAGCCGCATCGAGAGCCGTTCCTCGAGCGCGTACGCGCAGCAGGCATCGATCCGGTGGTGACGTTCACCAAGGACACCAGCCGCGTGAAGGTGGATGGCTTCAGGATGACCTTCGCGTCCGGGATGGTGCTGGTGGGCTCGCAGGAAGCCCTCTCCGACAACGTTGAGATCCCCGATCATCCTGGACGTGATCGCCCTGTCCAGCTGAAGGACGACGTCAACTTGATCTTGACGGGCCGCTGAGCCGCAGCGGATGTCTGCGCGTGAGTAGGCAGGCGTCAGCACTTGGGCGCAGGTACTCACGCGAAGGCATTCACGCCCGGGGCGTCGCAGATCGAGCTGGAGCGGCAGCGTCCGTTCCGACCGTGGCTCGGGGTCAATTGATGCATCGTGGGGGGGATGAAAGCGAGCTGGGCGACGAAGGGGGCATGGGAGTCTTCCGACCACGTCCCGACCTCGATACGCCGAAGCAGATCCAGCTGGAGCGGCAACGCGAGATGCTGCGCACTGAGCGGGTGGAGCGGAGGCGCGCGCAGCTCGAACTCGTTGGCCAGTGTTGTTCTCTCGTCGTCGCTTGCGTTGCGGTCGTGTTGGCGATCGCAGGGGCGTTGCCGGTGGCGTCGGTTCCCGTCGTGCTCGCGGTGATCGTCAAAGGCATGGGGGCCGCTGGACGGCGACGATGCCGTTGACCGCTGGCCGAACAAACGCGCAACCCGTTGGCTCCAGCCTCGCAACCCAGGGTGCTATCAACACGAAGAAGTTCCTGACGCGTTTGCGGGATAGCATGCCGCGATGACCAACGAGACGACAGACGCGTCGAACGATGGAGAAGATGACCGCGAGCTTAGTTCGGCCCGTGGGCGCTTGGTCTTCATCAGCCACGATTCGCGGGACGCTGACCTGGCTGAGGCATTCGGCAAGCTGCTTTCCAGTGTTAGTGCCGGAATGCTCAAGAGCTTCCGGTCGTCTGATCGCAAGGGCGTCGAGGGCATCGACTTCGGGGTCGAGTGGTACCCGGAACTCATGGGAAAGCTCGAGTCTGCGTGCGACGTGGTCTGCCTCCTGACCGCGCGGAGCCTTGGGAGACCGTGGATCCTGTACGAGGCGGGCGTCGCGAAGGGCAAGCTGGACATCCCGGTGCACGGTCTCGCGCTCGGCGTGCCGCTTGCAAAGGTCAGCACCGGGCCGTTTGCCCAGTTCCACAACTGCGATGACAACGCGGATTCGCTCGCCAAGCTCGTCGAGCAACTCGTGCGCAGGCTTCCCCAGGCCGATCCCGATCACGACACCGTCATGGGCCAGGTCGACCTTTTCAAGACCAAGGTCAGCCAGATCCTCGCCAGCCAGGAAGCGGCTGGTGACGAGCCCGAGATCGCGTCAGACGACACCTCCACCGCCAAGCTGTTCGAGGAGATCAAGGTCATGTTCCAGGACATGCCGTCTCGGATCGAGAGCGTTGCCGAGCGAGCGGGAAGCAGACGGCACGGGGGTGGTCGACGCTTTCATCCGCGCATGTGGGATGAGCTCGCGATGTCTTCCCACGGCGAGCGCGAGCCGAACCTGGGAGTGATGGCCCTGATGATGAGCGCGTCCATACGGGACGATCTGCCGTGGCTCTACACGATGGCGAGCGAGCTGTACCGATCATCGCTGGGCACCGATCGTGAGGAGACGCGTCGTGCCCGTACGAATCTCCGGCTGGCCCTCCGAGCGCTGCTTCGCAGCCCCGCTCTCGATATGGTCGGTCTGCAGCGTAAAGACGCCCATATGCTGCTTGAGGATCTCTTGATGCGGCTTGAGACGTTCAGCGCCACGCTCGACGCCACCGACGAAGAGGCGGCGGTCGACGGGCCTTCGGACGCGTAGAGCGAAGCGGGTTGGCCCAGGCCAACGAGACTCCCAAGCCCAACGAGACTCCCAAGCGATACTCGCGCCAGAGTAACCCGCTGGCCCCGCGCGCGGAAACTCCCCGCGGCCAGTCAGTAAACGAACTGAGTATCCGCCGTGTCGGTGCTGCCGGAGAGGGTGCCGCTCATCGAAGTCGTGCCGAAGTAGAGCCCAGTTGCCCGGCTGTTGGCCCCGTTGAAGGTGTAGGAGATGGTCCCACCGGAGGCGGTCACCTCGGGCGAGATGGTCCCGTGCCATGGGTACGTCCCCCAGAACTGTGGGGGGCAGCCGGGGCCGTAGGTCGTGTCGAAGGTGAGGTCGATGTAGTCGTGGTAGGCGGCTGGTGACTCTCGAGTATCGAATCCGAACCGGTCGCCCCAGTCGAGGTTTGTTGCGGTCACCGTGATCGTGCAGCCTGGGATGCCGTTGAAGTTGCAGTTGTTCTGCGTGAACGAGGTGATCGCCGAGGTGCCGTCGTCGAAGAAGTCGACGGTCATGTCCACCTGGCAGGTAGTCGTGATGAAGCTGCTGATGTTGAGGTAGCCCGAGAGAGTGAACGAGCCGCTCTCCGGGTTGCCGTCGCCGTCAGCGAGGTATGCCTGGTGAACGTCGGGCGGGAGGTCGGGCACAGCTGTGGCCGCGGCGAGCGACGGGACGGCGACGGAGAGCGTCGCGGTGGCCAGCATGGTGAGCAAGACCTTCTTGTACATCTGCCTGCCTCCTTGCCCCGGCTCGCGCCGGGCGTTCGATTGAGCGGCCAACCCCTTCGCGTGAGTACTCACGCGAAGGCAGCGGAACGTCTGGCCGGGCCCGACTAGTAGATGAGCTGAGTCTCGGACCCGACTCCCGAGGTGCTGGCGAGCGTGCCGATCCATCTGGTGGCGCCGAGAGGGCCGGTGAGTGAGCCTGCGGTGCCGGAGAACGTTGCGGTCAGCGTCCCGCCTGCCACGGCGATCGTCGGTGAGAACGTCCCGCTTTGAGTGAACGTCCCAGCCCAGGGGCAGGTGGGCGGTGAGGCGCCGTACGTGAGGTTGAACGCCACGTTCAAGAAGAGCCGGTAGGCGTTCGGACTATCGCGAGTGTCGAAGCCGAGCCGGCCGCCGAAGTCCAGGTTCTCCGCGACGAACGACACCGGGCAGTTCGGCCAGCCCACGACGACGCAACCCGTCGGGGTGAAGGCGGTGACCGTGACGGTTCCGTCGCCATCGAGAGTCGCGGTCACGGCGTTGCTGCAGGTGACGGTGATCGCGCCGGCGGTGCTCAACGTTCCGGAGAGCGTGATCGTCGCATGCTCGGGCTCGCCCTCCCCGTCGGCCAAATAGGCCTGATGGACACCGTCCGGGAGGTCCGGAACGGCGGTCGCCACGGCGATCGTCGTCACGGCCATCGCGACGGCCGCGACGCTCAGGGCTGCGGCCAAGATCCTCGTGCGCATCTGACTGCCTCCTTGCCCGGCCCTGCAGCAGCCGGACGTTCGATTGAGCGGTCGAAGCGCTCGAGACTCGCCAAAGATGAGAGCGCTCCGACCTCCGGCATACCGCGTGGCAACGGAGCGGTCAATCGGGGATCGACACCACCTGACGAGGATGACGTCCAGCCAGTCCACAACCTAGGTTGTGGACCTGCATTCGCCAGAAGTCAGCGGCCATCCGGGTTGCTCCCAACCCGTCGCAGATCGTCGGCGCCGTCCAGCTAGTCGTGGATGAGCTGAGTATCCGCCCCCACGCCCGACGTGCTCGTCAGCGTCCCGAAAAGCGTGGCGGTACCGAGCGGACTGCTAGTGGAGCCTGATCCGCTGCCGAAGGTGGCCGTCAGGCTGCCGCTGGTGATGTCGATGGCGGGGGACAGAAGGCCGCTTGAAGTAAAGGATCCGGTCACCGGGCAGTTGGGGGTGGGGCTAGTGAAGTTGTAGATCAGCGTGATGCTGAGGTACAGCCGGTAGCGGTTGGGGGTCTCATTAGTGTTGTAGCCGAGCCGCGCGCCCCAGTCGAGGTTCTCCGCGGTGATGTCCAGGAAGCAGTTGGGGAAGCCGGCCATCGTGCAGTTCCTGGGCGTGAAGGCGGTGACCGCCGCCGTCCCGTCGTCGTTCGCAGTGATTGAGAAGTCGTTGTCACAGGTGATCGTCACCGCGCCGACGACGACAAGCGCGCCCGACAGCGTGATGGTCGCGTGCTCGGGGTTGCTGTCGCCGTCGGCGAGGTACGCCTGGTCGACGCCGGTTGGAAGGTTGGGGACGGCGGTGGCCGTAGCCAGGGCGGGCGCGGCGATTACGAGGGCTGCGGCGGCAGCCATCGCGAGCAGGGCCTTCTTGTACATGAGACTTCCTCCTTGCCCGGCGTAGGAACCGGGCGTTCGATTGAGGTCGGGCGCCCGAGACTCGCCAAAGACGCGAGCGCTCCTGCTACCTGCCGAAGGCAAGTCCTCTGGCGTCGGAGTCGCGAGCGACTCAGCGCCCCTTCGCGTGAGCACTCACGCGAAGGCATCCCCGGCAAGAGGCCCCTCCGCCCGGATCATTCGGGCGAAGGGGCACGAGTGAGAAAGAGAGGTGTCCCGCTATCGATCAGTGGATGAGCTGTGCATCGGACGGGACGCCGGACGTGCTGGTGAGCGTGCCTGACAGCGATGAGCTGCCGAGAGGGCCGGTGACCGTTCCGGAGCTTGCTCCTGAGTAGGTCTCGGTGAGCACTCCGCTGGCGACCGCGATGGTCGGTGAGAGCGTGCCCGTTTCGGAGAACGTACCCACCACGGGGCAACCGCTAGTGAGCTGCACCGAGTAGTCCACGTTGGTGTACCACCTGTAGACCGACGAGATGAAGGCCTGGATGCTGCCCCAGTCGAGATTCGAGCCGGCGATGTGCGCGATGCACGTCGGGACGTTCGTGCTGCAAGTCCCCGTCGTGGCATTGAACGCGGTGGTGCTGGAGGTGCCATCGTCCTTCGTAGTAATTGTGGCGGTGCCCGAGCAGGTCAGCACGAGGCCGCTGCCGTAGGTCTTGTTGAACGACCCGCTGAGGGTCGACGTGGAGTGGATCGGGTTGCCGTCGCCGTCCGCGAGGAAGGCCTGGTCTGCGCCGCTCGGCAAACTGGGAACTGCCGTTGCGGCGGATGCGACAGTTGGCGCTGCAAGAACGAGGGCGGCTGCGGTGAGTGCTACAACGAGACTCCTGGGCATGCCACTACTCCTCATAGAGTTGATCTGGATCTATCGGAGTAACGCTCGGCGGTCGCGACTGTCAACCCGGCGCCCGAGCGAAAACGCCCTCAGCTGTCGAGTCACGGCCACGGTCGTCGGATACCGCCAGCAGCCAGCGGAAGTCCGCCGACGTCCGGGCCGCTCCCGACCTGTCGCAGATCCCAACCTTCCCTGTGCCTCAGTACGGGTAGAGCTGGGTATCCGCTCCGATTCCGGACGTGCTGGTGAGGGTGCCGTGGACGCGGGCGCTGCCCAGGGGGCCGCTGACCGTGCCTGATCCGCTGTCGTAGGTGGCGGTCAGCACGCCGCCGGAGATGTTGATGGTGGGGGCGAGCACACCGTTGGCGGGGAATGCTCCGGTGATGAAGCAGCCGCTAGTGAGCTGCACGAGGATGCTGGTGTTCGTGTAGTCCCGGTACGTCGACGAACCAGTGTCGTAGCCGAGCCGGTCGCCCCACGGGAGGTTGACGGCGGGGAAGTCAGGTGGGCACGCGTTGGGGTTGGTGGTGCACCCGGTGGCCGTGAAGGCGGTTACCTGGGAGGTGCCGTCCTCGTGGAAAGTGATGCTCTCCTCGACGTTGCAGGTGATGGCCAGGCCGGCGATCGCAGTCACGACCAGCTGTCCCTCCAGTTCGGCGGTGACCTCTTCGCAGTTGCCGTCGCCGTCGATGATGCAGGCAGGGTCGACGCCGGCGGGCAGGTTGGGGGTCGACGTGCCGGTCGCGGTGGCGATCGCTGGCGCGACCAGGAGGAGCGCTGCTGTGACGAGCACCGCGAGCGGGAGCTTCTTGTACATGGGAACTCTCCTTGCCCAGCCCGCGGCCGGGCGTTCGATTGGTGGCCGGGCGGGCGACTCAGCGTCCCTGCAAGTCAGTAGTCCGTCGCAGGCAAGAGCGGGGCCGCCCTGAAGCGACCCCGCCTGCGTGCTTGGCCTACGTAAATCCAACTCGCCCTACAGCCACTCCTACAACAGCTGGAGCTCAGTATCGTCGCCGACCCCGCCCGTGCTGGTGAGCGTGCCGTCGAACGTGACGTTGCCGAGGGGGCCGCTGAGTGACCCTGATCCGGTGCCGAAGTTCAGGGTGCCGACGCCTCCGCTGATGTCGAACGTCGGTGACAGGACTCCTGTCGTGCTGAACGTCCCGACGATGGGGCATCCGCTAGTGAAGATGACGGAGATGTTCGCGTTGATGTAGTCGCGGTACTTGCCGTCGCTAGTGGAGTAGCCGAGCCGGTCGCCCCAGTCGAGGTTAGTGGCGATGTGGTGCACGAAGCAGCCGGGAAGGTTCGTCGTGCACGGAGTACCGAAGTTGAACGCCGTCACGTCGGACGTTCCGTTGGGGTGGAAAGTAATCGTCGCGGTGACTTGGCACGTGATGTCGATGCCGGATGAGCTAGTAGTAGTGAGCTGGCCGGCGAAGTCGATCGTGGCCTCCTCGCAGTCGCCATTTCCGTCGCCGATGCAGGCAGGGTCGATTCCCGCCGGCAGGTTGGGGGCCGGGGTTCCAGTGGCGGCATTGGCCATCCCCGGCGCGACCAGGACGAGTGTTGCCGCGGCGAGCACCGCGAGCAGGATCCTCTTGTACATAGGACTTCCTCCTTGCCCAGCCCGCGCGGCCGGGCGTTCGATTGGGCCGGCCGTAGCGCCCGAGACTCGCCAAAGACGAGGGCGCGACGACCGGAGTGCGCAGACTGTCTGCGCGCCAGTTCGGGATAGCGGGCCGGGGGTGCGTCGTCAACCCCGCGACGGAACGCGCGTCGCCGCTCAGGACATCCCACGTCGCCAAAAGCAGGCAAACCCGCCGCACACGGCACAGGTCAGCCGGAGCCCTGGTTGCCCCCAACCTGTCGCAGGTCGACAGGCGTCGCCATACGGTCCGACTTGTGTGCGTCGCCGATCGGTGAGTGGAGTTGGGGTAGGCCCTGGGGCTAGTGTAGACTTCGACAGGTGCCCCGTAAGCCGCGCAAACCTAGCATCTCGACACGCCTCGTCTTCCAAGCGTTCCTTGATGCCCCGAGCGAGGAGACATACGGATTCGAGCTGGCGCAAGTCACCGGATTGGCGTCGGGAACGATCTACCCGATCCTGCGTCGTCTCGAAGACGACGGATTTGTGGCCGCCAGGTGGGAGAACGTGGTGTCCGGCGATCAGTCGCGGCGACGGCGCTACTACAGCCTGACCGCGGAAGGTCGACGTGTCGCTCGGACAGCTACGTCTGAACAGCGTGAGGCGTTGCGGATGTGGTCCCCGGGGTTGCCCTCGTGGACATGACGACCGACCATGGCGACGTGAGTTGCGACGACTGCTTCTTTGGTCGTCATGGACTTTGCGCGTTATCGTTGAAAGAGCCATGCGCGACGTTTCGCCCGGACAGCTCGGAAGGGCTCAGGCCGCCCGCGCGACTTCTATGGCGCCCGCTTCGTTCGACCGTGCTCGTACCCGAGCGAGACGAAGCGCCCAGTCCGTCGTCGAGTCGCCAGGCGTCTCGGCGAGGGCGACGCTGCGAAGGGCTACTGGGCTTTGTCGCGAGGATCCTTCCGGAGGATGTCCGGCGCGACCAACTCGATGAGTGGATCGACGAGATCGAAGCCGCCCGCGAGAACGACTGCCCGATCGTTGGTCGCACCCTGTCGATCGTCTTCGTCGGGCTGCCGAGGATCTACCTGCGTGGTCTGCGCGGGGTGGCAAAGAGGCAAGCGCCACGATGAAGATCACGGTCACCTTGCTTGGAGGCATCGTGGCCGCGATGTTGTGGGCCCGCAGTTCAGTCGTCGATATCAGCTTGCTGCCGTTGCTGGTTGGCCTGCTGGTTGCACATCTCGACCGTGAGAGCGGAGCGATGGCCGAGAGGCTCGTGAGGTGCGCCGCACGACTTCTCCCGGCCCGCGATCGCGCCATCTTCGAAGACCAGTGGATCGACCACGTGCGATCGGCGGGGGAACACGGTTTGCTGCCGTTGATGAGGGCGCTCTCGATTCTGACGATCGGCGCTCCTGCGCTGGCCGTGGGGTTGCGGCTCGGCCGCGGAAAGCGCCGGGTCTCCCGCTAGCGGCGCAGCCAGTGCGTATGCGCAGTAGGCGTCCACGTCCGGGCCTCGTCGGGAACCGGCGTGACCCTCTTGAGCCGCGGGTTGAGCGCACCATCGCGCATCCCGAGCCCCGATTGACGTGTTCGAGCATCACGTATAGGGTCAGAAAACAATACAATTTGCAGTATGTTCCCGAGCGGAGAAGTCATGGGTGAATCTGTCGATATCGCTGATATCGTGGTCGTGCCACTTGATGCAGACGTTGCGTCGTTCACGCCGCTGGTGCCGCAGCGCGGCCTCGGGAGCGATCCGGATCCGGAGGACGAGCCGCCGTCGCCCCCGCCCATTCCGGTCCAGCCGCCGTATCTCTCCAACGGCTGACGTTGGAAGCGGGCTCCCTGGAGATGCTCAATCAACATCTCGTATTCGAACCGGGGGCAGGAGGCCTCACCGGGGAGGAATGCGACGAGGTCCGGTCGATCGTTGCCAGGCTTCGATCCTCCGCGAAGCCCGGGGGCGTGGGAGGCGGAGCGGTCCGCCGCGAAGTGCGGAGAGCGCAGGTCGCCTGGGTCAACATGGCGGACGACACAGCGTGGCTGTTCTCCCGAGTGTTCTCGCTCGCGCATGCCGCGAACGTCGCGAGCGGCTGGAACTTCGAGCTCATCGGTCCGAACCCCTCACTGCAGCTCAGCGTCTACGAAGATGCGGAGTTGGGGACGTTTGACTGGCACGCCGATATCGGAGAGGAGCAGGCGTCCTTTCGGAAGGTCTCGGTGGTCATCGAGATCGAGAGTGCGCAGGAGGGTGGCGTGCTCCAGTTTCATCCGGGTCAAAGTGTCAGATCGGTTCGATCGGGACCGGGAACCGCGGTCGTCTTCCCTTCTTATCTGTCTCATCGCCTCAGTCCCGTGACCGAAGGTCGGCGCGTGAGCCTCGTGGCGTGGGTCTGCGGGCCGCAGTTCCGGTGACGGGCGACATGCGGTCCACGGGGATCTCCCGGTTGCCCGCGTTGCTTGAGGGCGACGCACTCAGGCTGCTTCAGAGATACGTGTCACTTCGACTGTCGACCGGCTCACTCCCTCGTGAGGACGGGCGAGAGTGCTATGCGCAGTACGGGGATCCAACGGTCGAGGCATTGTTCGGCGTGCTCGCGCCTCGGCTCGCAGCTGAGTTCGGCGAACCGGTCGCACCGAGCTACGGCTATCTGCGGACCTACCTCCAAGGATCGCTCCTCGAGCCGCACGTGGACCGTGCGGGGTGTGACTTCACCTTGTCGCTGGCGGTCGCCGCCACGGGGAACGGCGCCGACTGGCCGCTCTTCGCGCGTGACCTCTCGGGCGTCGTGACGGCGTGCAAGTTATCGGCAGGAGACGCGGTGCTCATGAGGGGTCGGGAGGTGCGTCATTGGCGTGCTGGGCTGACGTCGGGCTGGGCGACGTTCGTGTTCCTTCACTGGGTCCGTGTGCGAGGCGATCACGAGCGGTTCGACGGCCGGCCGGGACTGGGATTTCCGGCCTGACCCACGGTGAGGACGCCGAGAAGTCCGCCTTCGCGTGAGTGCTCACGCGAAGGCATTGGCGGCGGGCACCCGGCCGCGATCGTGGCGCGAGACCCCGCGGGCCGACGCGGTGCACACCATTGGTTGTGCACCGCGCCCCGGTCTCTAGAGCAGGATGAGGTGAGTATCCGGGCCGAGGCCAGAGCTCCCAGTAAGGACGCCATCCCAGCTGACCGTGCCGAGTGCGCCGCTGGTGTTGCCCGAGCCGATGCCAAAGCTCATGGAGAACTCGCCGCCGCCCACGGCAATGCTGGGCGTAAGCGTGCCGGACTGAGTGAAGGTGCCGCTCACTGGGCAACTCCCAGTGAACTGGGTGGTGTAGTCGACGTTGATGTAGTCCACGAACACCGCTCCAGGAGTGAAGTAGCCGAGATTGTCTCCCCATCCGAGGTTGGCCGCGTTGACGTCGACCGTGCAGTTGGGGAGGTTCGTGCCGCAGGGGTCCACGGTGTCGAACGCGGTCACCGATGAGGTGCCGTCACCGTTGTAAGTGATCGAGGTGCTCACGTCGCAGACGATGCGCAACAGGCCACTGTTCCCAGTAAGCGTGATGACGCCGGCCGCTTCGATGGTCACGTGCTCGCACTCGCTGTTGGCGTTCGCGATGCAAACCGGGTCGACATCGGTCGGCAAGGTGGGGACGGTGGTGGCGGCGATGACGACGCTTGGTGCGACGGTGAGGAGGATGGCCGTGGCGATGGCCGCGACGAGGAGCGTCTTGAGCATGGAGCTTCTCCTTTGCCCGGGGACCCGGGCGTTCGATTGATCGGTCCCGGGCGCCGAGACTCGCCAAAAGACAAAGGCGCCGCTGCCGTCCCCTGGGAATAGCGACTAGGGGTGGAGCGCGTCAACCTGGGTGGCGTCGCGGTGCGCGCTTGAGCTGCGCGATCACGCTCGAGTGCGCGCTGATCCCCAGTGAGCGGCGGAAGTCCGTCGAAGTGCGGGTTGCTCCCAACCCGTCGCAGATCGCCCGTATCTGCCAAGCGAACCATGCCTGCGCGCAACTACTCACGCGCAGGCATCGCGGCTCGAACTAGCGAATCAGCTGGTACCCGGAGGGAATCGCGCCCGTGAGCGTGCCGGACGTCGTGGCCGTGCCGAACGCACTAGTGACGCTGCCTGACGAACCGAAAGTCCACACCAGCTCGATCAGGAGACCAGTAATGCGGATCTTCGGCCACCACCGACCATGGTGAGTGAACGTGCCGGAGACCGGGCAGCTGCCGCCGGACAGCGTGACGTTGAACGCCACGTTGATGTGGTCCTCGTACTCGTCCGTATCAGTATTGAAGCCGAATCGGTCGCCCCAATCGAGGTCTGTCGCGCTGACCGACACGGCGCAGGTGGGCAGCGACGCCACGCAGTTGCTCGCGTCGAATTGCGTCACGGCCGTCGTGCCGTCGTCGAAGTAGTCGATCGACACGTCGTAGTCGCACGTGACCGTCAGCGCGCCGCTCAGCACGAGCTGGCCGGTCAGGTCGAGCGTGCCGTTCTGCGGGTCGCCGTTGCCGTCGGCGAGGTAGGCCTGGTCGACACCGCTTGGGAGATCGGGGACATCGGTGGCCGACGCCATCGTCGGCGCGGCCATCGCGACCGCCGCGGCGGTGAGCATCGCGAGCAGGAGCTTCTTCGACATGGGTACTGCCTCCTTTGCCCGGCCCGCGGCCGGGCGTTCGATTGAGAGCTCGGCGCGCTCGAGACTCGCCAAAGACGAAAGCGCTCCTGCCACGTGCATACCGCCCCGCCACGCAGCACGTCAATCGCACCGCGATGCCCGTCAGGGAGACGAGCCTCTCGCACGATGCGCGACCACGGTTGTTCACCGTGAGGACGGTAGGTCCTCCGGCGTCAGGGTCATGAGCGACTCAGCGCCCCTTCGCGTGAATATTCACGCGAAGGCAGCGGCGACCCGCAGTAGCGGGCTTCATCGCGGTGACGCTGGGTCTGTCACCCAACATTGCTGCCACGCTCGTGCCAAACAGTTGAACGCAGCCGCGCTCGACGCTCGTCTGGATCGTGGTTGGGATCCTCGTGCTGGCGTCTGTGATGCCAGAGTTGTGAACGTTGCTCACAACTGTTAGCGTGCGGTTTGTGAACGATCTTCACAAGCGAGTTGCCACGAGCGATGACCTGATTGGGATAGCCGAGATCGCAGCGATGGCAGGTGTGAGCGCTGCGGCTGTGGCCAACTGGCGGGCGAGACCTCGCGGATTTCCACAGCCGGTTGCCGATCTACGTTCGGGTCCGGTATTCGCGAAGAGCGAGGTTCGCCGCTGGTTTGGACGACAACGAAAGACAAGGGGCAGCATGAGCACGGTATTGAGCACGATCAATCTCAAGGGTGGCGTGGGCAAGACCACCACCACCATCGGAATCGCTGAGATGTTGGTTCAGGAATTCGGAAAGCGGGTCTTGGTGGTGGATCTCGATCCGCAGACGAACGCCACCGTCGCGCTCATCGACGAGGACGAATGGCGCAAGCTGGACGGACAGGGAGCGACGGTGGCGCAGCTCTTCGCGGACGCCCTCGTAGAGGATCCCGCGGACCGGACGTTCGATCTTGATCACGCCATCCAGTCGGACGTAGGCTCAGTCACCGGGATGAAGGGCCTCGATCTTCTGCCTTCGTCCCTTCGGCTCATCAACGTGCAGGAGCGCCTGGGTGCGATGCCATTGGGACTGTTCTATTCCACCGCTCCATCGCAGGTGCTGGAGACGGCGCTCAAGCGCCGTCGGGATGACTGGGACTACGTCCTGATCGATTGTCCACCGAACCTCGGGCTGATCACGCTGAACGGTCTGCGCATCTCGGACGCGTACCTCATCCCGACGATTCCGGACTTCCTGTCGACGTACGGGATCCCCCAGATCTTGGAGAGGGCGAAGTCCTTCGCGGACGAGATCAACGAGGACATTCCGCCGCTGGGGATCATCGTCACGAAGTACCAGGCGAACTCGACCACCCACGTCAACACCGACGAACGCCTTCGCGACGAGGCGATCGACGGAAAGGGCCCGGCGGTGTTCGAGACCGTGATTCCTCAGGGAAACGCGATCGCGGGCGCAGTTGAGTTTACGGGCCGTGGAACCCTTCGCCAGAAGTACCAGTATCAAGGGGGCTTCCAAGCGTTCCGCGAGTTGACCCAGGAAGTCATGGTGGCGGCCGAGAACCTATGACCGAAGATCCGAGAATTAGCGCGCTTCGCAGCACCTTCGAGGGGCTCTTGTCGGCGGCGGGTGATGACCCCAAGCTGGCCGAGCGAGCCCTACGCCGCCTCCGTGCCGATCCCAAGCTCACCAATCTTGTCCACCTCCCACCAGGCCTGAAGCGCACCGGTCGACGCGATCCGGCAAAGCTCGATCCGTTCAAGGTTGCTGCCGAACAAGGGGCGACGGGGCTTGAGCTGAGCCTCCAGGAGCTTGACCTGCAGCAGCTGCGTGACATCGTTGCCCAGTTCGGCATGGATCCCCGTCGTCTCGTGATGCGTTGGAAGGATTCTGATCGCGTCCGGGAGCACATCGTCACCACGACCGCCCAGCGTGCGCGGAAGGGGGATGCCTTCCGCAAGGAGCAGGACGTAATGGATCCCTTGAGCGATCGG
>Ga0247758_1001740_pt1 | contig 14588 bp, 14 predicted proteins | sample UWRJL156409C4_FD_180950 | JGI IMG/M metagenome (GOLD analysis project Ga0247758, IMG submission 180950) | Plant litter microbial communities from Arlington Agricultural Research Station in Wisconsin, United States - UWRJ-L156-409C-4 | ecosystem: Environmental > Terrestrial > Plant litter >...
GGTGGCGGGGGGGGATGGCGTCGAGGTTGCTGGTGGTGGTTGTCGCTGGCTGTGGCGGTGGTTGTTGCTGCGCTGGGTGGTCCCTGGCGGGTCTTCGCGCGGCGAGGGCCGCGGAGGACGAAGGGGTTGGACCTGAGAGCTGTCGGCGGTGGTGCGCTGTTGCTGCGCGAGTGATGGGCGGGCGGCTTCGGTCCGTCTGTGTCTGTGCTGTGGCAGCGGTGGATGTGGAAGAGGCTGTGGCAGCGGAGCCTTGTGACGGTGGCCTAAGGATGGTAGCGCTGGTGAGTGTGGTGACCGACGACTTTGTGCGCGTATGACTAGAGGGGGCGCGCTGCCTGGAGGTTGCGCCGGAGGCAGGCAGACCGGATGAGGTGGTGGGCCGTGAAGCAGATGTTGACGACGTCTGCGCTGAGGATGAGGGAGGCCGCGTGAGAGTGGGAGCGCGTGTTGTCCTCGGTGGTCTTGTGGTTGTTGCGCCTGTAGTCGAGCTATCCTGGCTTGCGACTGTCGCCTGTCTCGGACGTCCAAACGCGCCCGACAGCGGCCGACTGCTCTTGGTCGCCGTGGTGGCAGGGACGGCTCTTGATGATGAGCGATCTGTGGCACTTGCGGATGAGCCAGGCGCCCCCTTGACTGGCAGCCGACTTGGCGACACGTTCCGCTGTGTTTCGTCGTCCCTTTCTGCCTCCGCCCTCGGTTGCCGTGTAGACCGCGTCGACCGTGAGCGCGTCAGCCCGCTGAACGAAGACGACATTGTAAATAAGTCAATCGTGTACGCTCATCTGCGTGTGCAACCTGTCCCGCGTCCAGGTAGTCAGATGTGCAGCGATGTCGTCACGGCTCGTCAAGGTGCGCGTGCTGTTGATAGTGGATTGCGCTTGTTTGCAGGTCGTCAACGGCGACTAGGTAGGTACCGAGCGGCTTGTGCATGGTCTGTGGGGGCCGGGGGGCTGCATGGCCGCGGCAGTTCGGGCACATCACCTAATTTGGTTTGATGCAACGCTATAACGAGGTAGTACGCGGAGCATTAGCTGGTGTAAGGCTGGTGGTTGGCTGACAGCCAGGAACTTCAACGAGCACCTGCCTGGTCAGCTTAGGACAGAGGATCGGGCTCAAACATATTTCTATCGTGCCAAACAGCGAAACACTCTGCGCAAAACCGGGTTGGTCTCATTTGCTATATCACTCCGGCCCAAGGACACGGTACGGACTTATATGTAGGTATTCGAGTTTAATCTCGTGGATTTCCTGCTATATTCTCCGACAACTAAGTAACTGGGTATCCGTCTTGCTGCTCCCTCAACCAGGAGCAGAACCAAACACGCCGCCCTCCCAAGAAAGAAAAGCGGAACTAGCCGCCCCAGAATATGCTCAGCTGAGCAAGCCCCCTCTGTAGAAGAATCAAACATGTGGTATCTCGCCGTCTTACTTATCTACATCCCAATCGCAACCATTGTCTCCAGTCCTGTTTTGGGCGTTCAATTCTATCCTTTTCCGCCCCGATGGGGCCCATTTCCATATACAGCGCCGTCAACAACCGCTCGGGTTTTCTGAAAAACAGGGCTTGCGCCACTCCGGCAAGTAGAATAAAAGTATTTTCCGTATTTATTGGGCTTCGATGACAAAGGCAAGTGGTGGGTCTGCCGGCGGAACCGCGAACGTGTCGCTATCCGGCCGTGGCGTCTCTTGTGAGACTTCGGGACTTCTTTTCCCTTCCGTTTCTTCTTTGAGTTGCTGAAGGAGCTGTTCAAGGTCTCCCCTCAGTCTCCGCAGCCTGACATTGCAGCTGGGACAAATGTTGAGATGACAGGCGCTGCAGATGTAGCATTCCGCGCTCCGGTCTTTGCTTCGGCATGTCCGGCAGGCGATCGGGTTGACCTTTTGCCTCGCCGCCGTCATAGAGCGGTGGCTTGTCAAGCAGCGGAAATGCTTATTCTCGAGCGGCCGTGCGTCCATAACTTCGTTCGCCGGCATCGGCGTGTACCAGTTTCGGGGGAAGAGTGCTGCGCCGGGATGGTCCGTCATATCCGACTCCTCGGCCTCAACTACATTAGTTTGAGCAGCGAGGGGCACATCGCCATTGATATATTGGACCGCGCTGGGACCCGGCACTTTCGGTTTCACTGTCTCGTCAGACGCCGTGGAACCACTTTCGGATATTGTTCTTGTCACGTTGGGTGGTGGCCTGGGTTGCTGGTCTCTTTGCTTGTGTAATGACGCGTTCGGAGGTCCTGCCGGTTCCCGACGACTGGTCACTGTTGATGGCTGGTAGTCATCCCCCATCCGAGAGGTCATCCGGGTAGGGAACTGACCGGGGGCGCGGTTGGCAGCCGGGGATGCGGGGAGCCCCATGGGGGGCCGCATGGAAAAGGGCGGGGTGGCAGTCTTTGGTACCAGCGTCGGCGTGCTCTTAGCATGGCGCACTTGGTTTGCAGCTTCGCCGACGGGTTTCCGTGCAAATGTCGACGACTGCGACTCGGTGGGCAAGTCTGGTGACGAGGCGGGGGAGACTGGCGACACGACCGTCTCCACAAGTGGATTTTTAATGTCGTTCGAATCGTACTCGGGCGTAGGAAGTCGTACGACCGAGTGCGGGGGCGCGATGTTGGGCATGGACTTCATAGGCTTGACAGAAGGAACCGGGGAAGGTACTGGCGGCATACTCTTCTCAGTCGGCTTTACCGGGCTATCGTTCCTGGGGCTCCTACCAGCCACATCCCTGGCCAAGTGAGAAGCCTTCTGACCCATGCTGTCTTCTTCCGGTGCCGCTCTCTGCTGACGAGAGGCTACTGGACGAATATTTCGCCCCGGCAGCGGAGCATTGGCGTTCCGAGGAAGCGGAAGCCGGGAGTTTGCAGGTTGGGAGGAACTCTCGGGCTGTTGCTGAGGCAGATATGCGGGCGACTGCGGGTCTGCGCTGCTGGGCTCCGTCTGGGACTGGCTTTGGGTCGAGGCGGCGGTAGAGCCGTGGCTGATGGCTAACTTGAGCTCCGGAACCGCAATGTTCTTTTCAGAACGAACCGATCTCCGCCGCCAGAGTTGTTCTTGCTGAGACGCCGAATTCACCAACGCAGACGGTGATTGCGTGGCTGTCGGTGACTGGCCGGGTGATTTCCTGTCAATTGGCGGTGTGTGCGTTCTGTGAATACTATCTTTCAGCGGCGGGGGCGGTGGAAGTTCTTTCTTGTCTTCGGGGGGTGTCCGCACTCCGCCAAATTCTTGTTCCTGGGCATTTCGACTCGGTGATAACCCCGAGAAACCGCTCGCAGGGCCACCTGACCGGGCACTGCCCCTGGCCTGCTCACCGGGCGAGACGGTCGAGTACGACTCCTTTGCACTACCAAGGCCGTTGGCCGAGTTTGTTGACGACCTCGGCGTCGTTTCCGTCGAGTGGTTCGAATAGGCGGATAGCAGGCTGGAAAAGGAGCCAGCAGGAGACAGCGATGCAGCCGGCGAGACCGGGGCCGGGGCTGGGGCTGAGATACCAGCAGGCGCCGGAGTAGGGACGGGGCGACGGGTGATCGACATGGACGGAAGTCCGCCGAGCTTCTTCGGTAGGGGCGGAAGAGGCGAGTCCAGGGGCCGAGGACTGCTGGCGGCAGCCATGGAAAACACTTTTCTAACCAGCTGCTTAGGTGGTGGGAGGGGAGGGCCAGTCTTGATAGGGGGCAGATGCTTCTCTCCCAACAGCGACGGCCCTGGGCTTTCTATCCGGGAAGCCGGGGCGATCGGGGCAGGCGAGCTAGGGAGTCCGATGGACAATGGGGGAAGTTGCGGTGGAAGCGTCGGTAGCGATGGGGGTAACGATGGAAGGTTCGACTTGGTCAACTTGCTCGACTTGCTCGACTTGCGCTCTAGGAAGGAGGGAGGGGCGGGCAAGGCCTTCGAGAACCGCGACCGTCCGGTTTTAGGGGTCTGAAGGGATTCCATCCTGACAGCGCTCGAATGAGCTTCCCCGGCTGAATGAGGCACAGCAGATATAGGGGCCGGATGCTATTGTCCAGTCCGGTGTCGATGCCGGGGTGATCTGAGGGGAAAGGGTGGGATGATCGAGGAGGCCCTGCTGCAACCAACGCAAGGCTGCTCTACAACTTTTCCGACTCGACGGCAGACCCGCACCTACTGTCGCACGTATATTCGTTGGTCGCCGGGAGATCCTGTCTTACCGCTGACGGCCTGCAGGCAACGCGCGAGATAGCACGACCGGAACTCGCGGCCGCAGGATATCACTGGTGGAAGGAGAGGCGGGCAGGAGTCGATGCTTCTGTGTTGTTTGCCGCAGGTGCCGAAAGGCCGGACAGGGCAAGGAGCCTGCAGCAGTGACTGGGCAAATGGGGAGAATCGAGGGTATATACTGCTTGCATGCGATTGAACGGGCAAAGAGGCAACCGCGCCTCGAGAAATCGTCGCAACGAGCTCGAGACGGGGATTCGATTTTGACTGACGGGATGTTGGCAGACAGGGCAGCCCCGGCAAGGCTCAAATTAGACGATCGTCTCCGCCCCCTGGTCGCCTGGGACGGCTGAAACAGGCACTGGTTAAAGGCAAGCCAAGAGCAGGTTTAATGACAGGGAGCTCCGCAGGTCGCTGCCTGTCTGACTCGCCCGTCTGGTCGGATTTCCAAGCACCATCCGTCAATCGGGGCGCGGGATACAATCCAATCCGCTTGTCGCGGCTTTTCGGGACCGGCTTGGTTGAACAGCAGCAGCGTGCTCTCTTGTTGCTATCATGCTAACTATCGTCCTTCATGCCGTGCCCCATCAAGGATGGTTATCGCGCCGCGCACTGCAATGCTGCACCCTGCGCTCCCGTCGTCAGCACAGGAGCTGACCCCCAATTGTGAGAGGTGCCAGCACAGCCGGGCATGACGTCGGCTTCGGTGCGGTTGCCCCTGGCGCCGCAGTGGAATGTGGCTAGATTCGGGTGATCCTTGTCGGCGTGGCTTGTCGCAGACCCGGCTTCCGCAAACGTCAGGAAGAGAAGGGCGCCATCGGGGCGTCGCATGAGGATCGTCCCAGGGAATCCTGAGAGTGAAGACGGACTAGGTGTGACGGGGATAGGGCAAGAGGCGTTCTGTGAGCACCCGGATCCAGGCGCGGATCAATCACGCTGAGACCCTGGAGCGCACATAATCCCCCTCACAGGGCCGTTCCCCGACAGATCCGGACGCTGAACCAGGAGAATCGTCATCCTCCAGTTCCAGAAATCCGGGCATCGTGGGTCGCCAGCATGAATCTTTCTCTGAAGATGATCCGCTCCAACAGCATGGTAGAGAAGAAAAGAAGAAAACCTTGGAAGTTGACTAGTTTGGTTGCGAGCAGTATCCACATGCTGCAAACTGCTGCTGGGATTCGGCGACCTTCCTCCCACTTCCCGTCATGCGGCCAACACGCCATGCCGCTCCGAGTCAAGACCGCAATCTCGGAGTCGACGTTCGCCATCCCGCAGGATTGCTCCGCAAGATGAACGGACGATCCCTCGTCCGCAATGCGGATAGGCACATCGCGGCCGAGATCGACAACGAGATGGCGGGAGTCGACGGGGTTGGCGGTAGCATGGGAAACAAGCCAAAAGGCCATCCAGATGCGGCGCTGGCCCGCTGGCGATCGTATCGGCAATATATCCAGATTGCGGGTGACAAAGCATCCTGCGGTGCTGCCTTCTGGACGCATCGAAGCGCGTCTCCAGTCGGACACGCATCACTCGCGCCTCCACGTCTGCTACCGTGCTCTGCCCGGTCCTGCAGCAGTTTGCGCTAGCTGCACTGTGCAGTCTGTTGGCCCTCCTCTCTCGAGGAACGATCGCATTGCGGGTCCGTTGATGCCCTCTGCTCCGGACGCGCTGTGGTTGGTCGTGGAGATTGAACTCGCCTGAATATCCAAAATGGACCCCCCACCATTCACCACCAGACGCCACCCAACTTAATTACTCCCAAATGCGACCTCGTTTCCGCGCTTGCACACCCGAGCACTATGGGCGTACGTCGGCCGCAGCGTTCCTTGCAGCGAAAGTGCAGCGACTCGATGTGCCGGCAGGACGGGATTGACCTCGCGCTGCTCTGCCCGCGCGGGAACCGTCTTGGTCGGGGACTCGGTGAGATTCGCCAGATTTTCTGCATTGTACCTTAATATACGACCTCGCAGCATCAGTAAGGCCATTCTTTGCGCGTTGTATTGCTGTTGTCCGGCCAGGAGGCAAACACAGACATGGTCCCATCCCACGGGGCTTTGGCACCCCTCGAATTGCCGGCGCTTTGTTTACTTACCACTTTGGTGCATTCAGGGGGTCCTGAGCGCGTCAGTTACGAATACATTGAATCTGTCCCAAAATAAAGTTTCAAAAGCACGCGCCCAACGCCGTGACACTGAGCGTGCGAGACAGCCAAGTGGCTAATGAGGTGCCATGGTGCGCTCGCGGTCTTCACTCGAGCAGTGGCTGGCTGCCTCCTCGTAAATTAGCTTTCTCTCCTTCCATTGCTCTCCTAGCACCGCATACCAGCCGCTGCATGTTGCCTCCGAGCGGCATCCAATGGTTTCCCGAGACAACGATGAGAGCATCGGTCATGGACCAGGCGTCTGGACACCGAGGTACTATAAGCTCGCATCCTCATCTCTCACGTCGTGCTTCGGTCGGAAGTTAGAGGAGGAGGAGGAGCTCCGTTCAGCCCGTCAATCAGCAGCAACATGAAGACGAAGACTATCGCCAGCGCGGCCGGTTTCCTGGCCCTCTGCTGCGGCTCTCGTGCGTTCGCCAACCCGGGCCACGAACGCCACGAAGCGAGAGCCGACGAGCCAAAGTTGAATTACACCAAGAGTGCCAGGCCGCCATCGTCTCCATCAACCAGTTCTACGACGAGGCCCAGGGTCGCTGGTCCCCTGATATCGCGTAGTGGTTGAGCGGATTTGCCCTGCAGGATATCCTGGACTACAGATCTCGGAAGTATATGCAGCAGGCCCAGCATACCATCAACCTCCAGAAGGCACCTCTTCCTTGGTGGCCCCAGGGAGAGGGCTACTTCCGTGCCGATAGTACCGATGACACGGGTTGGTGGTGCGTATCAGTCTCCCGGGTCCTTTGGCTTATGTCGACGGTCACCCAACAGCCAGGTTGACGCTCCTGGCACCTTAGGGCGCTCGCCCTGCTCCGTATGTTCGACATCACAGGCAACCACACCTACCTAAACATCTCGATGCTGGACGAGGCTTACATGTATCAGTCTGGACATCCGAGTGCAACGGCGGCCTTTTCCAAGACATACCTCAAAAGTCCTACAAAAACGCTATATCCAACCAGCTATACATGCTTCTCGCGGCCTCACTCCACAACCGGATCCCCGGCGATACCAAGTATCTCGCCAAAGCCACAGCAACGTGAGATTAGCTCAGCGCCTCGGGCATGCTCAATTCAGACCACCTCTTCAACGACGGGCTTGCCGAAAACAAAGACGGGGTATGCTTCAACAACAACGGCCCTACCTAGACCTACAACCAAGGAGTCGTTCTCGGCGCACTCACCGGTAACATTACCTACCCCTTCTCTCCTTCCCCCCCTCGCCACTAACCCCCTCCCCTAGAACTCTACCGCGCCACCCAAAACACCAGCTACCTCTCCACCGCACGCACCATCGCCGACGCTGTCATCGCCAGTCCCTCTCTCACCCAAAACGGCATCCTCACACAGCCGTGTGAGACGGGCCCCGACGGCTGTAACAACGACTAGCAAATCTTCAAGGGGATCTTTGCACGCTACCTGGCCGAGCTGAGCGGCGTGCTTGACGGCGATCCCTACAAGGGATATCTTGCTCGGAATGCGAAGTCGGCAGTTGAGAAAAACCGCAGTGCGGAGGGGTTCTTTGATGTTTCGTGGAAGGGGTCGTTTGGGAATTCGTCGTTGGGTTGCTGGTTGCGCTTATTTAGGCTTTGTAAGGGGTGATAGTGGAAGGGGAGGATGGTGAGATATAAGCTGGGCTTGTATATGTTGGTGTATATACTAATGAGTGTAAGGTGGCCAGGATAGCAATAGGCTTGCGCTGCTGTGTAAGAAGGAGAAGAAGGCTGAGGTATAATGTTAGGGTAGTGGCGAGTATCGGGATTTAGAAGGGATGGCTAACAGGTATGCACGATAGAAAGGACCTATCTTGTCGATCCAACTAGTAAGCAGTTATCCAGTCCTCGCCGTCACATGGGCAAGGGGCAGAAGAGACAGAGGCTATCGGTGGATATGGACAAACATTCTCATCTATGATTTCAGGAAATGGTGTTCGATGAAATGCCACATGATATACTCCGAGTGAACTTTGCTTAGATTCACTCGGAGTTTACTCAAAACAACAGTTGGTGAGGAAAGCAGTAACGCCCGAATTTGGACGTTCTTGGTATCCGCCGACCCTCGCCATACTCGCAAACCTGAGCAGGTATGTCTCCCTCCTAGCTGTCGAAATCATGACGAGCAGCATGTAACTGGGACATACAGATAAGGAAATACAACTTTTAGCTAGACCTTGGTTTCGGATAAGCATCTTGCTCGAAGCACCAGGCGACACTCGATAAAATATGGGATCAATTCATATCTGTCCGCGATCTAGCTCGAGATAACACTGTATTTGGGGGTTGGTTAGAGTGGGATATCAAATCGTAATCGAGGTAAAAACAAATCAAAAAGACCTTCTTCCCATCGGGGATCGTCCGTCGTAGATGCCGGCCACCCAGTGTGTATATTTCTCTTGTCTTTCTTTGTCCCACCATGTGAGCCAGGCAGCGGAGAGACCACACCGCAATAGATTATCGTTTCCCAGCCCTCTTCTCCACTCCGACACGACCCTCGGGGAATATTCACGCCATTGTAGATTGCCTCAATGGAAACCTTCCAAACGCATTGGACAATCGCTTATCTGTATTCTCCCCTACAGACTAAAGGGTCGCTTGGGGTAACTCACGCCCTCCACGGCCGCGTTGTCTACAAACCAGCTGCATCGGTCACCCGTCCCTTCGTTGACGAGCGCACACGGTAGGCCGTTTCCATGCTCGAATATCTCCTTCATGATCTCCTTCTTGCCGACTCCTGTCGCCACAAACGCGACCCGCACAGCGTGCGTCACCACCGGCAATGTCAGGGTGATACGCCGCGGCGGGGGCTTGGGCGAGTCCTCGATGGGAGCGACCCAGGCGCTCGTCTCGCGCAGTAGTTCGTGACCGGGGAAGAGCGAGCACGTATGGCCGTCAGGCCCGCAGCCAAGCAACAAGAGGTCGAAAATGGGCAGTTTGACCGAGTCGCGACTGGCGAACGAGCGCACAAGCACCTGCTCGTACTGGTCGGCCATCTCTTGGGCGTCGTCGAGCAGCGAAGGGTCGATAGCATGCACCACTGGCTGCTGCGTGCCAGCCGGGAGCTTGTCAAGCAGCTCAGCCAGGAGGAGGGCGTAGTTGGAGTCGGCGTGGTCGAGCGGCACGGCCCGTTCGTCGGCAAAGAATATCTCCCATTTATCCCACTTCACTTGGTCGGCCTCGCCGCTGGACGGCGCCAGGAGGGCCTGGGCGAGGGTCTTGGGCAGGGACCCACCTGACACACCGACCTTGAAGACGCCGTGCCGCTGGATCCCGACATCTTGGCTCGAGATCACGTAGGCGCGGAGAGCCGGGGCGAGAGTACCGGCGTCCGGGAAGGCATATAGGTTGGCTTGTTTCCCCATGGCTGATGTGTCTTGCGTCTTCGGATCGGGGTGGATTGCGGGGTGGGGTACTTCGTGTTGCTGGTGGTGGCAAGGAACAGAAGCTCAGCTTTGGTCAAACGGCGCGGGACAAGAATCGGGTTGGACACGGAGAAGCTCCGAATTAGGATGCGGGATCAAGTTGAGCGCGAGATAAATCGGGGGCCGGATTTGTTCCCAATCAGATTACGAAGTCGGAGCCGGTGTGGATTTCGGGACGCAGGATGGATAACCGCTCGAGCTATGTATCAAGCTCCAGAACAGGACGTTAGCCCGAGTAAAGCGCACGACCGGGCAAGGCCAAATGATAAGATAGCCTAGAAGCTCTGATGGAAGGCTGTTACAGTTCAGGAAGTGGTTGAGTTTCAAGCGCGATTTTGTGGCTTATCTTTTTCTGGAGGGGTATTTCGCCTGCGATTTGGAGGGGTAGCCGTGTTGGAGGGGCAAATGAGGGCAAACGGGGGTCATTCATCTGGGCAGACGAACTAGTGCCCGTTCGACAAACAACTTCAAGCACTTACTAAGGACCGAGAGCGCCGCCTCAAGGCAAATATTGAAATGGCCAAAGTTAATTGGACCGCCGTGTATGTGTGATTTCCCGTGGAGGTTTACCGCCCAGCGGGCCACAGCAAGACTCTTTGAGCTTGGAGCTTGGAGCTTGGGCCGAATGTCTGGCTGAGGACAAAGACGGATGAGGATGGATGCATTGGGGGCCAAAGACAGACGAGGTGATCGAAAATGTGGCCGGTTGGCAAGCAACGGGCCGTTCAAATTTCAGCATGTTGCTCGCGGCAGCAAGAATACTAAAATGCACATAGGGGGGCGGAAGCGACCAACCTACCCTTGACCACGATCTCAACCGTCTGAGATTAGGCCCTGCCGCCTGCGGGGAGATGGGAACGAGCTGCTTCCGTCGATCTTGGTGGCTCGTGTTCATATATCGCACTGCTCACGGCATCATCAGAGTGACGATTATTCCGAAAATTTGGGTTCGAGACACAGTAGTCCGTACTATCTCATACTAAGGCACTCCAGGGGCTTACTCCGTCGGTGCTCCTCTGTACCCAAGATACCCAAGCAATCGATACCTACCCAAGACCTGGCTGGCAGGCATATGCTTCCCGTGTCGGGGAAGGTTGGGTAGGCGCCTGCCTTGGAATGAATGTCTTTGCTTCCAGGTTCCAACAGTTGGGACTTGACTGCCTGTCTGACGCAGAAACGCATTCGCAAAGATGGGACATGAAGATGGGGAAACTAAAATCCCATCTCGGCGCCTCGCTTCTGATACCCTTCCTGCAGTTCACTGCACCCACAAGTCTCTATACATCGCCACCAGGTCAGGCAGTGGAAACGGAGATCTCCATACGGGGAATCTCCTCCCAGGGCTGTTGTGTCTGTGAAGGTTCTGCCCAGGTGGGCAAATGCAGACAAGGGTGGTCGTCCCTGTCCTTCGGTGTGCTCCTCGGGCCGCACCTCGTGAGGCTCCAGGATAAAGTGTCTATCATCTCCCAATATGGAGAATGACGACGATATCGTACGATATACCCTGGCGGAGATTTCGGTGATGCCCTCCCCTTTCCTGGGAGCCTGGATTAGTGTACCGGAAGCATCACCAACCGGACGCGTTCCTCTCGACGACATCGCCCACAAAGGTCCTGCCAAGGGCATGAGCCCCACCTTCCCTGCAAATCACCGATCTACGACCTATTACGAAGCTGCTAATAATGAACCGAATGACGGAACTCCTACTAGATACCTCGATCATGTACTCTAGAGCAGCTATCGTGAATACACATGCCGGATGTTGACTTGGGAACGGCAGCCTAAAAAAGGGTGGGGAGGGAACTCCCGAGGGCGCCTCATTGCGTCATCGAGCGCATGTAGCAAGGGTAGGAATTTGGAGGGGTTGAAGGAGGGGTGAAGGAGGGGTGGTGGGGGTTCTCAGCGAACAACCCTTGAACTCGGGACATCCCCAACGCCAACACGACGAGAAATGCGATTTGAAATGGATCGTTTTAGAGACCCGTATCCACCATATACAGGGTGTGCCTCACCGCGTACAGATGTGCCATCGGGCCCTGCGTATCTGGTCGGAGCTGGGTTGGAGGGCCGTACGAAGTAGACTGCCGTACTCTCCATACCTCCCGAGTGACTATAGGATGGAAATCTCTCGCCTGTAGTACCTGCTGGCGCCCCATGTATATACCTTGCCTACCAGGCTCTTGTGGATAATTACTCGCATAGGCGCGGAAGGCTGCCAACCGACTGTCCACTCTGGGTGCCACTTGATCTGGCTTATCTGAGGCTGGGGCCGAAAAGGTAGCGAGTACCCTACACCAATTTGAGTAGTTCCGCAGCGACTTCGGCCAGGCATTGCCAACTCCTCTTTCCCACCCGTTCTCTACTGGTGTTTGTTGCGAGCCTTTACTGGACCAGGTAGTACTGTTGTTTCCCTCACATCCCTCTCATTTGAGTTTCCCAGATCCAACCTATGGCTCCATCAAAGCACCTCACGGGCGATCCCCTCGCCATCAAGGACTTCATTGACCGCTTCGATGTGAGTTTCGCAAGCCTTCCCACAATTCCATACCGCGCTATGATTTTCTTACCATATTAGGTCTTCCTATTTGACTGCGATGGTTTGTCTTGGCTGTACTCGCGCCAATAATGCCATTTTTGACCAATCTCTTGATAGGTGTTCTGTGGTCCGGAGACTGTCTCTTCGAGGGTGTCATTGAGACGCTTGAGCTCCTGAGAGCAAAAGGTTTAGACAGCCCCTACAGCGCTCGTATTGGAAAGGCGGCTTAAACAAGATGCAGGGAAAAAGACCATCTTCGTGACGAACAACTCGTCCAAGTCTCGCACTCAGTACCTCGAGAAGTTCACCGCTCTGGGCATACCGTCGAACACGGATGAGATCTTTGGGTCGTCGTATTCCTCGGCCATATATATCTCGAGGATTCTCAAGCTAGCGCCACCGAAGAACAAGGTTTTTGTCATCGGCGAGGCGGGAATTGAGAAAGAGCTGGAGAGCGAGGGTGTGCTGTATATCGGCGGCACAGACCCGGCTTTCCGCAGGGATATCGCCCCCGAAGACTGGAAGGGAATCGCAGACGGCTCTCTTCTGGATCCCAATGTCGGGATTGTCCTCACTGGCCTCGATTTCCACATCAACTACTTGAAGCTGGCACATGCTTATCAATATCTGAGGCAAGGGGCAATTTTCTTGGCCACCAACACGGATGCCACCTTTCCTGCAAGCCACAGCTTCTTCCCTGGAGCTGGGTCTGTCAGTAGTTTCCCTCTGGCCAACATGACAGGAAAGAAGCCACTCTCTTTGGGAAAGCCTAGCCAGGCGATGATGGATGCCATTGAGGGCAAATTCCACCTCGACAGAGAGCGCACATGCATGGTTGGAGACCGCCTCGACACTGATATCAAATTCGGCATTGAGGGGCGACTCGGTGGCACGCTTGCCGTCCAGACAGGTGTGAACAAGAAGGAGGACTGGGAGGCAGAAGGGGCCGCCGCAGTGCCGGCGTTTTTTGTCGATACACTGAGCGACCTTCGGGCCGGTGCAGAGTGAAGTCGCCAAAAACAAAGTAGTTGGGCACTCACCGCCAGGATAGATGCAACAAGCGAGCAGTGCGGAGTCGTCATCCAAGGGTCATTGCCGGGGGCGGCTAGAAAGCTTCACTAGAGCGTAGCAATTTGAAGAATGCTGTTCATATCTTGCCGTCCAACACCCTTCCCGCCAGTCGTGAGGCTGTGCGGGGACTTGAAGTTGCTGCAAAGCAATGTGGTCAAGTGTCAACATGCATTAGCGCCGATATGTCGGTCTGAGCATTGACGCCTGGAGAGACGAGCGATGGACTTGAAGGGAATGTACTCGTACTCGTGAAGAGACAGACGGGGGAAGAAACACAAGGCGGGTCCAGAAGGGTCCAGCGACGTCTGTCTATGCTTCGGTCATGTGCGTGCTAGGTGGTAAACAGACAGGGGAGCGTCCCAAACGAGACAAGTCTCGTCGCCGCAATTGCGACTGATGCAGGTCGACCCAATTCCAAGGCACAGAGTTGAGACAAGTCGAGCCCGTGAACGAAAAACCGCGCCAGGGCAGTCTCGGCATGACGTAGTTGGACCCCTAATCTGACTACCGAATGCCCCGCTTATCGGTGTGGGACCGCCCCGTCAGTTGGCAGGACCTACCTGCCGTGGAGAAATCTGCAAGCCCTGCATAGCTCGCTCTGGGCATGTTGTGCTGAGGCCCGGAGCATTTGCAACGGCTGGGCAGAGCCACCTAGGACACCTCATCCAGTCTGTCTAAGGTACCTTACCCAGATGGTCCAGACCAGTACCCATCTGTGCCATCCACCATCCTGTGCGACCACGACCCGTTGACCATCTACCATCGGTCTCCGGTACCTAGGTACACTACTCCAGCAACCCAGGATCCGGGCGGGACCCTGGGAGCTGGCCAGGCCAGGTTCAGGTTCAGGACTTGCCAGTCGATGAACAGCGGTCCTCCAGGTGCCTAGACACCTCAGTGGAGGCGTTAGGGTCTCACTGGCTTCGTGGCACCTGCACCTGAAATACTTTTTCTTGGCAGGTGGCTTTTTACATCCCATCCATCTGCAGAGTTGAAGTTAGGGCAGCGGACGGGATTCCCAGCCGAACCGCAAACCGTTCTCGGGACCCCAGCTGTCATGCTCCCGAGGTGTTAGGACTCGGCCCAAGACCCTCTGCGCTTCCGCTCGCTCACTGCCCCCGAGCTGCAGGCCTTACCCCCCTCCTCACCCCCTCCTACCATCCGACTCGAGATATATAACCAAGCCGGGGCACTTGCGGTACGCCTTGTTGGCTTTCTAGACCGGTCCATTTG